>ENA-OPUE01001807-OPUE01001807.1-human-gut-metagenome-genome-assembly--contig:-NODE-1807-length-11831-cov-3.936056_pt1 | contig 11831 bp, 10 predicted proteins | sample MGYA00241466_ERZ501924 | MGnify/ENA primary metagenome ERZ501924 (study PRJEB25962, sample SAMEA2042223) | human gut metagenome | biome: human gut; feature: human-associated habitat; material: faeces...
AGGAATTAAGTGATACAGTGCGAGGTGATGGAGGATTTGGGTCTACTGGGACTAAGTAATATTTTAAATAATAGTAATCACTATTTACTATTATAAAAATGCTGCATTTTATAGATTGATTATGCCAGCCTTCAAATATTAGAAAAAATGATATGTACCATTTTACCTAACAAACTCCTGTAAAGTAAAATAGTAGATATCAAAAGTCTAATTATTGGAAGCTGGTATTTTTATGTCTGAATATTCTTTTATATCTATATCCTGTCTTAAGTTCATCTTATAGTTTTCCATATCAGATTTTACACGATTGTCATAAGATATTTCTGTTTTCTTAAGTTCATCTTATATTTTTTATAAAAAAATATAATACAACTGCCATAATAACTGCTGTAGGATATAATATAACTGCTTTGCTCATAAACCACGAAAATCCATTCTTTAGCTTATCGTGATATTCCACTAATGGATACATCAGGCAAAATGCAAGACACCATACCCAAAGTCCTACTGACATCATATAAGCTGCCATAGCGTGACCATTATTTTTCACTGTTGTTACCTGTGTCTCCTCAATTGAAAGTGGATTAACAAACATATCTATATTATTGTCTGTCACAGCGTTTTTTGATACCTTATCTGCTCCATCATTTAATGAAGTATTAAGAACCGTTATTCCGTCACTAACTGCTGTAATTCCAGCCTGTAAATCTTTAGAACCATTTGCTAATGCTGCTGTACCATCTGAAAGCTTAGATGTTCCATCCGATAACTGCACAATCCCCTGTTCTAATTCTGTTCCTTTCTCAACAAGCTATTCACTTCCTGCCTGAAGCTGATGTGTGCCTGCGGCGGCTTTATCAATTCCATCTGATAATGAATTTATTCCGTTATCAAGCTGTCCAACGCCTTCAACATAACTTTCCACACCATCACCAAGCTTCCTGCTTCCCTGATATAATGTCTGGCTTGAGTCCGCCACAACATTAAGCTTATCTGTAATAAGTCCTGCTCCATCATCTAATGAACTCATTCCTGCAAGCAGCTTTTCTGTACCATCTGATGCCTGCCCCAAGCCATCTCCAAGCTCTGCAATACTTGCAAATACTGCATTTGTATATGTTGTTGTAACCTCAGATATAATATTTGCCTTAATTTCTTTTATGGCACTTTCACTTAATTTGCTGGAAATGTAATTATATCCCGGATTAGTTGCATATTGTAGCTGCATTTTCTCTGGATTAGAGTTCATCATTGATGCTGCATTCTTTGAAAAATCCTCTGGAATAGTTATTACCATATAATAGTCACCATTCTTAAGACCTTTATCTGCATTTTCTTCATCTGTAATGATAAAATTCATTGCATTGTTCGTTTTTAATGAGCTCTCAAGATTATCACCCACGGCAAGTATCTTCCCATTATATTCAATCGCAGCATCATTATTGACAACCGCTACAGGCAGTTTTCCAATCTCCCCATACGGATCCCACATAGAATTCAAAAACAATCCTGCATATATAGCTGGAATCAGCATAATTACTACCATCACCACTAATAGCAGCTTATTTTTGAATAAATGTGTAAGTTCCTGCTTAATCATTTATATTGTGTACCTCCTTTCGTTAACCGGATTTACTATACTAAATACAGTTAAATAACTAAGGGGGATTTTCTAAATAGTTTATAAACAATGTAGCAGCTTCGGGAGAAGCTGCTACATTGGTGTGGAAAATCTTGTTCTATGCTTAAACTGAATATTTATAAATAGTCATTAATATTTTGCATAAACATATATAATTGTATTAGTCTTGCCTTAACATATCATACACATTTTGAAATGTCCAATCATCTTTCGTAATCTCATACTCTGTAAATTTTTCCATATCTTTATATATTTTGTTATCAATCTTCTTATTTTTACTAACCGATGAAATATTATAATCATTTATTTCATTTCTACTACCATAATCAATTTTAGTATGATATATTTCAGCATCATAATATACATAAAATTTTATTTTTTTATCATACGATTCATTTATTTCCTGTTTTTGATAATCATATAAAGAATATGCTATTAATTTTGTTTTAATATCATCGTTAGATTCAATTATTGCATAATAATCATCATCTACAAAAGAAGCTAAGTTATTTCCTCCTTGATTAAAAAGTTCGTAAACAGGCAAATAACTATTTAATCGTTCATAATCATCTTGTAATAAACACTCTTCTTGAATAGACATCAATTTTTTAAAAGAATTATTCCATTCTTTTGCCAAACTTAATGAATCTTTTTTAATGATAAAATTTACTTCTTTATACATATCATCAGGTAAATTATTATCTGATACTATAGTTGTCGTATTAAATAACTCTATCTTATCTGTTTGTACTTTATTCCAACTTCTAGCAGCAATTAAAATAATAAAGATTAATGCCATCAACAATATATCAGGCTTGATCGGCGTATCATCTAATTGATAAAATGTTGTTTGTATTCCTTTTCCAACTAAATCTTCCATATAAACTGAAATATCATGTTGAGAATAATGTATAAATTTATAAGTTGTATTAGATAAATTTTTATAATTTTTACTTTTTATATCTTTTTCAAGTTCTTCTATACTATATTTAATTAATGCTTCTTGTTTAATTAAATTTTGTTGTTTCTTTTTCCTTCTATACTTACTTAATTCATTTTTAAATCTAACAGACATTATAATTTCAATTATTATAGATAATAATATTAATATTGGTCCCCATATCCACACATTAATTTCATAATTATATGTATTTTTATAATATAGATACTCAAATAATGCCGGTATTAATATAATAATACTCCATAAGTTTAATATACCTATACATAACAAAAATATTATTCTATTAATTTTAGGCTTCTTTGCCTCCTCAACATGAGCATTTTTTTCAAATTTTTTATGAAATTTCTCAAGTTTTTTCAAATTTTCTTTGTAAACATAATCAAGTATTTCTTCTCTGTCATTTTGCTGCTTAAAATTTACCAAATAACCTTCTGTAATCATATTTTTTGCAATAAATTTAGGAAGATACACCTCACTCTCCACCTCAACCAATTCATATTTTTTAGATTTGGGTATAATGTAACTAGAATATGGATTATACATTTTTTTCTCTACCAGAATTGACTCTTGTATAAAAACAACTCCAGTTGTATTTTTTAGAGTAAAATAATTTAATTGTTCTTCTATATCATCAAAAAAATGAATATATTTTACAAAAAACTGTGTAGTTTCATTGTATTTATTAATTTTATTAGTTATTTCTATTATCTTATCTCTTACAGAAACTGCACCTCCATTAAAACCATAGTTATCAATTTCATTAACAAACGATGTATAATATTTGTAATAAAATGAATTTCTAATCCCATCAATAATAGATTTATCCTGTGATAAATCATAAATCGCCTCTAAAAATCTAATTATAGGGAAAAAGGCTTTATCTGTACTATATTTTACATTAATATCTACCAAATTTAAACCAAATCCATTTCTTATAAGAAGAGTATTTATCTCCTCTCCTTTGAAACATTTGATTGCATATTTTACTATATCATTTTCTATGCTTTGTTTATTCTTCCTGTAATTTACAGCCTTGTCAAAACCTGATTCATTAAGATTATTTATTATTATTTCAATAAACCCATCTAGGCAATTACAAGTTCCATTTGTAAACTTACGAACAATAATGCCAGGTGAAAGTAATTCTGCATAATATAATTGTGCTCTTGACATAGATTCTTCTGATATCTTTAATATATCATCAATCGCCTCAATATTAGCTTTTCTTTTTTCATTCACCTCATAAAATACTCTTATTGCCTTACTAGAAAAAAGAGGTTCAAATATATGATTATTTTCAGCAACAGCTTCATATAAATCTTCGGCAATTTCGTCATTATTATGATATAATTTGCCATTCCAAAACAAATTTATTTCAGGTGCAATATTACATACAATTTTAAATGCTGAGACAGGTCTTTCATCTATGCTCTGATTTGCCTCTCTTATATCTAATATTTTTGAATATATTTTTTCATCATACTTTTCAAAAGCATTATATAGAGTTTGTCTAAATACATCCCTTATAGTTGCATTCCAATCCCTTTGGGCATAAGCAACTGCTAATTCATATGGACTTGTATATTCTTGATCAATAAAATAATGTTTAAATGAATTTACTCCATATGATGTACTATAAACTTGTAGTTCTTTCCCATCAAGCCAATCATTAACTTCACTATAACCTGCTCTAACATTTGGATCATATGATAATAATGCTTTAATTAAATTTAAAAATCTTTTATTATTCTCTACTTCCTTTGGATAAACAACATTATCATCTTTAAATCTGAGTACAATTTCCTCATTACTTCTGAACAACCTATATTTAGTATCATTTACATACATTTCACATAAAGATACTCCCAATGCAAAATAATCCGTTTTATTAGCAACTGCTATTCTTTTCCTATGATCCATACTTGCACTTACTGCTGCATATACCGCTGCATCAGGTGCTAAATATCCATCACTTACCTTTCCATCCGCCAATGTAATTGATCTGTTATCAGATACATTTTCATCCCCTTTAGTAACAGAACCAAAATCTGATATAATAGGAATATCATTTTCATCATCTATTAGCATATTAGCAGGTTTAATATCAGAATGTATAAATCCTGCTTTATGAATACAATTTAATGCTTCATTTAAAACTCTAATATATCTTTTAAGACGTGATTCATTATTAGAAAAATCTGGTTTATGTAAATCAAGACTCCCCTTATTATAAATAGGAAATATATAAAAATATCTATTTTTATATATTCCATAATCAATAAGCTTAATAATACCAGGTTTAGTATTATTTGACAAAAACCTTACTATATCGTCTGAATATCTATTTTGTTTTCTAACTCTGTATATTTTAGCAATATATTTTTCTCCCAAAGCAGTCTGAACTTTATATATTTCTGCTTGACCACCATAACTAAACGATTCAACAATTGTATAATCATTATTATTACCTTTTATTACCTCACCTATCTCCAAATCATATATATATTGATCTTCATCATTATTATAATAGTTTTTGTTTGAATTTATATCATCTTGCAATGTTGATGTCATTCGATTACTTTGATTATCTATAGGCAACGTACCTGTTTGTCTATCTATTGGTAACGTTCCGGTTTGTCTATCTGAAGCCAATGTTCCCGTTTGTCTATTATCTTCTGGCAATGTACCTGTTGTTCTTTCTCCCACTTTAAACACTCCTTTCTTATAATCTATTAACAAGAATTAATGATATGTTATCCCCTGCCCCATTTGAATATATTTTATCTAATATAATATCTGCCTTTATGCTCAATTCATTATCCGTAATTAATACATCTTCTACCTCATCAATACTAATATAGTCTGAAACTCCATCTGAACATAACATCAATAAATCTTTTTTGCGAAACTTTTCTCTATGAGTAATAACATCAATCCATTTAGAGTCAAATTCATCACAGCCAACATAACCACTAATTATATTTTTTTCTGGATGTGTATACATCTGGCTTTCACTAATTAAACCCATATCATACAATTGTTGTACTTTGGTCTGATCTTTTGTTAACTGTAATAAAACTCCATCTCGAAATCTATATGCTCTACTATTTCCTAAATTATATGTAGTTATCTCATCTTCTAGTAAAGCCACTATACACAAAGTACTACTAATGTTTGGAAATAACTTTCTTTGATTTCTTATAGATAATATTTTCTCATTACCTTTTTCCACACAATTTATTATTTCTTCTTTATTTCTCGCATTACATTCTGCAATATTCCTTAAAATCTCCCTAGAAGCTAACTCACTAAAAGGCAAACCACCTACACCATCTGCTACAGCAAACACACCTTCATCTCTATCTTCACACCCCATTAATTTTCCGTTACTAATAATATTATGCCCAACCAATATTGAATCATCACAGGTAGTATGTACCAGTCCTTTATTTACTAACGCCACATATTCTATCATTGTTAATTCCTTTCCAGACTTGCAATAATTTTAGGCATTTCCAACTCAGATTCATCTGAGTTTAACCCAGTAATGTCCTCAATAATTATTGTCTGACCATTTTCAATCCGGTTATCAAAAACATATGTTGAGAGCGGTGTTGTAAAATACTCCTCTACTATATTTCCTACACCTCTACCGCCTTCCTCAAGATTTGTAAGCACTTTTTGATATAATTTTTCTTTTACAATATCATTTCTAAATTCAATTCTTATTTTTTTCATACTATAAACTGCTTTACAAATTTTATTAATTTGAGAAAATAATATTTCCTTTGCTGCTTCTGGTTGTATAAAATTAAATACTATAAGATTTTTACCTATTCTATTTAATACCTCTGGTTTTCCTTTACTAAAGAAATAATCCTGTATTCCCTTAGTTACAACTTTATTTAATTCGTTATATGACATATTCATATCAACAACTCGCTTTTTTACTCCGCCAACATCTTGATATATGCCTAAGTTACTTGTAAATACAATTAAACACTCTGAAAAATAAACTGTATTTCCCTGTCCATCAGTCATTCTTCCATCTTCAAGTATCTGTAAAAATTTATCCCAGATAGTTGGTGAAGCCTTTTCAACCTCATCAAATAATAATAAAGAAAATGGATGTTCCTTTATAGTATTGGTTAATTGACCTCCTGATTCATATCCAACATATCCTGGAGGTGCTCCAAATAACTTCTGAGCCGAATGACTTTCAGAATACTCACTCATATCAAATCTTCGACAAGCACCTTCATCTCCAAATAATAATTCAGCTATTGCTTTAGCCAACTCTGTTTTTCCTGTACCTGTCGGACCAGCAAAAAACAAAATCCCTTTAGGCTTAGATGCAGAAGAATGTTGCAATCCTGAAAATCCTGTCTTTGCCCTCTTTATAATAGAAATACTCTTTTCAACAGCAACATCTTGTCCTTTTATTCTATCTTTAATTTTATTATTTTCGAGTTTTTCTCTCTCAATGTCATCCCAAGGATTTTCTTTAATCCCATACTTATATAAAGAAATCACATCATTTAATTGTCCTGATGTTATTTCCCCTAACCTTTTAAACTCACGAATTCCTCGTAAATCTAATATTTTCATTCCCTCAGTCATATCAATAAATTGCTGAATATCTTTTTCGTTTTCTTCATCATCTATAAAATAATCATAATAGCAATCCAAATATAATTTTCGTACGTGTTTATCTGGTAATGTTATCATTATATTTTTCACATATGGATTATCCAGATAAAACCATGTTGGAATATCATTAATTTTATCAACTATAAGTATTAATATATTTTGCCTTGTAATTCCGTCATTCCCATAATTGCTTTTTGCATTCATAGAAGCGTAAAGATAATTACTAAATACTGCTCTCTCCTGTTCACTCATATGACTAGGTTCCGTTAAAATTCTTGATGCGTAATTAACGCAAAATATGGTTGGTCTATCACTTTCTATCAAAGTCGTCTTAATTACTTCACTAGCATCAAAATAATTGATAGCAATTGAATTTGCTATCTGTCCATCTGTTCGCTTTTCATCTTGATTATCTTTATATTCTTTATATTGTTCTTCAAATGTATCAACAGAATATTGATTGTACATACTATCAAATACATCTATCAATTCTGCCTGCTTTTGTTTGTTATAAAAGCCATTTATCATATCATAATAACAAATGTTATATCCCATTTTTTTATAATATTCATATACATACGAATTTAAATCGTAAAAATCTTCACATTCTGTTTTTTTTTCATTAAAAATAGGGTATTCATCATATATGTTTCCTTCTAAAATAATGCAACTTTTTATTTTAGAAAAACACTCAATTTCTCTTATCCACTTTGGTATTTTCACCTTTTTTCCTCCTGCTATTATGTATTCCCACCGATATTAAATTGTCATTATAGTAAAAATTTTCTATTATCCTTCCATTGTTCATATAATTTATATATTTATTATTTATTTTAGGATTATGAAACTCTATTACTTGATTAGAAGAAGCTATGAGTGGTGTATGATTATCATTAAGTTCATCTACATATTCGCCATATATCACCACTGTCGCTTTCTCTATACATTTTATGGCATAATCATTATTCAAATCATATATTTCTTTTTTCGAATAACCTGTAAATATCAAAATATCGTCTGTTATTTCCAACATAAATGTAATTATTTCAAATAAATCCTTAGCTTGGCAAAACGGCTCTCCACCAGTAATTGTAATTCCATCAATTTTTTTATCAATTTTACTTATCATCTCTTTTATGACTGTCATAGAAACTTCACTATTGGGATTAAATAACTGCAACTCAGGATTTGCACAATTAAAGCATCTTTTTTTACATCCTCTTATCCATATAGCCAATCTATCACCTGGACCTAATGAATGAACTGGATATAATAATCTATCTATCTGCATATACTTACCTCAAATTTCTGATCCGCCAAAGTAAGCTCATCTCCATCCACCAGTATATTTTTATTGTTAGGAAAAAGCCTGTTTCCATTTATATATGTAAAATTTCTACTGTTATTATCTGTTACATACACTTCTGTATTAGTTACTTCTATCACTGCATGTTTTCCACTTACATAATTTAAATTCCAAAAATACTCTGATTCGATATTTCCATAAGCCCCTATCATATGTTTACCAGTAGGAATTAATATCTTTTTTCCATCTCTTTGATTTATTAATCGTAAAGCTGATATTCCAGCCTCACTCCCATTTAATTCTATCCCTTTATTTTCGATATTATCTATTTGCTCTTGGTTAATTTCTTGTTTCTGCACAGAATCTTCAGTTAACCTTTTAATAGCATCATTTCCACAATATGGACATTGACGAATTTTTTCTTTTTCATTTTTTATATCCACCTTATGATTACATACCGGACATATTTTAAAATATCTAATATTAGTATTCGTTAGCTTTTCATCTTCAATTTTAATTGGTAGTAATGAAATATCCGTTCCACAAGTTACACATATAAACCTATTTGCTGGATTTTTCTTACCACATTTATCACATACTCTAATTTGCATAATATTTTTCCTTCTCCCTACTTTATGAGTCAATATGCATTACTTTACGACCATGCTGTTCATAAAAGCCCATTGAAATATCAGCATTTCTTCCAAATCCAGTACTATAAATTTTCTTCTTTCGTTTACTATGTGTTTTAGATATCGAAATATTCATAACTGTATCTTCTGATACAGGTGTACAACTTTCATTAACAATATGAATATTATTCTCTTCCATTTTTTCCTTAATTTGTGGATATAACGAACATAATGCTCCCTGCTGTTCTACCTGCTTCTGAACCTCTTCTTTTGTTGGCTGTTCTTCTCCTATTCCAACAACCTGAATCATAACCGCATCCTTGCTAACTGAAGAACAAATATTAATATTATCATTAGAAAATACTATCCTTGAATTTTTATTATCTTCACCTATATTATATGAAACCACACTATCATATCCATATTCTTTCATTATATTGCTAATAGTGTCTTCAACATACATTCTGTATGCTTTATCAGATGCCTGTCTAGTTAAATCATTTATTATATTTTCAAGCTTGTCATTATCCATATTCTTGATATTATTTTGAGGCTCTGTTTCAAGATACTCACATAAAAATTGATATTGCCCTAACATCTGTTTCTTTTTAGTATCTTTCAATATTTCATCTGATAATGAATAAGCTATACTTTTCTCTAAAATGTGATAATATGTAATAATACTTACAAGTATATTTTTTCTAGCTGAAACAGAATATTTTCCTTTTTTATTTATATTATCTACATCCTCTAAAATCATTTTTACATATTTTTTATCTTCGGAAGTTAAAATATCCATTTCCCTTATTTCTGTTACACCTTCTTTTATGGTATTTAGCAACACATAATCTTCTGACGGCAAATCAATTTCTTCAATATTCTTTTCACCATCAGCATCATCCAATATAGACGCAAATACCTTAGTTCTTACTGTTCTACTTCTATTTTCTGCAGCACTTTCCTGACTATTATATTCATCAATTTTTTCCTTCTGAATTTTTAATTGCTTTTCATATTCCTCTTTTTGAATAATTTTTTTAATCGAATCAATTTTATCTAATATATCTCTCATTAATTCTCTTTTTACTCTCGGCAATTCCTTTATTCTGGAAACAATGAGATTATTAAGTTCTGTAATAGATTTCTCGCTTATTATTGTATTACTTAACAAAATAGAGTTTAGCTTAATCAAGTAATTGTTTTGTATCTTTATAAGTGAATTATGTAAATACTCAACTTTGTCCTGTTGAATACTAGTATTATTCATTGTCTCATTCACATAATTTTTAATCCATATCATTTCATTTTGAATATCAATATTTATAGACTGAATTTGACTAGAAAAATAATTTTCCTTTCCAATAGTATTCAATCGATTATTAATTCTTTGAATAACTTTAGGATCATTTGTTATGTGCATTAACTTTGGTCCACTCATTTCTTACCTCTTTATTTTTTCCTTTTTGTAGTTATACTTTTAACAATAAAATATATACCCATTAACACAATTATTATGCCTGCTATTCCACTAAAGGACTGCATTACATCGGATAAAACATTATTAACCCCACCATATTGCAAATCCATTGCATACATAAATACTAAAATAACAATAGACGATGATATAGAAGCTGTTATTGCCTTTCCTATATTTGATTGTTTTAATGAATCTAATATGTAAGCATTCACAAATGCCTCTTGCTTTGTTCCTGTAATCGTTTTTATAATTAATAATGGTGTAACTACTATACTTCCTCCAGTAATAATGCATTCAATCGCATAAACTGCTAATTTAAAAAATATGTTTTTCTCTATAAATTGCATTATAAATCCATATATAAGAATTCCTATAAAGACAATAATGAATTTGCTTGTCAATATTCCTATAAATCCTGCCTTATCAAAACTCATAATATTTGAAACCCAATTGATTAATAATACTAATGTAACTAACTGTATAAAATCTAATGCAAAACCACCTGCTGAAGCCTTAAGATAACTTTTTAGTGTTCCATATTTAACAATACCATTCCAAAAAGGAATATTTAACTTGATTATTTCTGAATTTTTTGCTGAGAAAATAACTATTATCATTGAATATATAACAATTGCTGTAACACAATTATTAATTATTTGCATTCCTTTATTTTCATCACCAGTCAAATTACACAACAGTCCAAACAATATAAACAATACAAATAAACATCCTAGAAAATTCCCTACCATATTATGTCGTCCGCTTTCTTATTATATTTTTATAACTATTTCGATATACAAAAAGCAATACATATACTTTATTTATCATCACTCATAATAATATAATCCATAAGCATTTGTTTTTTTTCAAATCCCAGCCATCCAAATAATCCTTTTATGAAATCAGTTTCTGGTTGTATATCTCTTAATAATTTCATATAAGTTATAATATCTTCATCAAATGATTCTAATGTATATCCATTTGCCTCATAAAATGCTGCTGCTATTAACATATTGGGAGTTTTACAATAAACCTCTTTTCCATTCTTTTTTCCGCTTCTAACTGCAAAATATTTATTGTATAATTTATTATATCATCAATTAATAAACTATCATCTAGTAACAATGGTTCTTCAATTAGATTATTATTTTTTAATAATTTAT
>ENA-OPUE01001816-OPUE01001816.1-human-gut-metagenome-genome-assembly--contig:-NODE-1816-length-11773-cov-8.789896_pt1 | contig 11773 bp, 10 predicted proteins | sample MGYA00241466_ERZ501924 | MGnify/ENA primary metagenome ERZ501924 (study PRJEB25962, sample SAMEA2042223) | human gut metagenome | biome: human gut; feature: human-associated habitat; material: faeces...
CCAAACAAACAACATAGAAGCCTGCTCATACCTAGAGCAGGCTTTCTTCGTTTATTTCCAAGCTCCTTAACCCCATAAAACCACGAAAAAACTTTAATTCTACCCTTCTCTGCAAAAAAGTTGGCTTTTTTTTGCGCTATCACAATTTTTTTTTGTAATTTTGCCTTCAAAATAGAAAATTAATATAAAAAAGAAATTTTATGCTTACACTTAAACTCATCAGTGAAGAAACTGAACGTGTAGTTAAAGGTCTTGAAAAGAAGCATTTCCCAAATGCTCGTGAGGCCGTAGAGAAAGTTTTGGAGTACGACAAGATTCGTCGCGAAGCTCAGCAGAAGCTGGATAACAACAAGCAGCAGGCCAACCAGTTTGCCAAGCAGATTGGTGCCCTGATGAAGGAAGGCAAGAAAGAGGAAGCTGAGAGCGCTAAGGCTCAGGTAGCTATGCTCAAGGCTGACGCCAAGGCTCTTGAAGAGATCATGGAGAAGGCACAGAACGATATGACCAACCAGTTGCTCGAAATCCCTAACATCCCTTGCGAGCAGGTTCCTGAGGGCAAGGATGCAGCCGACAACGTGGTTGTTAAGGAAGGCGGCGAGAAGCCTAACCTCGGTCCAGACGCTCTCTGCCACTGGGATCTCTTGAAGAAGTACAACCTGGTTGACTTCGACCTCGGTGTGAAGATCACAGGTGCCGGTTTCCCTGTATATATCGGCAAGATGGCTCGCTTCCAGCGTGCTCTCGAGGCATTCTTCCTCGATGAGGCCCGCAAGAGCGGATACCTGGAGATTCAGCCTCCATACGTAGTAAACGAGGATTCTGGTCGCGGCACAGGTCAGTTGCCAGACAAGGAGGGTCAGATGTATCACGCTAATCTCGACAACCTCTTCCTCATCCCTACAGCCGAGGTTCCTGTAACCAACATCTTCCGCGATGTTATCCTCGATGAGAAGGATCTCCCTATCAAGCGCTGCGCTTACTCTGCCTGCTTCCGTCGTGAGGCTGGTAGCTATGGCAAGGACGTTCGTGGCTTGAACCGTCTGCACCAGTTCGACAAGGTAGAGATTGTACGCATCGATAAGCCAGGTCACTCATACGAGAGCCTGAACGAGATGCTCGACCACGTAGAGGGTCTCTTGAAGAAGCTGGAGTTGCCATACCACATCCTCCGTCTCTGCGGTGGTGATATGAGCTTCACATCTTCTATCTGCTACGACTTCGAGACATGGAGTGCAGCACAGGGCCGCTGGCTGGAGGTTTCATCAGTATCTAACTTCGAGAGCTACCAGGCCAACCGTCTCCACTGCCGCTACCGTCATGCAGAGGACAAGAAGATTGAGCTTTGCCACACCCTTAACGGTTCTGCTCTCGCCTTGCCACGCATCGTAGCAACCATCCTGGAGAACAACCAGACTCCAGAGGGCATCCGCGTACCTAAGGTATTGGTTCCTTACTGCGGATTCGAAATGCTCGACGACAAGAATTTCGATTAATTCGATAAACATCGATTCATTCGAAGAAATTCGATTCATTCGAAAAAGAATCGATAATTCGATAAATTTAAAATAAAATATATTGTACGAGGATAACTTCGGCTACCCCATAAAGGCGGCCGCTGTTATCCTTTTGCGTTTTCTATACCACGAGCAAACATAAAAACAACTAATAATAAGAAAGAGAATTAACAGATAATATTCAACATAAAAGTTAGTAGCCAATGAACAAGATTATCAAGAAAATACAATACTCAGAAAAGGTATTCCGTTTCGATGTGGAAGCTCCACTCATCGCCAAGAGCCGCAAGGCTGGCAACTTTGTGATTATCCGTGTAGATAACAACAGCGAGCGCATGCCGCTCACCATTGCTGATGCCGACATCGAAAAAGGCACCATCACCCTGGTGGTACAGAAGGTAGGTCTCTCCTCTACCAAGCTCTGCGCCCTGAACGAGGGCGATGAGATTCACGACGTGGTGGGACCACTCGGCAACCCTACCCACATCGAGAACTTCGGCACCGTAATCTGCGCCGGTGGTGGCGTGGGCGTGGCTCCTATGCTCCCTATCATCAAGGCGCTGAAGGCCGCAGGCAACCGGGTATTATCCGTGATTGCAGGCAGAAACAAAGACCTCGTCATCATGGAAGATGAGGTGCGTGCATCCAGCGATGAACTCATCATCATGACCGACGACGGAAGCTACGGCGAGAAAGGCGTGGTAACCGTAGGCATCGAGAAGCTCATCAACCAGGAGCACATCGACAAAGTGTTCGCCATCGGTCCTCCTATCATGATGAAATTCTGCTGCCTCCTCACCCAGAAATACAATCTCCCTACCGATGTATCGCTCAACACCATCATGGTGGATGGCACCGGCATGTGCGGAGCCTGCCGTCTAACCATCGGCGGCAAGACCAAGTTTGTCTGCATCGACGGTCCTGAGTTTGATGGCGCCCAGGTAGATTGGGACGAGATGTTCAAGCGCATGGGCACTTTCAAGAATGTGGAGCGCGAGGAGATGGAGCACTTCGAGGAACATCTGGCTACAGTGGATGCCGAGAAGAAGAAGAAGGAGACCACAGACGTGACGATGGATGTGGAGCCTACCGATGCATCCATAGAAGAACTTACCGACCGTAATGCCGAGTGGCGCAAGGAGCTGCGCTCTGCAATGAAAGCCAAGGAGCGCACCGCCATCCAGCGCGTCAAGATGCCAGAGCTAGACCCAGCATATCGTGCTACCACCCGCACCGAGGAAGTAAACATTGGCTTGACCAAGGAGATGGCACTCACCGAGGCAAAGCGCTGCCTCGACTGTCCTAAGCCTACCTGCATGGAGGGCTGCCCAGTGAGCATCAACATCCCATCCTTCATCAAGAACATCGAGCGTGGCCAGTTCCTAGCCGCCGCCAAGGTTCTGAAGAACACCTCAGCCCTGCCAGCCGTCTGCGGAAGAGTATGTCCGCAGGAGAAGCAGTGCGAAAGCAAGTGCGTACACCTCAAGATGAACGAGCCAGCCGTAGCCATCGGCTATCTGGAGCGTTTTGCAGCCGACTATGAGCGCCAGAGCGGCAATATCTCCGTACCGGAATGCGACCCAGCCAACGGCATCAAGATTGCCGTAGTAGGTTCGGGTCCTGCCGGATTGAGCTTTGCAGGCGATATGGCGAAGAAGGGATTCAGCGTCACCGTGTTCGAGGCTCTGCACGAGATAGGCGGCGTGTTGAAATATGGCATCCCGGAGTTCCGACTGCCAAATGCCATCGTAGATGTGGAGATAGAGAATCTCCAGAAGATGGGCGTGAAGTTCATCACCGACTGCATCGTGGGCAAGACCATTTCCGTAAAGGATTTGGAGCAGCAGGGCTTCAAGGGCATCTTCGTAGGTTCGGGAGCCGGACTTCCTAACTTCATGAATATCCCTGGCGAGAATGCCTTGAACATCATGTCATCCAACGAGTATCTTACCCGTGTCAACCTGATGGATGCAGCCAATCCACATACCGATACCCCTATCAACCTGGGCAAGAAGGTGGTGGTAGTAGGCGGCGGAAACACAGCTATGGACAGCTGCCGCACCGCCAAGCGTCTGGGAGCCGAGGTAACCCTGGTATATCGCCGTTCGGAGGCAGAGATGCCAGCCCGTCTCGAAGAGGTGAAGCATGCCAAGGAAGAAGGCATCAACTTCTTTACCCTGCATAATCCTAAGGAGTATGAGGCCGACGAGAAGGGTGCCGTAAAGGCTGTGGTGCTGGATGTAATGCAGCTTGGCGAGCCAGATGCCAGCGGTCGCCGTCGCCCAGAGACTACAGGCAAGACCATCACTCTGGAATGCGACCAGGTGATTGTAGCCGTGGGTGTGAGTCCTAACCCACTGGTACCTCAGAGCATCGAGGGCCTGGAACTTGGCAGAAAGAACACCATCGCCGTGAACGATGAGATGCAGAGTTCCATCGGGCAGATTTATGCCGGAGGCGATATCGTGAGAGGTGGTGCCACCGTGATTCTCGCCATGGGAGATGGCCGAAAGGCTGCACTCAACATGAGCAAGAAGTTTTTGGAGAAATAAGATCTGAAGCGAGGGTGTGTCTTGGACTTTTGACACACCCTCTTAAAAAATGTCCTAACCTATTAAGGCTCTGCGGATTTGAAATCCGCAGCAAAGGAGTTTGCATTCCGATATATCTAGATGATGGTAATCCAGACGGATTCCTCCTTCTGCTGCGCCTCCACCATCAGCTTCATCAGTCGATGAAGCCAGATGCGAGAGTTCACCACCATACCCTTCTGCTTGTTCTCGCCCACCAGGATGCAGCCCTGGGTATCATCGGGATAGTTGCCGGCATGGATGCGGATGCCCTCGAAATTCGGCACGCCCATCAGATATGGCAGCCACTTCTTGAACTTCTGCGACATGGTGATGAACACATGATAGGTTCCCTCGGGGATGGCAGTGTGACCAGGAATCTTTCTCGCCACCTTGCCACTCACACGGCTATACTTGCTGTTCACCTCCTCGGGCTTCAGTTCCACCCCCTTCAGGTTGCGCCACGTAGGCTCCAGGGTATCGCAGAAGTAAGTATCCTGAGATAGCAACTTCTTATTGAAGGTATGTTCAAAACTGCACTTGTCACCGGCTTTCTTGCCGCTGATCATCTTGCGCTTCACTTCATCATCGGGCAGGATATAGAGTCGCCCGATGGTATAAGAATTCTTCTTTGCTATACGCTCTAAAACTATTTCCATAAGCATTAAGTTTTAATGTGTAAACATCCCAGTAAGCTAACTCAAATCCAGCCCGTCGCGTCTGTACTTAAGCTTCGTAAAACTGTGATAACTGTTATTGTGACTGTCATTGCTGCCACGTCTTATATATTTTCTATATACCCAGGTAGCCAGCAGATGAGCCGTACCCTCTTTCGGCAGCCCCAAGGCATTACGTGCATCCACCACCTGCTGCTCGGTAAACATATCCGGCAGCGCCTGGAGAAGATTGGAAGGTCCGCGCTTGTTGGAATGCTCACCCCTGTTGGCAGAATTGCGGATATCCTCCTCGAAGAACCGCATCTTGCACCACAAGTCATAACGCTCGCTCCAGCGGATGAAATCCTCAATCTCCTCCTCCCACCTGTAGCCATTTGCCACATAAAGCACACAAGCCTTCAGATAGGCAATCACATTGGCACGGAAGGTGAAATTCTCGTAGATTCTGTTCTGCATAACCTGCGAAAAATCAGCATTCTCCTCACTCAGTTTATCTGCCAAGGCGTATGCCTCCGGGCATTCTATCAACCCCGTGGCAGCACAGAGGTTCTCGATATACGGCTTCAGCTTCTTTCTAAACTGATCGTCATAGGTGCCATACACAGGAACTCTCTCGCCGATTTCTCTTTCGGGAATCGTACAGAAATTGATTCTGCTCAGCGGTCCGTCGGTCAGCACTTTTGAAAAGTAACGCTGCCCCTTCTCGATGGTGGTGGAAGCATTCCAGTTGAAGCGTATGGTAACACGCTCGGTAACACTCTGAAGTCCGACTCTTGTTTGTCCATATATATTACCTGGGTCAAAAGCAAGACACATAATTCGGAAGTGCTGATTTCCAATACCCCTCAAGGCATCAAACTGATCTATTTCGTTAAGCGAAGTATAGAGGAAGTGCTCTTTAGCCTCTGCTGTACGCATCACGAAAGCCGGATTAGTCATGTCGGCATCAATCTCTTGAATAATGAGATTGTCTGGACGCTTGCGTTTATCCTTGTTGGCACCCTTGCGCATCATCTCTTCTTTCCACTCCTTTTCACGCTGCAGGTTTTCCATGTCGCGCTTACGGATATCCTCCATAATCATCGAAATCGGCATCTGCACGCAGCTCTTGCCTGCACCCGTACCCGCTAACAGACAGCACATTAGCGTAGCTTCATGCTCCACATTATCAATGTATCTGAATCTTGTTTTCCAAAGATGAGTAGCCAGAGGAGGGAAGATGGCGCAAGCCACGGCAGGCTTGTAGATATCTGGAGTCTGGGATACCAGGAGCTCTACGAGCTTGGGCAGTTTCTTGGGCATGGGTGGAGCAGGCGGATATTCATCTTCGTTACTTTGAACTTGGAACTTAGAACTTTGAACTGTATGATTACCCGCCTGGCCCAAAGCAGAATTATAGCCCGCCAGACCAGCAGCAGAATTAAAGCCCGTTAGGCGCCCCGGGGATTTGCAATCCCCGGCAAGCAAGCTGTAGCCAGCATCGCCCATAACAGTGCCCCCAACCAATCCAGAAGCCACCTGTTCTGCCGTAGCATTGATACGGATCACATCACGAGAGAAAGGCTTCGAACTGTCTCCATATTTCGCATAAAAATCATAAATCAGCTGGTGGCAGTCACGCTCCTCGTAATAGCTAGGCATCTTCTTAGCCACCACCTTCATCAGCTCGTCCTCGCCCATCACTCTAGATGCTCCTGCGCTCATGATGGCGAGCAAAGAAGAATGTCTCGAACCGACGGTATCGATATCCATCCCGCTCAATCCCGCAGCCTCCTTGAAGAGTTCGAAAGCTATGAGATTCTTCTCACTAGCTTCTTGGGTTGCCACTCCGCCAGCATTCTGATTATCTCCAGCAGGGCTGAGATGAGAATCATTAACACGATGGCTATCACCAGGTTGGGCAGACTGAACAGCAGTGCCAGCATAAACAGCGTTATCGCCGTTAGTGCCCTGAAATCGATTATATTCACTTTGAACATAGTCATTACTTTGAACTTTATGATTACTATTAACATTTTCACTTCCCGCAGAATGAATCTGTGGCATCTGTGGAATCTGTGGGAAATTTTGTTTGCCCCTGCCGTCAATCGTCAGCCCCCTCTTCAAGAAGGCCTCTCTTCTCAACGAAATCTCCTCCATCGGCAGCACCTCATACCACTCCTTAGAACGGTAAATCTCGGAATCCTTATCCGTGATAAAGATGATTCTCTCAGGCGTGATGCAGCTCTTGTCATACGGAATCCCAGAAGCCTCGCAATACGCACGCTGCGTCTCCTCGATGGTCATACCCACCGGCATGCGAATATCAATGTGCAGCTTCTTTCTTGCCGAATACTCCAGATGCAGCAGCTTACCCCTCCAGATGGTGTCGCTGCAGTTCAGCTCACGAGCCTTCTCCAGCGCCTTCTCCACATACTCCGCATCATCCACATCCACCGTGGTCTGAAACAGAAAACTTTCCGGATCAGCATCCCCCTGCGAACGGTGGTTGTTAAGAAATCTCGCATAGTGGATGGCTCTGAAAGGCAACTGCTTCTTCAGTTCCTCCCTAGCCTTCGCCAGCGCCTTCTCATACTTCTCATCCGATGCCTTCGAAGCATCCTGAGCATCCTGAGCATTCAAGCCAGCTATCGGTTTCTCGCCACGAATCTGCTCTACCAACCCCTTCAGCCACGGCTGGGCTATCAGCTGGTCGTACACCGCCAGGGGCTGGGAAGAGTTGATTCTTCCCATGTTGCCCTTGCGTGCAGGGTTCAGTGCCATTACTTGTACTCTTCCCATGCAATGTCCTCCTTAAACTTCTTAACCTTACCTCTCATCTCCAGCACCTCTTTATAAAGGTACTTCATGATGTCAACCTTGTTCATCTCCTTCGGGAAGGAGAAAGAGGCAAACACACGCTGCGGCGATGTTCTCAGGGCACCATGCGAGGTATGGATAATCTCGGTGTATTTCTTCTCGCCCGTCTGTGCATAAGGCTTGAAGTCGAGCTGGTCGCCGAAATCACCACCGCTGCACACCATTCTGCCCGGAATCACCTTCGGATTATCCGAGATAATCTCCATGTCGTTCCATGGCGACTTGCGGATAGCAATTTTACCACACTCGTCAGTAATGATACTGGCATCCACCTTCTGGGCGTTCAAAATCGCCTGCTTTGTAGCCTTAGCTGCATCCTTAGCCATTGCAGCCTTAGCTGCAGCGTCAAAACTAGTCTTACTCATGTAAATAAATATATAAAAGTTTTAGAAATATGTATTAATCAAAAATCTGGTCATTGATGATTAGTCTATCATTCACGTCCATATAGATGTTGATAGGCTCCAGGATGGTGTTGTCTGATATCATCGCCACGCCCTGTGCCTCATGGATAAACGACATCGTAGGGTCCTTCAGGTTCTTCTTCACGAATCCCAGCACCCACTTGGCAGCCAGCTTCTCTTTGGCGTATTCGGCATTCATCAGGTCGACAACCACCGTCTCGTCGCAGAAGTTGAAGTCAGCAGCCACGTTCTTCTTTCTGCCGGCAGCTTCCACACCCATGATATCATCGCTGTAGAAGAGGTTGTGCTGATTCTTCTTCGCAGGCTTCATCACCACATTGAAGTTTTTCAGTTCACCCTCTGAGTCGGCAATAACCTCGAAGAGTTGCTGCGCCGTCTTCACGAAGATTTTCTTCACATCGAAGAGGTCGAAGTAAATTCTGTCCTCTTCCACCACCACTCTGAGCTTTCCGTACTGCGGATGCTCAAAAATATAAGGAATCAGTTCTTTCATATCTGATACTTATTTTATATGATTGAGGCTGCGACCATTCGCCAAATTCCATACGCCAGAAGTGGTACCAGGTTTCCGGATACGAAAAAGCCCCGCAACCAGCTTTATCAACTGATTGCGGGGCAAAGATACGGCGAATTTTCCTGGGTATATATCCCACTTTATCCCAAACATTATCCCACCACTGGTATTTTCTTTCAAAACAGGGAGTCAATCAACTCGTGCCCTTGCGGAAGAGGCATATTGCGGCGCTGCTTTCGCAGGTCGCGCAAGCCTTTCTCCTCGAAAAGATCCTCCACCAGCTTCGTGGGGAAAGAGGAACGCAGCACCCATATCGGCTCATGGGTTACGGCATCATTCTTCACTTCATCCCCCGACCATAATCTGCCGATGAAATAAGCCAGCAAAGTCTTGCTTCTCATCAATCCGTGCAGATGTCCCGACGGAGTCATCGCCAGCAGGCCTTTTTCCATCGCCTTCTGGATAATGCGCACCTTATCTGGGTCCCCAACGAGGCTCAGCAAGTTAGCTTCGCTGTCGCAGCATTGCTGCTGCCGGCATGCCATTTTCAAAACCACGACCTCTTTTTCAAGGTCATCCAGCATCATTCTACACTGTCTGATGCCGTTTTCCACCTGAATAAGTCTATCTTCCAACATACTTCTTATCAAGTTTAATTCCACGATTACCTTGAATAAGCAATGTTTCTCCCGTTATCTGCTCAATGAGTAAGCGCTTACCTTGACCGGCTAGCGTTCACACACTGCAAGACAAGGATACTCCACTTTGAAGTACGGTTGCAAAGATACTAAAAAAATCGCTTCTTGTCAAGAGTTTGAGGGTGACATCTAGGGTGACAATTGGGACAGCAACGCAAAGGAAGCCTATCTCAAAGGCAAAGGAGCGTTGCGAATTCTTTACGTAACACTCCTGCCAATTCCAATTAACCCAAGTTTGACAGTTTGAAGAATTTTTCATTTTTTTAAGTATGATTATTTAGGATGACAGATTCTCCGAATGTTTATAAATGCGCGAAAAGCATAAGAAAAATCAAAAAGTTTCCGTGCTTGCTTTTTCTTTCATACCTTCGCGCCATCAAACCAAACGAATAGAAAATATGAATAAAGTATCAAATGACATCAAATGGTTTTGCAACCAGTTGCGACAGGCAGAGCTGATTCTGAATAATGCGTTAGAAGAATCTGAGGAGTTTTCTGAACACGACAAGCATATCATAGATAGGATTAGAGCGGACGTTGAGATGACTGACCTCACCTTGCTGCAACTGCTTTCTCCCATAGCTCCAGGATGAGCTATGGAAGCGAAAAAGGGTGTGTCATGGACTTATGACACACCCTCTCACCTTACAATAAGAAACAATTCTCATTGTGGTATTTGAGATATTTCAAATGCTGATTTTCCAACTTTACTAAATGTAAATCGCTGGTAAGCCCTATGGCTTCTCTGTCAAACTTATCCAACAAGCGGGAATACATAATTTTTCCCGTCTGGGTGAAAGAAATATACCCAAGGTCAAATAACTTGTCATAATTCGGCAGCAGGAGCAAGCCGTTGTAGGTATCCAGCCGTTCCTGGTTGTCAGCATCTCTCCAAGGCTTTATGTGGGAAGCTATTAGCATCCAAGTCAAAGGACACTGGCTGATGGCACAGCCATGCCAATACTCTATCAAATTATTTCGGAATATTCCTTGTCCTATCCGTGACTTTACTATGGAATCTTTTTCAGTAGCCTTGATATTATTGTCGTTTTCTACAGCTTTTATTTCTGTCAAGATAGAATCTTCCATCCGTTTATGATAATCAGAATTGACAAATGCTAGAAATTTATTCAAACCAGCCCTAAAATCAGATAAACATTTCTTGCTGGTATAGACAGTTCTTTCCTGACGCTTCAGATCTTCCTGACGCAAAATTTCGTCAATCTTTTCTTGTGTCAATGTTTCGTCTAAAGCATAGTCATGTGCCAAGAACTTCATTCTTGTTACATAATCGCAGCTGGTTTTCTTTGCTATTCCGCCAAACTCCACCATATAGTGGTAAAAATCAGCCTGCAGATCCATATATTTTTCTAAATTTGCCATCATATCAACCATTTTATATTGAGAGCAAAGGTACGTTTTTTATTTGAGACCGGCAAGAGTTTTCTTAGAAAAGTTTCGAAAAAAATATGGTGGGGGCTTCAAGGCATCAGAAAATTTATCAAGGAAATAAGCGAACAAGGTACTTTATAATGCTTCTGCCCCTTCAGGGCGCAGGGCGAAATGCGATGATACCCAGGGCGATGCCCTGGGCTACGAGCTTCTGCCCCTTCAGGGCGTGTGGGGAAATAGAAATTACATCAACTGCTGCATCTGGCTCTCCGGCAACCCCGTTATCTCCATTACCGTTGCTGCATCCATGCCTTTTGCCAGCATATTCTTAGCAATCTCAATACTTCTTTGGCTTTTGCCTACTTCTTCGCCTTTGGCCATGCCCTTTTCCATGCCTTTTGCCATGCCTTCTTCCATGCCTTGCTTTATGCCTTTTGCCATGCCTTGCTGATAGCTATCGTACTGAAGGGTCTTCTCTACCCTTACAGAATCCCAGAATTTGTCGTAGGCTCTGAGTTCGGCATCTGTAAAGCCGGAAATCTTCAACTCCTCTACGGCTTTTCCTATCTCCGGGTCACGAAGCAGATCGGAAGGAATCTCCTGGGTGTTGGCATTGATTTCCGTGAGGAAACGGAGCCACAATACCATCATGCGCTTGTCGGAGATGGAATGAGGAGTGAACTTAGGAAGTTCTATGAAGGTGAAATGCAAGCCTTCGATTACCTTGTTGCTGTCCTTATCGTGCACGATGCGATAGTTGTGGATGAATTCAGGAGTATCACGCTCGAAGATGTCATTCACAAGATTCAGGGAATATACCGGTTGCAGATCGCTGTATTTCTCGCGCTTCATCGCCTGACTCACGTAGAGCTTGGAGGCATTGAACAGTACACGCTGCTTGAAAGCGTTAGACCATTCTATTCGTATCACGACGCAGAATTTGTTGCTCATGGCATCTGTGCAGAGTATGTTTGCGACAGCATACCTGTAACTGTTGATTTCGGGCACAAGTTCTGTAGGCAGATACTCTATCTCGTGTATCTGCTCTTCTTCGCTGAGTGGCAGAAGGGCGTTCAGGAGGCTGATCAGTCTTTTAGGATGATTGCCGAATATCTTCTTGAACG
>ENA-OPUE01001820-OPUE01001820.1-human-gut-metagenome-genome-assembly--contig:-NODE-1820-length-11763-cov-3.191835_pt1 | contig 11763 bp, 10 predicted proteins | sample MGYA00241466_ERZ501924 | MGnify/ENA primary metagenome ERZ501924 (study PRJEB25962, sample SAMEA2042223) | human gut metagenome | biome: human gut; feature: human-associated habitat; material: faeces...
CTGATCGATGATGACAAGGTATGTCTGACCAATCTCAACCGGCAGATCATTGCAACGAGAAAGACGATCGGAAAATACAAAACGGAAGTCATGAAAGAACGGATTCTGGATATTAATCCGGATTGTAAGGTGGAAGTGCATAATTGTTTTTATCTTCCGGAGAATAAAGATGAGTTTGATTTTACGGCATATTCGTATGTCGTAGATGCGGTGGATACAGTGACCGCAAAGATTCAGCTTGTGATGCAGGCACAAGAGACGAACACGCCGATCATTAGCAGTATGGGAGCAGGCAATAAGCTCAATCCGGCAGAATTTGAGGTGGCAGATATCTATAAGACTTCCGTGTGCCCGCTTGCAAAGGTAATGCGCCGGGAATTGAAGAAACGTGGTGTCAGGAAGTTAAAGGTGGTATATTCGAAGGAGAAAGCCATCCGCCCGATTGAAGATGAGTCGATCAGCTGCCGGAATCAATGTGTATGTCCGCCGGGAGCAGCGAGAACCTGTAATGAACGGCGGGATATTCCGGGATCGACCGCATTTGTGCCGGCAGTTGCAGGTCTTATCATTGCATCAGAAGTGATCAAAGATCTTGGCGGTGTACAGGCTCGATAATTACGGTATGGATCGCGTCAGGCAGAAAAAAGTCAGTGGTATGAATGAATCAGTGTTTACAGGAGATCATGCAGGAAGGAATATAAGATATGTTCAGGAAGAAGATTGAGGAGATAGAACAGGATAAGCGGGACAAACAGATCATTGATCTGAGAAGCCCGGAAGAATATGAGAAAGACACATATCCGGGGGCTGTGAATCTGTTTTGGGAAGAATTAGAAGAACACAAGGATGAGATTGCGCAAGATAAGCCGATCTATCTCATTTGTTATACCGGACAGAAGAGTGATGAGATAGCGGAGAATCTGGTTGAACAGGGATATGAGGCATATAGTATTCAAAATGGTTTTCATGCTTATCTGCGGTTAAAATTACAACGCATGATGGAGCAGGGCGAAGAGCCGGAGATCAACTGTAAGTATGTGGAACGCAGTATTGTCAAACGGTTCCGCAAAGAGATCTGGCGTCCATTTGTAAAAGGAATCAATGAATATGATATGATTCAGGATGGTGACCGGATTGCGGTCTGTATCTCCGGCGGCAAGGATTCCATGCTGATGGCAAAGCTGTTTCAGGAGTTGGAACGGCATGGAAAGAAGAACTTTGAGGTGGAATATCTGGTTATGAATCCCGGCTATAATGATATCAATTATCAGACGATATTAGATAATGCCAGGTTCTTAGAGGTGCCGATCACCGTGTTTGAATCCGATATCTTTGATACAGTGGCAAAGGATGATATTGGAGGTTCGCCATGTTATCTGTGTGCAAGAATGCGCCGGGGACATCTCTATAGCCAGGCACAGAAGTTAGGTTGTAACAAGATTGCATTAGGACATCATTTTGATGATGTAATAGAAACGATCGTTATGGGTATGCTATATGGAGGACAGATTCAGACAATGATGCCGAAGATTCACAGTACGAATTTTGAGGGCATGGAATTGATCCGTCCGATGTATCTGATAAGAGAGGATGATATCAAACACTGGCGTGATTATAACAAACTGCATTTTATTCAGTGTGCATGCCGGTTTACCGAAAGCTGTGCATCCTGCGGAGGAACGGAAAAGGGTTCGAAGCGTGCAGAGATCAAAGAGCTGATTAAGATGCTCAGCGAACGGAGTGATGTGATTGAGAAGAATATTTTCCGAAGCGTGGAAAATGTGAATCTGAATACGATTATTGCGTATAAGAAGGATGGCGTGAAACATCATTTTCTGGATGAATACTAATGGAGGTAAGAGATGGTAGATATTATAATAGTAGGAAGCGGTCCGGCAGGAATGTCGGCTGCGGTATATGGAAAAAGGGCTGGTCTGTCGGTACTTGTGATCGAGAAAGTATATTACGGAACCGGTCAGGTGGCAGAGAGTAGCCATGTAGACAATTATCTGGGAATACCGGGTATTAACGGATATGAACTTGGCGAGAAGTTCCGTTCCCATGCGGAAGGCCTGGATGTGGAGATCGCACGCTTCCTGATTATTTTCAGCAAAAAGCTGAATCCAGCCGCAGTCGCGCTGGCTCATGGAGTCTGAGTGATCGTTCCAGATATTGATCGGCGAAGTGATCCGGTTTGAAAAAGCAGCCGATCGCTGGTATGTACATTTGAAAAATGGTGAGACATTAGAGAGCAAGACGGTGGTATATGCAGCGGGAGCCTCACACAGACACTTAGGGATACCGGGAGAAGAAGAATTTTCCGGCAAAGGTGTTTCCTACTGCGCAACATGTGATGGTGCATTTTTCAAAGGAAAAGATGTTGCAGTAGTTGGTGGTGGCAATACCGCTATGGATGATGCCATTTATCTGTCTGATATCTGTAACAAGGTATATCTCGTACATCGAAGGGATGTGTTCCGTGGAGATGCGACAACACTTATGAAGCTGAAGGAGACGGAGAATATTGAACTGGTCGTTCCTGCAAAGGTGCAAGAGGTGAAAGGCGGGCAGGTTGTGACGGCGTTGCAGTTAGAGGATGGCAGATCATTGGAGGTATCCGGTGTATTTGTGGCGGTTGGTATGCAGCCTGCAACGGGTATGTTACAGGGTATTGTTCTTATGGATGACAATGGTTATATCATTGCAGATGAGACAGGCAAGACCTCAGCAGCGGGCTTCTTTGCAGCGGGAGATGTCAGAACGAAAGAACTTCGGCAGATTATTACGGCAGTTGCAGATGGTGCGAATGCAGCCACTTCTGCTGAGAGATATATTCGGTTGTAGATGGGAAGAAGGGATTATTTGTGATAAAATAATCTCTTTTTTCTTGACATATTGGTTAGTTAAGACTAACATTAGGCATAACAATATAATTTATGAGGATATAGGAGAGGAAGATATGATAGTTAAAGAATTGGATGAGCAGAAGGTTGGCAAGATTGGCCATGCATTTGGATATTATGATTACGGAAAGGAAAAAGGTTTGGTATCCTGTTATCGCAGTCAGGAGGCTGCAGCGATCTATATTAACGGGTATGTCCGGATGGCGGTAAAGGGCGGATTGCTTCATACTACAAGTGAAAAAGGAGAGGCCTATATTGCTTATAAGGTTCCGGGTCAGAAGATAAGTCTTTCTGCCGGAATAGAATTAGTGAAGGCATTTTTCCAATCCATGACTATGTCGGAAATGGTGCATTTCTTTCGCGCTATGTCGCAAGGTGGTGCAGGGCTTCAAAGCCGGATGGATAAGGAAAAGAAACCATATATCTTTGTTGGTCTGGTCTGTGTGACAGAAGAATATCAGGGACAGGGGTATATGAGAAAAGTCATGGAGATGGCTTTTGCGGAGGGCAACCGGCTTCAGATTCCGGTCATTCTGGATACAGATGCACAATCAAAATGTGATAAATATATGCATCTTGGTATGCAGTTAGCAGGAACAAGAGATTGCGGAGAACATGGTAAATTGTATGACCTGATCAAATATCCGGATGCACCACAGGGAAAATAGTATGCGATAGGAAATGCAGATGAGAATAAGGCAGGGTGTTTTTTTACTCTGCTTTTTATATTTTTACTTGCAATATACCCTATGGGGGTATATAATGACGACTATAGATATGAAGTTTGTTATGAAATGTATAGGGAAAGGTATAGGGTTATGGAGAACGCAGATAATAAGGAACAGGAATCATGTCCAAAGTGTTGTTGTGAGAGAACAACGGAACGTTCGGAGAAGGAGTATAAGGATCTGATTCATCGTCTGAACCGGATCGAAGGACAGATTCGTGGTATCAGAGGAATGGTGGAGAAGGATTGCTATTGTGCGGACATTTTAGTTCAGGTTGCGGCAGCAAACGCAGCACTCAATAGCTTTAATAAGGTGTTACTGGCCAATCATATCAAAGGCTGTGTGACCCGCGATATCAAAGAGGGGAAGGAAGAGACAGTGGACGAATTGGTGAAGCTGTTGCAGAAGCTAATGAAATAGAGAAAGAAGGATAACACAATGCAACAATATACAGTGACAGGAATGAGTTGTGCAGCATGTAGTGCCCGTGTAGAGAAAGCCGTATCGAAGGTGGATGGAGTCACTTCCTGCTCTGTCAGTCTGTTGACTAACTCAATGGGCGTGGAAGGCAGCGCAAGTGACAGTACAATTATCAAAGCAGTAGAGGAGGCAGGATATGGTGCTTCGGTGAAAGGCAGTTTGGCGAGTACAGAAGCTGGTCATACAGATGCAGAGGATGCATTGGCAGATAAGACAACGCCTGTTCTTAAGAAGAGACTGATCTGGTCAGTAGGATTTTTGCTGATACTTATGTATTTTTCTATGGGACATATGATGTGGAACTGGCCGTTGCCGTCCTTTTTAGAAGGAAATCATGTGGCAATGGGATTATTACAGATGCTGCTTACGATCATTATTATGGTGATCAATCAGAAGTTCTTTATCAGCGGTGTGAAAGGTCTGATCTATCGTGCGCCAAACATGGATACGTTAGTTGCCCTTGGTGCAGGTGCGGCATTTGGTTACAGTACCTATGCTTTATTTGCTATGACAGGAGCACAGGTGCGGGGTGACATGGATGCCGTCATGATGTATATGCATGAATTCTATTTTGAGTCGGCAGCGATGATCCTTACCCTGATCACGGTTGGTAAGATGTTAGAAGCAAGGTCGAAGGGTAAGACAACCGATGCCCTGAAGGGATTGATGCAGTTAGCACCGAAGAAAGCAACATTGTTAGTAGACGGCGTGGAACAGATTGTGGATATCGATCAGGTGAAGAAAGGCGATCATTTTGTCGTACGTCCGGGTGAGAATATACCCGTGGATGGTATCATTATAGAGGGAAATAGTGCGGTAAATGAGGCGGCGTTGACAGGAGAGAGTGTGCCGGTGGATAAGGCAGCAGGAGACAGCGTATCAGCGGCAACGGTCAATCAGTCCGGTTTTCTTACCTGTGAAGCAACAAGAGTCGGAGAAGATACGACTTTATCCCAGATCATTAAGATGGTGAGTGATGCGGCAGCAACCAAGGCACCGATTGCCAAGGTGGCAGATCAGGTATCCGGCGTGTTTGTTCCGGTAGTTATTACAATTGCCGTGATTACCATTATAGTATGGCTGCTGGTTGGACAGAGTGTTGGATTTGCACTGGCGAGAGGAATTTCCGTATTGGTAATCAGTTGTCCTTGTGCGTTAGGATTAGCGACACCGGTTGCGATTATGGTAGGAAATGGTGTGGGTGCTAAGAATGGTATCCTGTTTAAGACCGCTTCTTCTTTAGAGCAGACCGGAAAGATTCAGATCGTGGCATTGGATAAGACGGGTACGATCACAAATGGAACACCGGAGATCACCGATCTGGTTCCGGCAGAAGGGATATCTGAGCAGGAGTTGTTGACATTGGCATATGTATTAGAGCGTAAGAGTGAGCATCCACTGGCAAGGGCCATTGTCCGGTATGTAGAACAGCAGCCGGATATAATAGAACAGGCAACAGATCTGGAAGTAAAAGAATTTGAAGCCTTGCCGGGAAATGGTCTTTCAGGTAAACTGGATGGTGCAATTCTTTTCGGAGGGAATGATTCCTTTATCAGTCAGAAGGCAGTCATTGGAGAAGAGATCCGGAAACTGGCAGAATCCTTGTCGGAGGAAGGCAAGACACCGTTATATTTTGCAAAAGATGACAGGCTGCTTGGTGTGATCGCGGTAGCAGACACGATGAAGGAAGACAGTCCGCAGGCAATTCGGGAACTGAAAAATATGGGAATTCATGTGGTCATGCTGACCGGTGATAACGAGCGGACGGCACAGGCAATCGGAAGATTAGCCGGTGTGGATGAGGTGGTTGCCGGAGTTCTGCCGGAGGGCAAGGAAAGCGTGATCCGGTCCCTCAAAGAAATGGGAAGAACCGCAATGGTAGGAGATGGAATCAACGATGCTCCGGCACTGACCAGAGCAGATACGGGAATTGCGATTGGAGCAGGAACCGATATTGCCATTGATGCCGCGAATGTCGTGCTGATGAAGAGTGAGTTGCGGGATGTACCGGCTGCTATCCGGTTAAGCCGGGCAACGCTCCGTAATATCCATGAGAATCTGTTCTGGGCATTTTTCTACAATGTGATCGGTATTCCGTTAGCGGCCGGTGTGTATATTCATTTACTCAGTTGGCAATTGAATCCGATGTTTGGAGCAGCAGCGATGAGCTTGTCCAGCTTCTGTGTGGTAACGAATGCGCTGCGGCTTAACTGGTGCAAGGTATATGATTCCAAGAGGGATCACAAAATAAAGTCAAAATATGCAATGTCGGTATCTGTGCTCCGTGGAGTACAACAAGACACCGATGAAGCAAATCATAAGGAGGACATGACAATGGAAAAGACGATGAAGATTGAAGGAATGATGTGTGGTCACTGCGAGGCAGCCGTTAAGAAAGCGTTAGAGGCGCTTGATGGTGTAAACGAGGCGATTGTAAGCCATGAGAAGGGAACTGCAATTGTGAAGTTAAATGCCGATGTGGCTGATGATGTTTTGAAAGAGACTGTTGAAGCAAAAGATTATAAAGTTACAGAAGTGAAATAGTGATATCATTTAAGCTGCAAGGGTGCCGGTAAAAGGCACCCTTGTATTCTTTTGTTTGACAAGGAAGCAAAAAATGATAGTATAAGCAGTAGGGATACATGTTAGGAGGAAAGAGCGTATGACACCGAAACAGACATTTTATGAGAATCAGGCAAAGTCCATCATTCACAAGTTAGAGGCAAGGAAGATGGAAGGATATTATTGCCCGGACAAAGAATCTGCGAAAGCCAAAGTATTAGAGTTGATCGGACCGAATAAGAAGGTTGTAACCTATGGCGGTTCCATGTCACTTGATGAGATCGGAGTGAAAGAAGCGGTCGAGGAAGCCGGACACGATCTGTTACGCCGTGAGAAATATGTGACACCGGAAGAGAAGAGAGAGTGCTTTGCAAAACAGACCCTTGCGGATGTATTCATGATGAGTACGAATGCAATTACATTAGATGGGGAGCTGGTAAATATTGACGGTTCCGGTAACCGGGTTGCCTGTCTGTCATTTGGACCGAATGAAGTGATTGTAGTAGCAGGTATGAACAAAGTGGTTAGCAATGTGGAAGAAGGGATTGCCCGTTCCCGCAATTTTGCTGCACCACCGAATACCGTACGGTTAGGCTGTGATACACCATGTGCAAAGATCGGGCAGTGCGGTAATTGTCTCAATGATACGATCTGCTGTCAGATAGTAGTGACCAGAGCATCCAGAGTTCCGGGAAGAATCAAGGTGATTCTTGTAGGAGAAGAGCTGGGATACTAAAGATAATCAATGTCTAAAAATATTGACATAAATATAGACATGTTGTAAAATGTGTCTATATTTATTTTTAGACAAAGGAGAAACGCTTTGAATTACTATATCTACGCAAAAGATCAGGAAAATGTCTTACTGTTTGAAAACGTTGTGAATATGGTGGTTGATAGAGAGGATTCAGTATATTATTCAACGGAAAGTTCGAGAAGTCATAAGGAGTTAGAAGCAGTCAAGCAGACCTGCAATTATAGTGATGGAATTATTATTTACAAGTTATCTGCACTTGGAGCGACCGATACGGAGATAGATGCACAACTGGAATGGTTTATCCGGCAATCGATCCGTTTGATCATCTGTACGATACCATCCACGTATCAATATGGAATCGGGCAGCCGGTGAATAAGGCAGTGCTTGCTACAATTCGACAGTCGTTATATGGAACAGGTGGTTTGCCATTTCGGGAACACAGACGATCGAATGCCGGGAGAAAGAAGATTGCATTTCCGGATAACTGGGAGCAATTGTACAAGGAATGGGAGCAGAAAAAGATATCGTCGAAGCAGTTTATGGAAAGTGCAGGACTGAAGAAAGCAACATTTTATAATCTGCTTGCGGAATATCAACATTGCAACTCATGAAACGATATGATACAATGGTAGCAATTCGCTTGCTTGCAAGAGTGAGTTGTTGAATACGGTCATGAGCTATGCTCATGGAATAGAATGAAAATTTGTTTGTATACAGGGAGAGAAAACCATGGCAGATAATATGGTGGAACAGATTAAGAAACTGAAAGAAGAGAAGGATGTTGTCATTCTTGCACACTATTATGTAGATGGACAGGTACAGGAGTTAGCGGATTATGTTGGTGATTCGTATTATCTGGCAAAAGTGGCCACAAAAGTAAAGGAGAAGAACATCCTGTTTTGTGGTGTATCCTTTATGGGTGAGAGTGCTAAGTTATTGAATCCGGGTAAGAAAGTTGTTATGGCAGATGAGAATGCAGATTGTCCGATGGCACATATGGTAACGGTAGAGCGGATCGCTGAAGTGCGTAAAGAGTATGACGGGGATGTTGCGGTTGTCTGTTATGTGAATTCGACAGCAGAGATCAAGGCAGTTTCGGATGTATGTGTCACTTCATCGAATGCGTTGCGTGTAGTGAAGAAGATTCCGCAGAAGAATATATTCTTTGTTCCGGATAACAATTTAGGCCGTTATGTGGCACAACAACTGCCGGACAAGCATTTTATATTCAATGATGGCTTCTGTCATGTACATAAGAGTATTTCCAAGGAAGCTGTACAAGAGGCGAAGAAGGCACGACCGGATGCGTTAGTGTTGACACACCCGGAATGTACAATGGATGTATTGGAGATTTCTGATTTTATCGGAAGTACCTCTGAGATTATAGATTATGCAACAGCAAGTGAGGCCAAAGAGTTTATTATCTGTACCGAGATGGGTGTATTTTTTGAATTGATGCAGAAGAATCCGGATAAGAAGTTCTATTCCGTAGGACACAGACAATTCTGTCCGAATATGAAACTGGTAACCTTAGATAAGGTATTACATTCACTTGAGGTGATGGAACCGGAAGTAATCCTGCCGGATGACATTATGGACAAAGCAAAACTGCCATTGGAGAAGATGTTAGAGCTGGCGGAGTAGGAACGGATTTTGTAAATGATATCGATAATATAATAGGAAATGTATAATGTATATAAGAAAGTCATCGTGGATGGCTTTCTTTTTTAACATAATTTACATATTTTTTTGTATATATTTTTGTTGTATTTTTTACGAAAACGTATTACACTATTCATGGAGTGGAGAGTGTAAGTGTTGATAAGGAGGACGTCATGCGTAAGAAGTCACATATTTCATTGGCAAAGCATATTGTACAGATTTCGGATATCAAGAACTTTGATGAACATAAGAAGGCATTTTACATTGGAAGTATCTTGCCGGATTGCAAACCATCCTTTTTGACGAAGAGACATGAGATTACGGGAACATTTGATTTAGTTGAGAAAGGTATGTATAAGTTGACACAGGGGTATCATCGGATGGATGAGTTGTCAACGATGTATTTTACCAAGCTTGGTGAAGTGATGCATTATATTGCGGATTACTTTACATTTCCGCATAATAAAGAATATCCAGGAACTATGAAGCAGCATTGTGTATATGAAGGACAGTTGAAACATAAGCTGCGTGAATATATTGGCAATCTGAATGAAAGAGACATGAAACGTTGGTGGGCAGGTCTGCAGTTGGATGATCTCAACCGTTTTACCAGTGTTGCAGATATTTGCGATTTCCTGAAAGAGGAGCATCGTCGATACATTCGCAGAGGAACCCATTCAGTGGAGGAAGATTGTAAGTATATTGTAGGCATTTGTTCAAAAGTTGCATTTGCGATATTGCATGTTTGTAAGCTTGCAATGATACCGGAACCGGTATACGTTACGGTTCATTAGACAATAGAAGAAAGAATAAGAGAAAGCTGCTGCATTGGAGAGCGTCCGAATGTAGCAGCTTTTTGTGTAATTATTTATGATTCATCTGACTTTTTCTTTGAAGTTATGATATAGATATATAAGCTGGTGAGAAGTCCTATTGATGTGATAAAACCGACCATGTAGATGGTTGGATTGGTTTCGTCACCGGTCTTTGCAGATGTGGTGGTCGGCTGGGCAGATGCGGTGGTTGCCTGTTGTGTCGTTGTAACAGCTTTCTGTTTAACATATAGGTTGGTAAATACAGGATTTTCTACATATTCTGCCTGAATTGTCATAGTACCATTTCCGTAACGTGTTACCTGAATGATTACCGGATAGCAGGAATCGTCATAGTGTATATTTGTCTGTTCATCATTGACCTCTACGATATAGTAGAGGTAGAATCCGGCATTCTCAAATGTGATTGGATCAAAAGAAATGTTACCGGAGGCATCATTTTGTGCCGTTGTAATGGTGTTGTTGTTAGCATCCATAATACGGAATGTGAATTGTTTGTCGGATAAAGTATGATCTTTGAGAATCTTTTGGGCATGAATGGAAATGTTGACTGGTGTGTTTGGAATAACAGGCTGTGTAGTTGGCTGTTCCGTGGCTGGTTCTTCCGTGGTCGGTTTTTCTGTGGTTGGTTTCTCGGTAGTAGGAGTTTCGGTAGTTGGCTTTTCGGTAGTCGGCTTTTCGGTAGTCGGTTTTTCCGTGGTTGGTTTTTCGGTAGTCGGCTTTTCGGTAGTAGGAGTTTCGGTAGTCGGCTTTTCGGTAGTTGGTTTCTCAGTAGTCGGTTTCTCGGTAGTTGGCTTTTCCGTGGTCGGTTTTTCGGTAGTCTTTTTTTCGGAGGTTGGTTCTTCTGTTGGAGGTTCCGGCTCTGTGTAACCGGTGAAATCAAATCTGTGACTTTCTTTTCCATCCTGATATGTTTTCTTTGCAATGATACTTCCATTGACAGCACCATAACGAATCTGAGCAGAAGGGGCTAAAATGGTTCCAAAGAAATAATCACTACAGCCAACACATGCATAATCACATGTCACAAATTGATGATTTGTGTTGCTGCTATCATACAGATTCCACATAAGACCACAGGCATCTGAAATTACCTGCTCGCCGTTATTATAACCATTTAGACAAGTAACTAAGTTAGCAAGACTGTGAATGTTGGAACCTTTCATATCCACATTTATAATTAATGTGGTAGAGGCAGGCATTGTAATGTTTAGAATACGTTTTTGGTTACCGGCACTGATCTCGGCAGCCGTGACATTAAGATAATGATTCTTTCCGGATCCGGAAACGGTAATGGTCTGGTGTTCTCCGGATACTTTACTTAAAGTGACATCTTCGGAGGTTTTGATTCTGGACAGCGTGGTAGATATTTTTCGAAGGTTACTTAACTCTGCCGCAACATTGATGTAAGGGGAAGAAGATTTTGTTTCCCGGTATATTTTTGTACTGGTCTGCTGATCAAAGAAATTACTGTTGCGTCCAATGCTGATTCGACCTTCCTGCTTTGAAATATTGGTTTTGATGGTTCTGCCTAATACGATGTAGCCGTTACTGCTAATGTTAGAAAGCGCTTCCGCGTATTGTCCTATGTAATTGTCCTCACGTTTTCCTAAATGATTATTTTGTTTTGCACCAAAGGTATGCGTATTTGCATATAACTGATTCGTGGCAATGTTACCATTCGTGTGACCGCCAAGTGTAACTTCCTCTGCAAAAATGTGGAAATCAAATGCGGGAGAAGAGTAGGCGGTTCCGCCAAAATGATTCTGGGGTGTATAAGATGTATTGAGGGTGTTAGATTTATCTAAGGGGTTGTAAGCCAGATAATTACCGGCAC
>ENA-OPUE01001821-OPUE01001821.1-human-gut-metagenome-genome-assembly--contig:-NODE-1821-length-11762-cov-2.553857_pt1 | contig 11762 bp, 9 predicted proteins | sample MGYA00241466_ERZ501924 | MGnify/ENA primary metagenome ERZ501924 (study PRJEB25962, sample SAMEA2042223) | human gut metagenome | biome: human gut; feature: human-associated habitat; material: faeces...
CGAGGAGGAGAGCGTTGATATCGTGCTTCTGGCAGGTGACCTTCTCGATTCCGACAGCACCTATGCCGAAACGGCCGAGGCGCTTGCGTCGACGCTCGGGAGCATATCCGCGCCCGTGTTCATATCTCCCGGCAACCACGATTTTTACTCGCCGCGCTCGCCGTATGCGCGCGTAAAGTTTCCCGAAAACGTACATATATTTAAAAGCCCCACGCCCGAATGCGTGGCCTTGCCGCAGCTGAACGCAAATGTCTGGGGCGCTGCGTTCTGCGATAAATACAGTGCCCTGCTGTCGCAGTGCGATTGTACGATGGACGAAATCAAGTCGGTCCTCGGAAAACGCACGGGAGTGCTTGCCGTTCTCGATGAAGGCTTATACGCAAGCCTTACGGGCGAGCATAAAGGGAAATAAGCGGTACACCCGATTTATATATACAATACTAAATCTGACATAAAAAAGGGGATCAGTGAATGGATAAAAAATATCGTGTAAACGAGTTGGCAAAGGATCTTAATATTTCTGTAAGTGAAATTACGGATGTGGTACAGGAGTATTTCGGAGTACAGAAGAAATCGCAGGCTTCGCTTTCTGAGGATGAGATGTCTGTTGTTCTCGAAAAGTATTCTCAGAGCAACCAGGTGAAGAATTTCAATTCATATTTTGCTTCGGCAAGCAAGCCCAAGACGGAGAAGAAGGAAGAAAAGCCTGCAGAAAAGCCTGCAAAGAAGGCTGAGAAGAAGCCCGAATCCAATAAGGAAGCCGACAAGGCTGAAAAGGTACAGGCAAAGCCCGAAACAAAAACAGAGGCTAAGCCCGAAGCAAAGCCTGAAATAAAGACAGAAACAAAGTCTGAAGCAAAGCACGAAATAAAGGCAGAAGCTAAGTCTGAAGCTAAGAGCGATAAGCCTGCAGACAAAAAGCCTATGGGCGACCGTAACGACAGAAAGCCCTACGGTGACAAACAGCAGGGCGACAGAAAGCCCTACGGCGACAGACAGCAGGGTGACAGAAAGCCCTACGGCGACAGAAGAAACGATACCAGAAACGACCGCAGGGATACTAAGCCTGCACAGCAGACAGCTCCGGCACAGCCTGTTATCGACCTTGCAAATATCAAGACAAACGCACCTCCCACAAAGCACGTCAAGGGCGAGGCTGTACAGAGAGGCGAGCAGGTCACAAAGCACGTTGACACAAGGGGCAGTTATGTAAACCTTGATAAGTACAACGAGAAGTATGAAACTATAGCTTCGACCGAGAGCGGCAACAGACGTCAGAATGACGCTTATACAAAGAAGCAGAAGATAAGCCAGAAGTCGCAGAAGGGCAAGCAGCAGTTCAGCAAGAAGAAGGAAACAGAGGCTCAGAAGCTGAAGCGTCTTGAGCTTGAAAAGGCAAGAAAGAAACAGCTCGAGATACAGGTTCCCGATGAGATAGTCGTATCGGAGCTTGCGTCACGTCTTAAGGTTACAGCCGCAGATGTTATAAAGAAGCTGTTCAGCCTGGGCGTAATGGTTACTATCAACCAGTCGGTCGATTATGATACGGCTTGTATCGTAGCGGAAGAATTCGGTGCAAAGGTTACCAAGGAAGTTGTAGTTTCCATCGAAGAACGTCTGTTTGAAGAAGTAGAGGATACAGAGGAGAACTTACAGCCCCGTTCACCAGTTGTTGTTGTTATGGGACACGTTGACCACGGTAAGACATCGCTCCTCGACAGAATCAGACACGCTAACGTTACGTCCGGCGAAGCGGGCGGTATCACACAGCATATCGGCGCTTACAGGGTAAAGGCAGGCGGCAGGGATATTACATTCCTTGACACTCCCGGACACGAGGCGTTCACCGCTATGCGTGCAAGAGGTGCGCTGGCTACGGATATAGCGATACTCGTTGTTGCCGCAGACGACGGCATTATGCCTCAGACGGTAGAAGCGATAAATCACGCAAAGGCTGCAAACCTTTCGATAATAGTTGCGATAAACAAGATGGATAAGCCTACGGCAAATCCCGACAAGGTAAAGCAGGAGCTTACCGAGCATGGTCTTGTATGCGAAGAATGGGGCGGCGATGTAATCTGCGTTCCCGTATCGGCAAAGACAGGCGAGGGTATAGACGAGCTTCTCGAAATGGTAAACCTCACGGCAGATGTCCTTGAGCTTAAGGCTAACCCCGACAGACTTGCAAAGGGCGTTGTTATCGAGGCAAGAATCGACAAGGGCAGAGGTCCTATCGCAACCGTTCTTGTACAGTCTGGTACTCTCCACACAGGCGATACCATAATCGCAGGTACTGCTGTAGGCCGTGTGCGTGTAATGCGTGATGACAAGGGCAAAGCGGTAAAGGAAGCAGGTCCTTCTGTTCCCGTTGAGATAATGGGTCTTGCGGAAGTACCGAGCGCCGGCGATGATTTTGCGGCTGTTGAAGATGAAAAGCTCGCAAGAGAGCTTGTTGAAAAGAGAAAGTTCGACGCTAAGGAAGAACAGTTCAAGCTCTATAAGAAGGTCAGCCTTGATAATCTGTTCTCACAGATTGAGGAAGGCTCGATGAAGAAGCTGCCTATTATCGTAAAGGCAGACGTACAGGGTTCTGTAGAAGCTGTTTCGCAGTCACTGTCAAAGCTGTCAAACGAGGAAGTAAAGGTAGAAGTAATTCACGGTGCGGTAGGTGCCGTAACAGAAAGCGACGTTATGCTTGCAAAGGCATCGGGCGCTATCATAGTAGGCTTTAACGTAAGACCTAACCCTGCGGCTGCAGACAACGCAAAGCGTGACGGCGTTGATATAAGACTCTACAGAGTAATATATGACGCAATAGAAGAAATCGAAACAGCCATGAAGGGTATGCTTGCACCCAAGTACAGAGAAGTTGATACAGGACGTGTTGAGGTAAGACAGGTAATGAAGCTGTCGAGCGTCGGCGTGGTAGCAGGCTCTTATGTACTTGACGGTAAGGTACAGAGAAACGGCGAGGTAAGAGTTGTCCGTGACGGCATAATCGTTGCCGTTGACAAGATAGCAGGCTTACGTCGTTTCAAGGACGATGTGAAGGAAGTAGCCGCAGGCTACGAGTGCGGTATCACGCTTGAAAAGTTCACCGACATAAAGGACGGCGATATATTCGAGGCGTTTGTTACCGAGGAGTACAGAGATTAATGGCAAATTTCAATACAGCAAGACTTGCGGAGGATATAAAACGTGAAATCTCCACAGCTATGCGTGATATAAAGGACGGCGCTGTAGTAAAGGCGATGGTCGGTGTGTCACGCTGTGAGCTGACAAGCGATCTGTCCTACTGCAAGGTTTATATCACAACGCTTGAGGGCGGCGACACCACGAAAAATGTCGCCGAGCATCTCAAGAAGGCAGAGGGCTTCTTTAAAAGAAGAATCAACGAGCGTGTGAAGATGCGCAAGCTGCCTCAGCTGATATTCGTGCCGGATAATTCGATGGATTATTACGAGCATATCAGCGAGGTGATAAGCAAACTGCCGAAACCTGCCGAACCCGATGATAACGGCGATGACGAAAGGTAAACAATAATGATAACAGACGTTAAAAAAGCGGCAGAGCTACTGAAAAGCAACGATGATTTTCTGATACTGTCACACGCCAACCCCGACGGAGATACACTGGGCTGTGCTTACGGCCTTTGCGGTATGCTTCAGAAGATGGGTAAACGGGCAAAGGTTATGTGTGCGGACGAGATAGCGCCCCGTATGGAGTTCCTGCGTGATACGGTGATACAGCAGAACTTTGAGGAAAAGACCATAGTGAGCGTTGACGTTGCCGACAGGAAACTGCTCGGAGACCTTGACGCAGTATACGGCGGCAGGATATTTCTTGCGATAGACCACCACGAGAGCAGACAGGAGTTTGCAAAATATACTCTTGTCGATTCCGAGGCGGCTGCGGCTTGCGAACTTATTTTTCAGATAGCGGAGGAAATGAACGCACAGCTTGACGGTGAGATTGCGTCCTGCCTTTACACAGGACTTGCAACCGACACGGGCTGCTTCAAGTATTCCAACACGACAAGCAGAACGCATATAATAGCCGCTAAGCTGATGGCTTATGAGTTTGATGTTTCCGGCATCAATTACAAGCTGTTTGATATGAAGTCAAAGGGCAGGCTGGAGCTTGAACAGGCGATAACGCAGGGAATGGAATTCTTCTGTGACGACAGGGTAGCGGTAGTATGGCTGACAACGGAGCTTATGGATCGCTTTAATGGCAGAGTTGACAGCGAGGACTTTAATGGTCTTGCAAGCCTTCCCCGTCAGGTAGAGGGCGTAATTATCGGCGCTACCGTAAAGCAGAAGGGTCCTGCTACGTTCAAGATCTCTGTCAGAACGGCAGAGCCGATAAATGCAGGAAGCGTGTGTGCCCTGTTCGGCGGCGGCGGTCACGCCAGAGCCGCAGGCTGTACCATAGAGGGCAGTATAGAGTTTGTGAAAGCAAAGCTGCTGCCTGTATTTGAAAAGGCGCTGAAAGCAAATGAATGAAATAAACGGCGTAATCTGCATCAATAAGCCGCAGGATTTCACTTCGTTTGATGTTGTGGCGATAATGAGAATAGAAGAAAATGAAATTATAAAGGAAAAAAGAAATGACAAATATGGCGACAGGCGTTTTGCCGATATATATCGGCAGAGCGGCAAAGACAGCCGACCTGAATCCTGTCAGCGACAAGAGATACCGTGCGACCTTCAGGCTTGGTGTGACTACCGATACCGAGGACGTATGGGGCAAGGTGCTGACAAAGAGCGAAAAGCCTGTTACACTTGCGGAAATTACCGATGCGGTAAAGACTATGCAGGGCGATATAATGCAGATACCGCCGATGTATTCTGCGGTGAAGATAAACGGCAAACGGCTTTATGACCTTGCAAGGCAGGGCGTTGAGGTTGAACGTGCCGCTCGTCCGGTCACGGTATATTCGATAGAGCTGTCCGACTATGACGAGGAAAAGCGTACAGGTACGCTTGATATTTATTGCTCAAAAGGAACCTATATCCGCACAATCATAAGCGATATAGGAAAAAAGCTCGGCACAGGAGCGATAATGACCTCGCTTTGCCGCACGATGGCGGCAGGCTTTACGCTTTCGGACTGCCACGATATTGAAACGCTTCGTAATATGCCGCCTGAGGATACCGCAAGGCTGGTACTGCCGACAGAGCGTGTTTTCTCGTGCTATGACGAGATAACTCTGGACGGTACACAAAAGAAGCTGTTCATGAACGGCATGATACTTGACTGCGGAAGAATGGATATTTCATACCCGGAAGGTACCTGCCTGCGCCTTAAGCACGATGGTGATTTTTTAGGCGTGGCAAGGGTGAATGGGGAGAACGGGCTTAAAAGCGTATACCTTAATATATTATCTTGATTTTCCCATTTAATGCGGGACACGGAGGTTTATTCTTGATTGACATTACCGAAAATATAATACCCATCCCGCCGACAGCAACGGCACTCGGCTTTTTTGACGGCTTGCATTTAGGTCATATGAAGGTCGTGGAGGAATGCTTCAGACACGGCGGGCTTTGCCCTGCAATGTTTACGTTTCACAGCAATACGGCATTGCCTAAAAGGGAAAGGATAGAGAACCTGCTCACAAACGATATGAAGCTGGAGAAGCTCGCAGAAGCGGGAGTACAATATATTTATTCTCCGGATTTCAATTCGGTGTGCGACTACACGGCACGGGATTTCATCGAAAAGGTTCTCGTGAAGATAATGAACGCAAAGGTCGTTGTGTGCGGATTTGATTTCAGGCTCGGAGCAGGCGGAGGAAGCGACGCCGAAGAACTTAAATGTATATGCCGTGAGTACGGCATAAAGGTCGTTATAATACCGCCGTTCAGTCTGGACGGATGTGTGGTACATTCAACGGCCATCAAAAATCTGATAAAATCGGGTGAAATAGCAAAGGCAAACAAACTGCTCGGATATGATTTTTCGATAGAGGGCAGAGTGATAGAGGGCAACCGCATAGGCAGAACCATAGGAAGCCCGACCATAAACCAGCGTTTCCCCGAAAGCATAGTTATGCCACGCTTCGGAGTATATAAGAGTGTGACATATCTTGACGGCAGGGTCATGCCGTCTGTTACAAACATAGGCGTAAAGCCTACTGTTGACTATAAGGACAGTCCTCTTGCGGAAACGCATATAATGGATTTTGACGGTGATCTTTACGGCAGGACACTGCGTGTTTCACTGCTTGATTTTATACGTCCCGAAAGACGTTTTGACAGCGTAGGTGAGCTTAAAGCTCAGCTCGACAAGGATAAAATCACCGCCAAGCAATAAATACACTGTTTTATCACACAGGTTTCACCTGTGCAGGATAGAATATAACAGATGTGCGCAGGGCAGGTACGGCTATGTACCGATGTTCTGCCGGATACTTCGTTTTAAGGAGCAAAAAATGATAGAAGTAAAGAATCTGACTAAGCGTTACGGCTCTAAAACAGCAGTCAGCAATGTTTCCTTTACCGCAGAAGAAAGCGAGATACTTGGTTTTCTCGGTCCTAACGGTGCAGGAAAATCAACTACAATGAATATCCTTACGGGTTATCTTTCCTCAACGGAGGGCGAAGCAAAGATAAACGGTATAGATATTCTTGAAGAGCCTGTAAAAGCTAAGCAAATGATAGGCTACCTTCCCGAACAGCCTCCGTTATATCTTGATATGACGGTAATGGAATACCTTAAGTTCGTATACGGGCTGAAAAAGTGCAAGCTGCCGATCAACTCGCATTTAAAGGAGATATGCAACCTTGTAAAGATAACCGATGTCAAGGATCGTGTTATCAAGAATCTTTCAAAGGGTTACAAACAGCGTGTGGGTCTTGCACAGGCGCTTGTGGGAAATCCGCCGGTGCTTATTCTTGACGAGCCTACGGTCGGACTTGACCCCAAGCAGATAATAGAGATAAGAGCGCTTATAAAGAAGCTCGGCAAGAACCATACAGTAATACTTTCAAGCCACATACTCCCCGAGATACAGGCGGTATGCGACAAGATAGTTATCATCAACAGAGGCAAGGTAGTAGCAAACGACAGCGCAGACAATCTTGCAAAGAATATGTCCGCAGATCACAAGCTTGTGATACGCTGTGAGGGAAACCCCGCAGACGTGAAGAAGCTGCTTTCGGCTATTCCCGGTATGGACGAGGTGTTCGTCAACAGGGAGAATGTCGAGGAGGGCGTCAGCGAATACTTCTTAAACGCAAAGCCCGGTACGGACATTCGCCGTGAAGTTTCAAAGCGTCTTGCGTCAAGAAATTACACTCTGCTTATGATGAAGTCCAGTGAGCTTACTCTTGAAGAAGTGTTCCTCAAGATCACAACGGGCGATATATACGGTAATGTCGGCGACAGCGTTGATAAGCTGAAGCTGTCAAAGTAAGCGGAAAGGCGGAATAAAAATGTTTGCAATATTTAAAAGAGAACTGAAGGCATATTTCACATCGCCGCTCGGCTATGTGTTCCTTGCTATTTTTTACGCATTTTCGGGATTGTTCTTTTATATCTTCTCCCTGTCTGTAGGCTCGACCGATATATCAAGCGTATTCCTGATGATGTTCATAGTGCTTATGGTTTTCGTGCCTCTGCTTACTATGCGACTGCTTTCAGAGGACAAGAAGCAGAAGACGGATCAGCTTATTCTGACTGCTCCCGTAAGCCTTTTGTCTATAGTAATGGGCAAGTTCCTTGCGGCTTATGCAATATTTGCGATAGGCGTTGCGGTTATGCCCGTATACGGCTTTGTAATGTCGACCTTTGCGACGGTTTCGTGGCTCCCGATATGGGGCAACACCGTAGGTCTTTTACTTCTCGGCGGTATATTCGTTTCGATAGGTCTTTTCATATCATCGCTTACGGAAAACCAGATGATAGCGGCAATAGGCGGTTTCTTTATCAATCTTATGATACTGCTTATGAATACGCTGAAAAGCGCACTCCCCAACGGATTTTTACAGGACGTGCTTTCAAGCATCTCGGTATATTCGAGATACTCCGAGATAACAAGCGGAATATTCAGCCTGTCAAGTCTGATATTCTTTGTGAGCGTTATCTTTATTTTCCTGTTCCTTACGGTAAGGGTACTTGAAAAACGCCGCTGGGCATAAGCGATGACTATGATAAAGGGATAAAGGAGAAAACGCATGAGTAAAATAAACGAAGCGGCTGAAGTAAAAGAAACAGCGGCTGAAGTAAAAGAAACAGCGGCTGAGAATAAAACAGATACCGCTCCTGCAGTAAAGAACGACGGCAGGAACGGCAAACCCCGCAAGAATCCGTTCAGAAACAAGAAGTTCAAGTACGGCGGTCTGTCGGTACTGTTCACGGTCATATTTATAGTGGCGGTGGTTCTGGTAAACGTAATAATCACACTGCTCGGTGACAGATTCATGCCGACGGCGGATCTTACCGATTCGGGACTTTACAGCATTGAGCAGTCAACGGTAGATTATCTCAAAACCGTGACCGATGAGGTTACGATAACGGTAACAAGCGAGGAAGCGGCTTTTACCGGAGGCAGCTCTTATTACTATCAGACAAACGAGATACTGAAGAAGATCGCAGCGGCGAATTCCAACATAAAATTACAGTATATTGATGTAGTTTCAAACCCAGGCTTTATAGCAAATTACACCGAAACCATAACCTCGAATGAAATTATGGTCGAGAGCAAGGCTACAAAGCGTGTAAAGGTGCTGACCTACGAGGACTTCCTCAGCATAACCTATAATGAACAGTACCTCAACTATTACGGCGTGAAGCGGCCCGAAAAGGTTGAAGCCAATGCAGAGCAGGCTGTAGTATCCGCTATTATGAACGTTACCGATACAGATCCTGTAAAGGTTGCGGTTTTAACGGGCTACGGAGAAAAAGAGAACACTGTTTTACAGAATCTGCTCAAGACAAACAGCTACGTTATCGAATCGGTGAACATTACGCTTACCGACAAGATAAGCGAGGACTACGATTTTGTATTTATGTTCGGACCCGATAAGGATTATTCTGTTGCCGATATAAACAAGCTCGACACATGGCTTGACAACAGCGGTAAATTCGGCAAGAACCTTGTATATGTAGGCAACCCCAAGCTCGGTGATTCACCGAACATTGACGGTCTGCTTGACCAGTGGGGTCTGAAGGTCGAAAAGGGTATCACCTACCAGACAGACGAAAACTACACCTACAGCGGTATGAACACATATCAGGTGCTTTCAGTACCCGATACAGACTTCAGCAAGTTCACAAACAGCTCGCCCGTTCACGGCTACAATATGAGCCCTGTGACATCAAAGTGGGCGGATCAGAACGGCAACGGCAACATTACCGTACAGTCTATACTGAACACCTATGCAGGTGCTGTTATAAAGCCGCAGGACAGCGGTGATAACTGGTCACCCGAGAGCGATGCGGAAAGAAAGCAGTATTCTGTTATAATGCAGGCGGTAAAGACAAGATATGAGGGTACAAATCCCTTCTCCAGCCGTATAGTAGCAATCGGCGGTATGGAATTCCTCAACACATCGTTCCTGCAGACAGCGTCCGTAAACAACTCACAGCTTATTATGAATATCTTCAACGTAAGCTGTAACAAGGAGGAGGGCATTACGCTCACTCCCAAGTCCTACAACACCTCAACCTTTGAGATAACAGACGCACAGAAGAACGGCCTTGTTATAGGCTTCGTTATCGTACTGCCTCTGTTACTGATAATATCCGGTATTGTAATATGGGTAAAGCGTCTGCATAAGTAAGCGAAAGGTCGGCAATGAAGAAAAATACTAAAATAATACTCGGCTCGGTAATCGGCATTGCAGTACTCGGTGCGGCAACGCTCGCACTGGTGCTGACACAGCCGGAGAGCGACAACGCAGACTCTGGCACGTCAAGCAGCAAAACCGTCAGCGTGACCGATTATACGACCGATGATATTTCAACGCTCACGATAAGCAATGAGAGCGGCGAATATACGATAAACCGTTTAGGTAAGGAAAAGTGGGGCATAGATTCGATCCCCGAGGCACTTGCAAACAGCAGTGCATATTCAACCGCAATGAGCAGTGCAGGCGGCATCGGTGCAAAGCAAATCGTTGAGGAAAATGCGACAGATCTTGCCAAGTACGGCTTTGACAAGCCGACCGCAACGGTTAAAATGACATTCAAGGATAACAAGGCTGAGGACATAACCTGCCTTATCGGTATAAAGTACGAGGGCGAAAACTCGTGGTATGTTAAAACCGACAAGAGCGATACGGTATATCTTGTAGCAAATGCAGGCGTCAGCTTTGCAATGAACAGCGAGCTGTCATACGTCAACAAGTCAACGCTTACAGCGGCTTATGATTCCGAGAATGATAAAGTAAACAGGGTCCGTATTGAGCGAAAGGATCTGGATAAGGATATAGTTCTTGACAAGCTCCCCGAGCAAACCGAAAAGAAGTTTTCGTCAACATACGTTGCTTATGAGATGTCCAGCCACAACAATATCCTTGCAGACGATGAGCTTGACAAGAAAGTGATTTTCGGCCTGTTCGGAATATCGGCTTCGGATGTGTTTGCAGTATCTCCCACAGACGAGCAGAAAAAGCAGGCGGGTCTTGACGATCCGTACTGCACCGTTACTATGGTAAGCAACAAGGAAACCGTTACCAAGCTCACTTTAGGCTCTGCTGTCTACACTGTTACAAAGAACGATGAAACAGGCGAAGAAATAAAGACGATAACGGGCTACTATGGTATGCTCTCAGGCAAGGACGCAATATATGTGTTCTCTCCCGACTCTCTGCCGTGGCTTACCGCAACACCCGAAAATATGCTTTATAAGCTGTTCCTTACACCTTATATCTACTATCTTGACGGTGTAACAATCTATGACAGCGACAGAAAGGCATATGATTTCACTATTACGGGCGACGCTGACAAGTCGAGCTTCACATACGAAGGCAAGGAGGTAGATTCAGCCAAGTTCAAGGCATTCTATCAGTATCTGCTTTCGGCATACGCAGAGCAGATTTACCTTGACGATCTTACAGGCGACAACAAGTTCATCGCAGGTGTCACCTACGATCATCGTGAAGAAGGCAAGGAAAGCGACGTTGTCGAGTTCTATGCGAGCGAGAGCGACCGTACCTGCATTATCGTTGTAAACGGCGATGTCCGCTACAAGGTAAGGCAGATATATGCGACAAGACTTCTCGAAAATCTGAATGCGCTTCTCTCTGGCGGAGAGATAGTATCAGAGTTCTGATGCCGCAGGGCATTATAATTGATATGTGACGACAGGGGGCGGATCTTAAATTTTGCACGGGATCTGTCCGTCACATACTGACCGTTAGTGCAACGGTGGAGGTTATTATGACAGAGCAGGAATTTTTCACCTACAAAGGTCTTCCTCTTGTAAGGAAAGACAACACTATCTATTATGGCAATATGTCAGACAAATACGTTGCCATGCTGACTGTATTATCCACCCACAAGGTCAAGGATCTTGAGATAGCCGACAAGACAAGGGTACAGCTTATGTCAACCGATCCGAAAACCCCGGCTACAGAGATAATCACAAAGACGAGCGAAAGAGGCAGTCTTTATGAGGCTCTTGATGTGGCAAGTATATGGCTTTCAAAGAATAATTAATAAAAACCGCTCCGCCGTATTTTTTACGGCGGAGCGGTCAATTTGTAGAAAAAGTCTTGTATTTGATGTACTTCTGTTATATCATTCAGTTTTGA
>ENA-OPUE01001826-OPUE01001826.1-human-gut-metagenome-genome-assembly--contig:-NODE-1826-length-11745-cov-3.719675_pt1 | contig 11745 bp, 9 predicted proteins | sample MGYA00241466_ERZ501924 | MGnify/ENA primary metagenome ERZ501924 (study PRJEB25962, sample SAMEA2042223) | human gut metagenome | biome: human gut; feature: human-associated habitat; material: faeces...
TCAGTTATTTCATTTTCTAGTTTAAATTGAAAATTAAAATTAGTCCCTGTAATTGAATTGAATATTTCTTCTATTTCATCTAAATAATTTTCTTCTAAATGTTTTTTATGTAAAATCATTGGAACTATAATAATCGCAGTGTTCTTATCTAATTTATATAACTTAGTATCTTTAAACCATGTATCATATGATAAAGGAGAAATTCGCTCTTTAATTTTTTCAAGAAAATTGTTCCAAATAATCTCTGTATTCATTAGCAAAACCTCCTAACTAAGTATCCCATTAACATTATTATATAACAAATTTTAAATTTGTCTAGTACAAAATTTTAATAAACATGTAAATTAACAAGTTATAAACATCTTTTCAACAATATAATACCATATAAAATAAGTGTTTTAAAGGAATATCCACAAATTTTGCCGAATTTTGTTATTAACAGGTGTTACTTTACTTTTCCACAGCCTTGTGGATACTGTTGATACATAAAAAAAGCCTTTATTTATAAGGCTTTACATTAGTTAGTTTTCCACTGTATCATCCATTTGTCAAATACATGAGCATTTGAACTCTGCGGTTCGGGATTAGGAAGTTCCATTTTTACAATCATAGGTATCTTCATCATTTTACCAAAAGCCACACAAGTACCTGCTTGAAGTGATTTTTGCTTTTCTAAAACATCACTACTAATATTTGGTACCATCTTTTCAATATATTCTAAGTCAGCCGGATGATTAATTTTAAATATTAAGAAATTACTACATTGTGATAAAACATTAGATGATAACTCAGTAGGTCTCTGCGTAATTAAATCTAAAATAACACCAAATTTTCTACCTTCCTTAGCAATTCTTTCAAATATATTATATCCAAGTAATTTCTTATCATCATTCTCTATAACATATCTATGAGCTTCTTCTAAGAATAAGTGAAATGGCATTGATGCTCTTTTTTCACTTGATTTAGCATAATCAAATAAAATTCTAGAGAAAATCTTAACAAATACTTTGGCATAAATATCATCAACATCTTCTAAATTTATATTTATTATTTGGGCTTTTTTGCCATTATTATCTATTAATGATTTAATATAATCAGGAATATTTATTAATTCATCTGAGAAATAATCATTAAGTCTACTATTTATGATACCATTAAGTCTAACTCTTAGGATAACAGCATCATCATGTAAGTTTTGATTGTGTAAGAAACCTTCACTAATTAAAGTAAATTCTAGGGATGATGCTAAATCTTTTATACTATAATTAGCATAATCTGGAGCTTTAATACTATCTAAATTATCGTTTAATTTACTTAAAATGTAATTAGTTATTAAAACAGACTCACCAAAATTACCATTACTATCTATTTCAAAACATTCACTAAATGTTCTAGTATATCCTAAACCTGGAATTACTGTATCAAAATTAAATTCTGGTGTATTACATACTTCAATTATTGTAAAAATTTCATTTTTCTTACTTGATATTGTTTCATTACTAAATAAAACTGCAAGTAATGCTTTAGCTATTAAATGGTTTTTATAATCTTTTGCTTCTTCAGTATTAGTTGAAAATATTTTGGCAAGTTTAATCATATTTTCAATAATTGGCAATTGAGCATGATTATTTGCTTGTAATAATAAAGCCATGTCATCTAAAGTAAGTAAACAAACTGGTATTTTTAATAAATTATCATTTTCATCATGAGGATTACTTGTAATAAATTTATATGAATAATTACTATTTATTTCATTTAATTTGCCAAAAGCATTTTTATATTCTCCGAAAGCATCAAAAATAAAGATATTAGCATTATATTGTACCTGATACATGCTTGAAAATAAATTTTGAACTATTCTAGCTACTCCACACGATTTGCCTGAACCACTATTACCAAAGATTGCTAAATGATTGGAAAATAAACTATTAATACTTGGATATATATTAAATCCTTTATATATTGCACTTTCTCCTAAAACAAAGCTACTAGCACTATATGTTCCAACTAATTCAGTTAACTCATTTTTAGTAATCATCCTAATTTTAGATGACAACAATGGTTTTCTTAAAACACCATTTACATATTTTCCATTAATATATTCACCTAAAAAACGAATTTTTATTACATCACTATTTATTTCTTGTACTTCACCTAGAATACATCCTCTGCTATCTTCAAAAATGACATTAACATTCATCAAATCAGCAGCATTGGCATCTTTAATTAAGTTTTCTACATGGGCTTCAGACTCACCAATATACATAATTTTACCAAACATATATCACACATCCCTTTAGTATATTTAAATTATATCACAGAAAGAAAAAAAGCAAAAGTATTTTATTAACTTTTACTCAAATTTAATTAATTTAAAATTATTGGATTATCTTGAGTTCCAAGACCTGATTTATATATAACATTTTCATCTAAATTAAACACCATTCTAACACTTGCTGTTGCATCGTATGTGGTAGTTGATCCAACATTACCACTTGCAAGTGTACGCATTACTACATTAGTATAATCTGAAAGCCTAGTAATTATCCAATCATAAAATCCACCATACATCCAGTTTGCTTCTGCAGCGGCACTATAATCTTTAGTTGCATCAGATGAATTATATTCTTGATAAGTCCAGTATTTAGGGTTTGCAGCATAACCATAATCACTGATATACATTAAACCTATTTTGGCATCATAAGTAGTCGATGTTGCTGGAGTTTTAACTTCATTTTGATAAACAAGGTTCATTGTTGTTCTTCCAATTTTTGCTAAAGTATTACCTCCAACTTGCCAGGTTGTTGTGACTATTTTGTTTGACCAATCACTACCTAAATTATTTAAGTAATTTGTATTTAGATTTATTGTATTTAATTCAGCATCACTCCATGAATTAGTTTTAGTAGTTTTATTCCAAGTATACCATTCTATATTATCTTGACTTTCTTTGTCTCCTGAATAGTAAAATACTTGTGTGTTATTGTTATATCCACCATTCGTTCCAAGAATTGCACTTGTTGCATAATCATATTTTATTAATTTAATTTTGTTATCAATTACACCAATTATTCGATATAAGTTTTCTGTTGGGCATGGACTTTCATTTGTTCCAAAACATACAAAGTTTTTAATATTATTTTGTGTTAAATATCCGTCCGCTACTGCTTTTGCTAAGGCTTCTTTATATGATTGATACTGAGTATTTGATGTATCATATTGCAAACTATAATATCTGGTATAAGTTGAAGTGCAAGTAAATCCAACATATTGTTTTGTTCCATTACAATAAAAATTTATTACTCCGTCAGATGCGGTTTTTACACTTGTTATAACAGTTTTTAATCCTGCTGATGTTGCCTTTAATGTTAATTGATAATCACCACCAGCAAATCTATATGAGTTATCTCCTGCTCCATTGGTTAAATTGCTTTCATGATAATAAATACCATTTTCTCCTTGTGTTCCTGTATATTTTGAAGTGATATAATTAGTTAATTTAACCGGTGGAACATAATCAAAATAAATATAGCATTTGTCACTTAGGTTTCCTGAATACTCCACAGCTTTTTTTGCATCTATCCAATTTAATGTTGAACCATTTTCACACCTAGATAGTTCTGCATTAAAAACATAATCACCAGTGGGCCATAAACTATTATTAGATTTTTCGTATTGTCCAGAAGCCTCACCAGTTTCTATCATAATAGAAAGAAGATTATTGTCAAATTTATTTTCTTTTCCACAATAAATATTATTAGTTATACTATTAGACAAAACTATAACTAATATTAACAAAATAACCCAAATTAATATATGATATATTTTCATTTTTTTCATAACTACGCTCCTCTTTATTATCATAACAAATTTCTTTTAAATAATTTGTCATTTTATGTAATGTCTACTCTACTATTTAATTTTACTACATATTTTATAATTAGTAAATATCAAATTGATATCATTTTAGGTAGAAAGCAAGTGATAAAATGAAAATTATAAATTCATATCCATTAAGAATAAATGAAGAGTTAATGGAAGAATTAAAAAAGCTATAAGAGAAAGAGGAAAAAGTTCCTCTAGAAATAAAATAAGACAAGTTAATTATCTAACTTGTCTTTTAATATTTCTTTAGTTAAACTTGGATTTGCTTTTCCTCTAGTTTCTTTCATTACTTGACCTACAAAGTAATCAAATAAGTTTGTTTTACCACCCTTATAAGCTTCTACTTGTGAGGTATTATTTTTTAATATATTATCTATAATGATAGTAAGCTCATTACTATCAGATATTTGGGCATTATCTTTACTAATAAAGTTTTTAGGTTCTTTTTCTTCTTCTAAAGCTTTATTAAATATATCTTTAGCTTGTTTAGAAGAAATATTACCTTTTTCTAATTCACTAATTATTTGATTTAATAAATTTGGTTTTAAATAAAATTCATTTAAACTAATAGCTTCTTTATTTAAATAAGCAATAATTTGTACAATTAAGTAGTTGGCAGCTATTTTTTTATCCATACCTAAACTTACACATTCTTCAAAATAATCAGCATATTCTTTATTTTTTATAATAATATTCGCATCATATTCACTTAAACCATATTCATTTATATATTTTATTTTTCTTTCGTTTGGTAAGACAGGAATACATTTTTTTATTTCTTCAACCAAATTACTATCTATTTTAAATTTTGGAATATTTGGTTCCACAAAATACTTATAATCGATAGCATCAGCTTTAGTACGCATTCTTATAGTTGTTCCGGTTTCTTCATCAAATCTTCTGGTTTCTTGAACAACTTCATCATATCTTCCTTCATCTTTTAATTTGCTTTGTCTTTCTATTTCATATTTAATAGTTTCATAAACATTTCCAAAAGAATTAACATTTTTAACTTCAACCTTTGTTCCTAGTTCATTACTATCTTTATCCATTATTGAAACATTGACATCGCATCTTATTTGACCTTTTTTGGTATCTGCTTCAGATATATCAGCATATTGATATATTCTTCGCATTTCTTCAAGGAATGCAACAGCTTCTTCTGGTGACTCAATACAAGGCTCAGTAACAAGTTCTAGTAAAGGAACTCCTGCTCTATTATAATTAATTAATGATACATCACTGAAATGTTCCATTGATGCTGCATCTTCTTCAAGGTGAATATCATGGATTTTAATTTCTTTAGTAACACCATTACAATCAATCTTAATTGAACCATTAACACCAACTGGGTCATGTAATTGAGTAATTTGATATCCTTTTGGTAAATCTGGGTAATAATAATTTTTTCTATCAAAGTACATATATTCTGGAACTTTACAATTTAGGATTAAAGCTGCCATGATAGCTTTTCTTACGCATTCTTTATTTAGTACTGGCAAGATACCTGGAAATGCCATATCTACAGGATTAACATTAATATTGGCAATATCACTATAACTATTTTTAGCACTAGAAAATACTTTCGTATTACTTTTCATTTCACAATGCATTTCTAGTCCAATAACTGCTTTATATTTACTCATTTTTATCACCTACAACCATATTTTTATAATCCATTAAATCTTCTAGGGCATATGCTAAATTTAAAACTGTTTGATCATCATAGCAATTACCGGTAATATTAATTCCAACAGGTAGTCCATTTATAAAACCATTTGGAATTGTAATTGATGGAAAACCTCCGAAATTACCTATTTGTAAATGATTTTCTAAAATAGCTAATTCATCATCATCAACTTTTTCATTTAAACCTTCAATTAATGGAGCTACTCCACTACCTACAGGTAAAATAAAGCCATCGTATTCTTTAAATAAACTTTTAAATTTATCTACAATTAATCTTCTAACACGACAAGCATTTAAGAAATATCTTTCTTGATTTTCTTTTTGTAAAACATAAGAACCAATTACAAATCTTCTTTTAATTAATGGTGAAAACCCTTTAGTACGATAATCTTTAATCATATCCATAACATTTTCGCCATTTCCTCGTGGACCAAAAGAAATACCTGTTAAATTAGACATATTACTTGTTGCTTCAGCACATGAAATACAAACATAAACACCAGGTATTACACTAAGAAGAGTTTTATCAATTGATACTTCTTCAACAGTAACACCAATATTTCTTAGCTTTTCTAAGGCTTTTTGATAATTTTCTAAATGCATCTTTAATTCATTTGAAGCATGTGGATAGTTACTTATATCAGTAATTTCTTTTATATAAAACATTTTTTTACCTTTTACATCTTTAGATAAATCATTATATAAATTTATATTGCTAGAGTTCCAACTTGTTTGGTCGTTTTCATCAATGCCTTTCATGCCATCAACAACAATAGCAGCATCTTCAACACTTCTTGTTAAAACACCACAAGTATCTAAGCTTGATGCAAATGGAAACAAACCAAATCTAGAAATCATACCATAAGTTGGTTTATATCCAACAATTCCACAATAACCTGCTGGTTTACGAATAGAGTCTCCAGTGTCACTTCCTAAAGCATAAGGATAAACCCCATAAGCAACACTACAAGCTGAACCTGCTGATGAGCCCCCACAAATTCTTGTTGTATCCCAAGGGTTTTTGATAATACCAGTGTGAGCAGTTAAACCTGTGCCTCCCATACCAAATTCATCTAATGCAGTCTTAGCTATACCTACAGCTCCATTTTTCTTTAAGTTGGCTACAGCAGTTGCATCAAAAAAAGGTACATAATCTTTTAAAGTATTACTTGAACCAGTTGATAAAATACCTTTTGTAGAATAATTATCTTTAATTCCATAAGGAATACCACTTAGGAGGTTATCATTAACTTCAACTTTGGTATCATCCATAATTGTAACAAAAGCATTACATTTTTCTTGTAATTCATGTGCTTTTTTTAATGAATCATTAACTAATTCTTCAACAGTTGTTTCATTATTTTTTAACATTTCATGAAGTTTTATAATACCATAATTCATTAGCCCACCACCTTTGGAACACTTACTAAATCATCTTCATAAGAATCACAATTTTGTAATAATTCTTCTACTGGAGTACTGTCTTTAATTATATCTTCTCTTAAAGTAAATGAAAAATCATCTAGAGCGTGTGTCATTGGTTTAACTTTTTCTATCCCAGGCATATTTGCTATTTTTTCCATGGTATTTTCTATAACATCAAACTCATTTAAAACCATTTCATTTTCTTCTTTTGTAAGGCCAATAAGTAGTTTTTCAGCATACATATCAACCATTTCACTTGTAAATTTACTCAAAATTATCACTTCCTAAATCACTTAATATTTCAGCAAGTCGATTATGAAAATCGTTTATTGTGCCATTATTAAATATATAATAATCAGCGTAAGCTATCGGACCAGCCTTAGCTATATTTTCTATTTCTGAAACATCTCTTTTAATTGCATCACTTTTACTAAAAGGTCTAACTACCCTTTTTTCTAGTCTTTCGTAACGTAATTTTTTATCAGCAACTACTGCAATTGTAGTCATTTTAAATTCATTATTTAATATAACAAGTTCATCCCAGGAATAAAGCCCATCTAAAACAACGTTATTATTTATAGATAATTCTTTTATTTTAGATAGCAGTACCTTAGCATAAGCACCCATTCCTAAATCTTGACGTAATTTTTCACGCATCATTTTCTCATTGTCTGGAGTTATTTCAAGACCAATTTCTTTTAACTTGTCCATAGTAACTCCCCCAAAATAAACTTTTTTATAACCTAAATTCTCTAAATAATCACAAGCTACGGATTTTCCACTGCCACACATTCCAACAATTGCAATAATCTTACCCATAAAGCCCCCTTAAAATTCGCATGAACCTGGTGTTCTTGGATATGGAATAACATCACGAATATTTTCAATACCTGTTAGATACATAATTAGTCTTTCAAATCCCATACCAAATCCAGAATGGATACATCCACCATATCTTCTTAAATTTACATACCATTCAATACTTTCTTCTTCTACACCTAGTTCTTTCATTCTAGCTAGTAAAACATCTAATTTTTCTTCTCTTTGAGAACCACCGATAAGTTCACCAGCTCCAGGAACTTCTAAGTCTACACCAGCAACAGTTTTACCATCTTCATTTAATTTCATGTAATATGCTTTAATTCCAGCTGGCCAATTTTTAACAAATACCGGAACATTAAAATGATTTGTTAACCATCTTTCATGTTCTTTAGCTATATCTTCTTCATAACTTGGTTCAAATTCCCATTTTTCACCACTATTTTTAAGTAAATCAATTACATCTTTGTGGTCAATTCTAACAAAAGTACTATTTACTACTTTTTCTAATTTTTCTTTTAATCCTTTTTCTACAAATTTATCAAAGAATTCTATTTCATCTGGACATGTATCTAAAACATATTTAACAATGTATTTTAAGAAATCTTCTTCAATATCCATTAAATCATTTATATCTGCAAAAGCAATTTCAGGTTCAATCATCCAAAATTCATTTGCATGTGTTTTAGTGTTTGAGTTTTCAGTTCTAAATGTTGGGCCAAAAGTATAAATTTTACTAAATGATAAAGCAAATGTTTCCCCATGTAATTGTCCTGAACCTGTAATAAATGTCTTTTTATTAAATAAATCTTTACTAAAATCAACTTTACCATCTTTTTTAGGTAGATTATCAAAATCAAATGTTGTTACTTTAAACATTTGGTCAGAACCTTCACAATCGGCAGTTGTTAAAAGTGGTGTATGTACATAAATATAGTTTCTATCTTGAAAATATTTATGTATCGCATAAGCAGCTACACTTCTTACTCTAAATACTGCTTGAAATGTATTAGCTCTCGGCCTAAGATAAGCAATACTTCTTAAAAATTCCATACTATGTTTTTTAGGTTGCAAAGGATAATCTTCTGGACAATCACCTAAAAGTTCAATAGATTTTGCTTTTAATTCATAATCTTGTCCACTACCTTCAGATTTAACAAAATCCCCAACTACTTTAATACTTGAACCATTATGTAATTTAGTTAATTCACTAAAATCTTTAAGTTCATTTGTATAAACTACTTGTAGATGTTTAAAACTTGTACCATCCGAAAAATCTATAAACCCAAACTCTTTTTGAGGTCTATGATTTCTAATCCAACCACTGACTTCTATTTCTTTATCTAAATATTTTTCACTATCTTTTTGTAATTCTTTAATTGTCATTTTACTTCCCTCTTTCTTTTTAAATTACTACTTAATATTTCAATTAAATCTTCTTTTTTATAACTATCTTTAAACTGCATTTTTAAATTAATTCCTGCTAGTTTATATTGATTAATTAAATCTTCAAAATCATTATTTTCTCCCATTAAGGAGATATTAATACTTCTACTTATATTAATTCCTAATGTATACATAGCCATTAATGCTTCTAAAAAATCATTCATATTACTTAAAATATAATTTTTTACTTTATTAAATTCGTTAGTATTTTCTTTAAAATCACTAACACTTTTCCACCAATTTAACAAAATATTTTCATTTTTTCCAATACCAAAATTTAACCATTCTTCTATATATGCACGTTCTTCAAAGCCATAAAATTCATTTTCTATATCAGCATGAGTATTACTTAATTCTTCTTCTAAATATAATATAAATACATTCTTCATTGCATGATATTCACTATTTAATTCTATTTTAGCATTTCTAACTATAGTCATTAACTTATCTAAATCTGCATCAACACTACCTCTTTTAAAAGAACTTCTAATACCAGCAATAATGTTTATATTTAAAAATTCCATGATAAATAAAGCATCCATTACATCTTCACATCTATTTTTTATTAAACTTAAAAACATTTCATATTCTAAAGTATCTTTCTTAAATAAATTCATTTTATTAACAAATTTAATTAATAAATTTTCTAAATAACTATTATCTATTGCAATATTATCTTTATATTTATTAGCATTATCTCCTAAAAATAAATATCTCATTAACTCTAAATCTTCATCTGATGAAAAATAATTAGACATATACTTATTTAGTTTTCCCTTTTTACTTGCATTTATAATATTTGTACTATCTTTTCCTAAGCAATAAAGAAATGATACAACATCCAAGGCTCTTTTACTATTTTTTAAAACATATTTAATAATACTTTTTCTTACTTCATTGTTATATGTTACTTCGTTATTGTAAAGTATCCAATTTATAACTATTTTATTTATATAATCCATATTAACCTCTCTATACATTACCTAATATATATTCTAAAACATCTGCTTCATCTATTTTTATTACTTCTTCAGTATAATTATCTTTTATACTAATAATTCCTTTATTTAAGTCTTCTTCATCTAATAAAATATTAAACTTACTATTTACTTTTTCATTTATAACACAATTTATATTATTAATTCTTAAATCTTGAGCTATTTTTAATGCGTGATAGCTTTCTTCTTCACTAACACCAATAACACTAACATCAATACTTACATCTAAGGCATTATCCCTAATACTATTCATTACGGCATTAATTAAAATTTCTATATTTATTTTAACAGTTATTTCATTATTATTTTTGCTACCAACACCTAAAACAGCATCTTCATACATATACGACCAACTTAAGATATCACTATCATCATTAATGTAATATATTTCTAGCATATCAAGAATATCATTCATTTCATTATCTTTATTTATAAGTATTTCTACATCTTCTAAACCCATTCTTTTAAATAGGTTATATCCAAGACTTATTACTTCAGCATCACTTATTTTATCAAGAGAATTTTTTACATGTATTTCTATATTTTTTAAATCATTAGTATAATATTTATTAGCATTAGTTTCTCCAATAACAAACTCATAATTGTAATTGTCCATATGTTGATTTAATATTTCAATTAAATAATTATATAATCTTGCTTTCTTACCATTTAATATCATAAATATCAGTCCTTTCAATTACTCTTTATTTTACCATATTTAAAAAGGAAATAGAATACTATTTCCCAAAATTTTACAAAAATAATGATTAAATTATTGAAATTTTAATATTTAAATAGTTTTCATAAACCAAGAGCATCAAAATAAAATAACATATCTTTTTATATTAAAAAGAAAGTATTTCTACTTTCCTTCATTAGTCTTAAGCCAAATCATAAAATCATCTAATAAATCATACTCTGTATCTTTATAATTATCATATACATATTTTAAAATATCTATAACATTAGCATCTTTATTATCTAGTGTTACAACTCTAATATCTTTCGTAGCAACATATCTTCCTCTGAAAGTAGACATATTCCATGAATCCATCATTTTGCTATCAAAATTGCTATATTCACCATATATTTCTTTCATAATTAAATAATCTGTTGAATCTTCATCATGATTAAATTTTGTCTTTATTTCATCATATTCTAATCTATTATAATCACAACCATTTGATACATTTAATACCATATAACAATATTCTAGCATATCATGGTAATATTTTGTAAAAACAATATTTTTTCTATAATCATCTTTTTTATATTCTTTAGTTATAAAAGTTCTATTCCATTCATAAATTTTAGTTTTCTTTAAATTATCATCATATTTATTTTCAATAGCTTTCTTACCAAAGATTTCATTCATTCTCCATTTTAAATAGACATCATGGAACTTTAATATACCACTTACACCAGTTGAAAAATATATTCTTCTTGTTTCTTTAAGTAAAGCACTACAATCTGCTTGCTTACT
>ENA-OPUE01001833-OPUE01001833.1-human-gut-metagenome-genome-assembly--contig:-NODE-1833-length-11726-cov-4.267672_pt1 | contig 11726 bp, 16 predicted proteins | sample MGYA00241466_ERZ501924 | MGnify/ENA primary metagenome ERZ501924 (study PRJEB25962, sample SAMEA2042223) | human gut metagenome | biome: human gut; feature: human-associated habitat; material: faeces...
ACCATTGCCAATTCCGGCAAGTGTGTATGGACTTGTGTTGATGCTTGTATGTTTGATGACTGGCGTTTTAAAAACAAGTCAGGTCAAGGATGCAGCTTTTTTTCTGATTGAAATTATGCCGTTGATGTTTATCCCGGCAGGCGTTGGACTGATTGAAAGCTGGGGAACGTTAAAGCCCGTGCTTCTTCCGGTCTGTGTGATTACGGTTGTTGCTATTGTGACCGTCATGGTGGTAACAGGAAAGCTGTCACAGTGGATGATCCGCAGGGAGAAAAAGGGAGGCAGTGACCATGAATAGTTTTTTTGAAGAATCCATGTTTGCAGGAGTGACGTTAAGTATTATTGCCTATCTGATTGGGGCAATATTAAAAAAGAAATTTAAACTGGGTATTTTTAATCCGCTTCTGATTGCTATTGTGGTATCTATTGTTTTTCTGGCAGTGGGAAATATTGATTACGAAGTTTATAATGAGGGTGCAAAGTTCTTAAGCTGGCTGTTGACACCGGCAACGGTATGTCTGGCAATTCCGCTTTATGAGCAGTGGGATCTGTTGAAACACAATCATAAGGCAGTTCTGCTTGGACTGACTGCCGGAGTGGTGACCAGCCTTGTTACGGTACTCGTTCTTTCCCTGTTGCTGGGATTATCCCATGAAGAATATGTCACGATGCTTCCGAAGTCCATTACGACAGCGATCGGCATGGGTGTATCAGAAGAATTGGGCGGTTATGTGACGATTACGGTTGCAGTAATTATTGTTACCGGAGTGCTTGGTAATATGTTCGGAGAACTGATCTGTAAGGTATTTAAGATTGAAGAGCCGATTTCGAAGGGGCTTGCATTTGGCTCGGCAGCACATGCGATCGGAACAGCAAAGGCTATGGAGATTGGTGAGATTGAAGGAGCAATGAGCAGCCTGGCAATTGCAGTATCGGGAATCCTCACAGTGATTTTGTCATCTGTATTTGCGCATTTCTTATAAAGAGGCAAAGAAAAGCCATATGGAAATGTTTTGACAGATGATGGGTAGAGGAAAATATTGGGATAAAAGTGTGATAAGAAAAACGATATGATGAGAAAATAAAAATATAACTGTGAATGAATATAGTTAAGAAATATGTGGGTAAAGGGAAAAGGAAAACTACAATCGGAATGGAAAGGGAACAGACAACTTCAGAATATGAAAAAGCAATTCAATATATTGATCAGTTAATTCAGCAGGGTGATCTGCAGATCGGAAGCAAACTGCCAACAGAACGGGCCATTGCAGAAGAACTGGGAATCGGACGGAACTCAACACGTGAGGCGTTGAGTATTCTACACGGTATGGGAATGATTGAACGCGTTCAGGGATCCGGAAATTATATTTCGAAGGATGCCGGAGGCTCCATTCACAGGATCCTTAGGATGATGCTGGTGCTTGGAACTATTACGGGGAAAGAGATTGCAGACTTCAGGTGTATGATGGAAAAAGCAGTCTGCCTTGATCTGCTTGAACGGGGATTAAGTGAAGAACAGCAGACTTATTTTGAAAAGCTTTTACAGGGAATGGAAGCTGCGTTTACAGAGGAATTTTTAGAGCTCGATAAAACGTTTCATGAGCAGCTCATTTGTGCAACTGGGAATCCTCTGTTTATTCTGCTTCTGGAATCGGTATCGAAGCTGTATCAGGAGCAGATCGCATGCGTCCTGCAACAGGCCGATGAGAACGGGAGAGGAGAACTTTTGACACAACACCGGGCAATTTATAACCATTTAATGCAAAAAGATAAGGAAGCAATGCTTGAAGCTATTGACCGCCACTACACCCGATGATATAGTAAGCGCAAGAGGAAAATAAGCGTCTGCGAAGCTTAAGGGGAAATAATTAAAAGTAGTTGGGCGAAAACGGGGGAATATATGGAAAATAAAATCAAGGAAACGGAAAACGGAATTGTTGTCACTCCGGATCAGGCATCGATAGAAGTGGTAGCTTCTTATGTAGAGGAAACATTGGAAAAGTCCGAGGTTGCCATGAGGGACAGTTATAAAATAAATATTGCACTGGATGAATTGTATTCGAATATCGTTCGGTACAGTGGTGCCAGTGAAGCAAAGGTGAGCTGTGTTGTGGATGAACACACCGTGACGCTTCACCTGCAGGATAATGGAGTTCCATTTGATCCGACTGCGAAGGAAGATGCAGATATGGAACAGCTTGCGGAAGAGGAACAGATTGGTGGACGCGGTATTTTTCTGGTAAAAAAGCTGATGTCCAAGATGACGTATTGCTATGAGAATGGATATAATGAGCTGACAGTAAAACTTCAAAGAATGTAAGGAGAATGCACAGTGAAGGAGGTTAAAATTTATCCCAACATTGATATGCAGCGGACCGGTATCAGGTTGAAAGAGTTTACACAGAAAAGAGGATATTGTGTAGCGGATATTCAGGAGTACCTGCATTTGTCCTGTCCCCAGCCGGTGTACCGATGGTTTAAAGGGATGATTCTTCCTTCGGTAGATCATTTACTGATGCTGAGTGAACTGTTAGGTGTTCATATGGAGGATCTGCTGGTGAAGAAGCAGAATCCGTTGTGTTCTTCCATTTTGATCACGCGGGTGGAATGGTTTGACAGGATTGGTGAGGTACATATTTATCAGGAGAAACAGGACAGAATGCAGAACGCAGGAATACGATTGATGACCTATTATAAGAAACTGGCAGGTCTGGTTGCATAACTGCAGCTATAAAAAAGCAGATAAAGAGAGTTCTATAGAAAGTTTAACAGGATCTCAGGGATTCGTGAAAACGGATTTTTGAGGTCTTTTTTGTTGTAATTTGTCCGGAATACTTTTGGACTAACAGTCCAATGCAAAATTACTTGACAGAGGCTAGAATCGGGTTAAAGAAAGTAAATCTTTAGCGGGAGGCTGTCTGCAGATGAAAGAAGAATTCGTAAATGCATTGATGGAGAAATATTCTTTTTTTTATAGAGATCCGGAGAAGAAAGTATATAAAAAATATCCTAAGCAGGCCATTTCTAAAGAAGTTGGGGATGAATGGTATGGGGAAATCTGCAAATTGTGTGAGGAATTATATTGGTATTTCAAGGAGATTGAATACCCGGTTAGTTTCATGTTTATTGAGATCAGAGTAAAGGATTACCATTTGCAAATGTATTATCTCCTGACAGGGGGAACCGGTGAGGTCGGTAACCAGGTTGATGAGATTGTTGAGAAGTATGAGCGGATGTAGGAGACAAACCTTTCCATTTAAATGTTTACACGCACCTAAAGTTAGAGGATGCGGAGAAAGAAATAAAACGTCTGGAGCAAGAACAGCAAATGTGTTTGCTCGAGTTGAGCCTGAACTTAAAGAACAGGCTGAAAGTGTATTAGATCAGTTAGGAATTCCAATGTCAAATGCAGTAGGAATGTTTCTACGGCAGATTGTTTTGCAAAAGGGAATTCCATTTGAAATGAAATTACCAAGAACGGCACCGTTGACCTATGGTTCTCTTACGAAAGAACAATTTGATAAAGAAATTGAAAAAGGTATGTCTGATGTAAAAGCTGGCAGAGTTTACTCAGCAGATGCCATTGAAGCTGAAATGAAAAGAGATTTTGGCATATGATTTTTTATGTGGCATATTCCGCTGAAGCAAGACAGGATTTGAGGGACATTTATGAATATATTGCGTATGAATTGTTGGTACCTGAAACAGCTGCAGGACAATGGTTGCATTGTTCGGAACGATAGGAAATAGCAATACAAGTTGTAGGCAGGTGGCTACCCAGGAGCAGATGGACCGATTTTGAAAAACTCTGTATCAATTTTCTTTACAGATAAACTTTGTTCATAGATTTATGGTATAATCAGTTTAAGCGCTTGAATAAAGGAGATGGTTATACCATGAATCTGTTTTGCGAAGAGGTCCATAAACTGGAGGCGGAATTTAAACAATGCCGGAAGCTGCTGAACGCTATCGGGGGATGGGAACCGCCAGCACCTTATATGCGTCATGATGAATATGCCGATTGATGGCGGCCTTGTATTGGAGATTGTCGAGCAGACGCATCATCCGGGCTGCCATTCCTTGATATGAAAAAGATCACAAGGGAGTCACTTAAGAAAGACGAAAAACCTTCAATACGGTGACAGAACACAAAACCACGGGCAATACAAAAACCCATATACAAAGATTTGAACTAATCAGGCCAGGACAGTTTTATTTTGATGCCTGCTACAACCCGTCCAAGACCGCATTCCTGAAAAATGCTGAGAAGAAGGGCTGCAAAATCCTGAATGGTCTTGGTATGTCCAGTTCCAGAGGGCTGCTCAGATCGAATTATGGACCGGACAGAAGGCTCCACTGGATGTGATGCGAAAAGAATTAAAGGAGATTATCCGGGAAGAAAATGAGAAGGCGCAGACGGAATGATTCTGTAATTCCGTCACTTCATGGGAGATAAATGTTATAGTGAATTTATAGTGAATAGAGAAACGCGATAGCGTAGTAAGCAATAATTTCAGATGATCCAGGTTTGATCAGAGAGGAGAAGAATATGAACAACTATTGTATGATCCAGAACTCCAAAACGTTTGCATTTTCCGCAGAGAATCCAACCGGTGTACGCGCAGGTGGTTCCCAGGGCGGTGACTGCACCAAGCTTCGTCCGACCGTGACGATTCCTGCAGGGGAAACCGTAACTCTGGTAGATGCTGCAGGACCGGGTGTGATCCAGCATATGTGGTTTACCGGATATGTCGGGCACCATTTTATCATCCGTATGTATTGGGATGATCAGGAATATCCGTCTGTGGAAGCTCCGCTCTCTGCATTCTTCGGATGTGCCTATGATGAAAATTTCGTGGACCGGGATGGCAAATATCCGGTGTTGAATTCTGCCATGATGCTGGTAGCTCCTGGTCGCGGCTATAACAGCTATTTTGAGATGCCGTTCCATAAGAGAGCTCGGATCACGATGGAAAACCGTGGTGACAAGGATGAAAATCTCTATTATATTATCACCGGAGCTTATCAGGAGATTCCGGCGGAGGCTGGTTATTTCCATGCCACCTATCGCCAAGAGCACCCGGTTCAGAAGGGTCGTACCTACACAATCGTTGACGGAATCGAAGGCAGGGGACAATTTGTCGGTGTGACTCTGGCAACTGGTATGAATGGCAACAATACCTGTTGGGTAGAAGGCGAAGCCCGCATGTATCTGGACGATGATCCGTATCCGTCTATCCACTATACCGGAACTGAAGACTACTTCGGCGGTTCCTATGGATTTGGAAATGACATCATCATCAAGAGCTATCAGACCTTCAGCGGCTTATATACCGGCATGTATGCAATCTATGGAGACAACCGGGAATTCTATAACGGACAGCAGAGATTCCTGCTGTATCATTTCCATATTGCAGACCCGATCCGTTTTGAGAATAAGTTTCGTATGACACTCGACAACATGGGCTGGACCGGACCGCGTTACGATGATTACACCAGTGTTGCTTATTGGTATCAGACCCTGCCGTCCGCACCGCTGATGCCACTGCCGACAGATGCAGAGATGTGTATGAGATAATAGAACCAGATTGGAGATGTCAGATAGATTGGTTTTAACCTTGCGACACGTCGCATCGGTTATATCGGACTGACATCAGAGATTTGCCGGAAAGGATAGAGGTATTATGTTACTGGAAGAGAAGTTTTTGGAATTTCATCGTTATGCCAGCAGCCACAATCTGCCGCTGGAAGCTATCAGTGTCGGAGATGAGAACAAGGTACTCTGTGAGATGCACTACGCAGCAAATGCACCGAGAAATATTTATTCACATACCAAGAGTTTTACGGTAACAGCAGTTGGACTCGCAATGGAAGAGGGAAAACTAAGCCTGGAAGATCATGTGGCGGAAGTGTTTAAAGATAAACTTCCTTCAAATCCGGATCCAAATCTGGAGAAGATTCAGTTGAAACATCTGCTCTGCATGTCCAGTGGCTTTGGTAAGGCACTTCTGATGAATGCGGACAGACGTCCGGGCGTCGGCGCACCGGATTATGAGAAATATATGATGGCACAGCCGGTTCCTGTGGAGCCAGGCAGTGCATTCTGCTATTCCTCTGCCGACAGTATTCTGGCTGCTCATATGGTAGAACGGGCCGTTGGCAAGCGGATGGGAGAGTATCTGTATGAGAAGGTATTCCAGCCCCTTGATATGGGATGGCCGCTCTGGGAGCATGATCCACAGGGACATCCGAATGGCGGCGGAGGTATGTATCTGACTTGTACCGAGATGATGAAACTGGGACAGCTCTATCTGGCTGAGGGTAACTGGAAGGGCGAGCAGATTGTCAGCAGGGACTGGGTGCAGGAGGTGTCCACCCCGAAATTTACCTTCGAGCCATCTGCAGATCTCTGGCATGTAGGATATGGCTATCAGTTCTGGATCAGTCCATATCCAGGATCCTATCGTGCTGATGGCGCATTCGGACAGATTACAACGATTCTCCCAGAGAAGGGATTGGTTGTTTCCATCCAATGTCCGGAGCGAGGTAATTTCGATCAGGTGAAACGTGCGCTGCATGAACATTTTCTGATGGAATTGTAAGAATAGACTTGCAACAATATGCTATAATTTGCCCAGAAACCGTACTTTTGGCTGAAAAGGCTTAAAATCAAGGCTTTTAGGGAATGTGGATGGGATTTGTACCCCCATTGTACTCCTATTTTGTAAAACAGTAGGATCATCAACCGGACTTCCCTCGATAAAAAAGAATATGATTTGTGGCGAAAGAAGTTCCTTCGGGGACTTCTTTTCACTTACATAAAAATGTCGGTTTGAATGTCGGTTAAGTGTCGGTTTGTTTATGATATTTGACTGCAATACATATTATGTGGTTGTACTTTTAATAATAATCGTATACCTTACCTAAATATGCATAGAAACCAGGTCGATTATAAAGAAATAACATAAAATATGTTATTATAAATGAAATTATGTTATCATTGCTTTGAAACTCCCAATATGCATTGGTTAGATACTCGAATGAAAGAACATGGTTACAGAGTATGCTTTATGGCAGAGTATTTTTTGCCTGATATAAATCATTTGAGAAGAAAAGAATGTGACTTTGAACTTAAAGTTTTGGAACATCAGGATTTTGAAAATTTATATCTTCCGGAATGGTCAAATGCATTGTGTGAAGATAGAAAAGAATTAGATGTTTTGGGAGTCGGGGCTTTTGATGGGAATAAACTAGTCGGGCTTGCTGCCTGTTCGGCAGACTGTGAAAGTATGTGGCAGATTGGAGTTGATGTTTTGCCTGAGTATCGAAGGCGAGGTATTGCATCTACTTTAACAAGTAATCTTGCTGTTGAGATAATTAATAAAGGAAAAGTGCCATTTTATTGTTGTGCTTGGTCAAACCTTAAATCTGTAAAAAATGCATTGAGTAGCGGGTTTATACCAGGATGGGTTGAAATGACGGTAAAAGCGGAAAGCTTGATTGATGAGATGAATAAATAGAATTCCAGTTTTCAGAACGATAGCAAATTATAATTTAATGTGGGGGTTGGAGTTATGAAATGTCCATATTGCAATTCAGATATGAAATTAGGACAAATTGAAGCTGATAATCTTTTGTCATGGAAGCCAGATGGAGAGAAAAGCATCGGGGGCACAAGATGGGCAAAGAGTTCTAACAGTATTGTCCTTGCAAAGTATTATATGTTCACACCTGCTTCGGTTGATGCTTTTTACTGCGATAATTGTAAAAAGATTATTATCGATGTGCAGGAATAAATTTTAATTTCGGAATGATGATAAATTATAAGTTGTGGAGATGTATGAAGATGAAATATAAATATACAGTATTAATCGGAATAGCCTTTGGTGTAGTAGCCAATGTTATAGGTGGGATTGTATTTCCGAGTTTATTAGGAACTTATGGCATTGGACTTGGTGCTTTGGCTGCTTGTTGTGGTTGCCTTTTGGGATATGTTATTGACAAGAAAAACAACAGCAAGGATGAATAATAAATTTTAGTTTGCCTTAAAAAAATTTACAGATATGCTTGCTTCTTTACGAAGCGATGACGGGATAAAATAGACTCATAAAAGCGCCTTTAAAAAATAAGGAGACTATCTAAATATGAGCATAAGTGAAAATATCAAGAATAATAGAAAAAAAGCAGGATATACACAAGAAACTTTGGCGGAGAAACTGAATGTCTCTGTATCAGCAGTATCGCAGTGGGAAAGTGGGAAAACGATTCCTGACATTTCAATAATTCCTACACTTTGTCATTTGTTTCAGATTTCTTCAGATGTTCTTTTGGATATCAATTGCAGGAAAACAATCAAGAAATAGTGAACATTTTATCTGAGGCAAATAAGTTCTCTTCGCGTGCAAAATTCGAGGAAGCGGAAAAGATATTATCAAAGGGTCTGCTACGATTCCCAAACAGTTATCCAATCATGTCAGCATTAATGTATGTGTATTATAATATTTATATGCAGTGTGGGGAGGAAAAGAAAAAACAGTACGAGGATGCGCTGATGTCTTTATGCAATCAAATTATAGACGGATGTACTGATGGTGAGTTCAGAGCTGGCGCTATTCAGATTTTGTGCTTCATATATGCCGACAAGAAGGATTACGCGAAAGCAAAGGATCTGGCATATAAAATGCCGCCTATGGCATGTTGCCGAGAAACGTTGTTAAGCATTGTGACTACCGGAGAAGAAAAGATTCATCATCGAAAGTCTGAGATTTTTGTATTGCTCCAGAGGCTGTGTGTTATTTTAGATACAACGGGGATAAATTCAAATAACAGAGATTGCGAGTATTCTTTTGATGAACAAGCCTGTCTGCGAGAAAAAGTGATTTCGCTGATTCAACTGATGTTTGAGGAGGGAGACTTTGGATTTTTCAACTGTATGTTTTCAAGTGTATGTGCATTGCAGGCAAAGTATTATGCAGCTAAAAAGGATGCAGAAAAAGCACTTGAATATTTGGAAAAGGCTAAAAATCATGCCATAGCATTTCTAAATTATTCTGCAAATGAAAAGTATACCTCACTTATATTGCGTGATGAGAAATATGGTGATTATAGTGAACAGAAGGTGACAGAATGGGTATTAGAAATAGCTATGAAAAATGAATTTGATTTCTTAAAAAATGATGCAAAGTATCAGGAATTGATTGAAAAACTGAAGCTGGAATCAGTGTAAAGGAGAACAATATGGCATTTGTTATTGTAGATGATAAAAAAATATATTATGAGGAATATGGCAGCAGGGACAATCCAACAATTGTGTATTTGCACGGTGGACCGGGAGAAAGTTGTCTTACATATTCTTATCAAGCTAGGGAACTTGGCAAAAATTTTCATGTTATCAGTTTTGATCAATATGGTGTGTTTCGTTCGGATGCTATTTCAGAAACAGAATCTGCAGGTGTGTTTTTTCATGTGGGGTTAATAGAAAAAATAAGGATTGCGCTTGATATTAAGAGTTGGATTCCTCTTGGTCATTCTTTTGGTGGAATGCTTGCACTTATATATGCTCACAGTTATCCGGATAGTACTGATGCAGTTATATATGATTGCCCGATGTGGAGTGCACTTTATACAGCGCGGGCAATTGCACTGGCAGCCAAGCCATATTATGAGCAGAACGAAATGGATGCGCAATTGGAATTGGTTAGTGAGATTCTGAAAGATGCGATTTCACCCAAGGAAGCATTTATGAAGGCGATGACAATTGAATTTAGTAATGGACTTGATCGTTTTTGTCATGTCATCGAAACGGACAGATATAATTCATATATCAACGATCATATTCCTGACCCTCAAGTACCGGATGAATGTTGGGGTAAATTCATTTCTTTCCGACAAAAGATTTTTGAAGCAGAAGATTTTTATGGTGACTATCTGCAATATCTGTGTGATATTGATAAACCGCAATTACTAATTGTGGGCGAATATGATATGACTTGTGGAATGTATGAGCAGGAATGGTTTAAGGAACATGCACAAAACGGGACTGTGAAAAAATTGGAAAACAGTGCTCACCTATCATGGTTCGAGTACCCTGAAAAATATACTGAATTGGTAACTTGTTTTGTCGAAGGCGGTATGATGCTGTAGATAAAGATTACAATGGATGATTTATTTAAGTGATGGGAAAATGATACAGCGTTTGTAGAAAACAATGGTAAACAGTACTTTATAAGAAGTGCATCTGATGCAAATGCATATAGTATTCAATATGTGAATGGAATTCTAAGAAAGAATGAAGTTGAATTTGTAAATCTTTAATTTGACAAATCTCCGGTTTTCAGAATGATAACATATTTTAGTTTAATCCGTCAGTTGGATTGCACCGAAATTGTAATTTAACACTTAAAAACCCCAGTAAATAAACAAATGTTAATATGCGTTGCTTGTGGCAACGGCTCATCTAATTCTAAAATTGAGCCATAAAAAACAAGGAGGCGTAGATTATGCTTAATGAAAACATTAAAAAACTTAGAAAATCAAAAGGGCTTTCGCAGGAGGAACTTGCCATTAAATTAAATGTGGTAAGACAGACTGTATCAAAGTGGGAGAATGGATTATCAGTTCCAGATTCAAGTATGTTGATTGCACTTGCAGATGAATTGGATACATCTGTAGGCGTATTGCTTGGAGAACCTGTGACGGAGCCAATTCAAGATGACCTAAAGGTAATCTCTGAGAAGTTAGAGGTGATTAATTTACAGTTGGCAAAGAAAAGCATGGCTAAGGTAAAAACTATCCGTTGGGTACTTATTTCATTCTGTGCACTGATAGTAATTGTATTTATTATACTTGCTGCTATGCAGAGTTCTTATTTGGGATGGGACTATAATAATCCTGAATTAGCTGTCGCAGGAACTATGATGCATGGATTTGAATTTGTCTTTGTGAGACTTGCACCGTTTGCTTTTATCGTATCTGTAATCGGAATTGTAATTACATACAAGAAGAAATAAAAATTGTAATTTTTTCGCTCCACCACACCAAACTTTATGGTAGTATTTGATGGGGCTTAGTAGTAGGAATTTATGTAAAATTTGGTAGTAAAAATGGTAGTAAAACCGAAACGAGGGTGTGGAATTGCACACCCTTTCGTTAATTTTGCACCCTATTTGCACCCACCAAAAAGGCAAATGCACCCACCTAATTCGTAAATGCACCCACCCAAAAGGGCAAATGCACCCACTTATGGGAGTAGTAACTACCGGGTGTATTGACTACGATTTGACTACTACACACGGCATTGATTTGCTCCGTTTTGCACTATTTTGTAAAAAGTGTAGTTTACAGCTTAAAAATTCATGCTCTTGCAGTCCTTTCTACTTGATTTGTCGTTTTTTACAGCAATCTGACCTCCGGCTCCAGTTCTACGCCGAACTGACGCCGCACTTCCTCTCGCACATGGTCAATCAGCGCGAGAACGTCCGCACAGGTCGCGCCGCCGCGATTGATGACAAAGCCGGCATGTTTTTCCGACACTTGTGCTCCGCCGACGGTATATCCCATCAGTCCGGCGTCCTGAATCAGCTTGCCGGCAAAATATCCCTCCGGACGTTTAAATGTGCTGCCTGCACTCGGGTACTCTAACGGTTGTTTTTCGCGGCGTCTTTTATTTAACTCTTTGATTTCTTCCTGAATTTCTGCCGGGTTTCCCTTTTCAAAAGAAAAGGTTG
>ENA-OPUE01001835-OPUE01001835.1-human-gut-metagenome-genome-assembly--contig:-NODE-1835-length-11713-cov-2.613570_pt1 | contig 11713 bp, 15 predicted proteins | sample MGYA00241466_ERZ501924 | MGnify/ENA primary metagenome ERZ501924 (study PRJEB25962, sample SAMEA2042223) | human gut metagenome | biome: human gut; feature: human-associated habitat; material: faeces...
CTCTCGCCCACTGTAGTGCCGGCAGAATCTCTTCTTCTTTTTCAATTCTCTTTCCGGATGCACCGTAGCTCTCTGCTAATTTTACAAAATCCGGTTCGTATGGCGGACAATCTGCTCCCGGTCCTTTGCAGCGCGGAGGACATGCCTTTCTTCTTTTCAGACAGGTCGCCTCATAGCGTTTTCCATAAAAAAGCTGCTGTATCTGACGTACCATTCCCAGATAATAATTATTCAACACACAGATAATAATATTCGTCTCCTGACACATTGCTGTTGCAAATTCCTGAATATTCATCTGAAATCCACCGTCACCGGTAATGCAGATGACCTCTTTATCCGGACATCCGATTTTTGCCCCGATAGCCGCCGGAAAACCAAAACCCATCGTACCAAGTCCGCCGGATGTAATAAAACGCTTCTTCTCATTTAATTCAATGTACTGGGTTGCCCACATCTGATGCTGTCCTACGTCCGTGACAATGATGCCCTCGTCAAATTCCTGATTGATGCCTTCCATGATCATCTGCGGGGTCAGTCCACGGTCTCTTCGCATCTGTAACGGATTTTCTTCCTCCCACTGTGCAATGCAGGCTCTCCACTTCTCTGTCTTTTGCGGCTCTGCCCACTCTAACAGTCTTTGAATTGCAAGTTTTGCGTCTGCTACGATCGGTACATCTACCACAACATTTCTGGAAATGGATGCTGTATCTATATCGACATGTACAATCTTTGCATTTGGTGCAAACTCGTTCAGATCTCCGGTAATCCTGTCATTAAAACGGGTTCCGATGGAAAAAAGCACATCGCACTCACTGACTGCAAGATTTGCTGCATATCGTCCATGCATACCGCTGTTTCCGATATAATACGGATGATCGGTCGGGATCGCTCCTTTTCCCATTACAGTGGTAACTACCGGAATCTTCGTACGTTCTACTAACTCTAACAGTTCTTTATTGGCTTTTGCCGCATTGACACCGCCTCCGATCAAAAACAGCGGTTTTTTTGCAGCTTTTAAAAGTTTGTATCCCTTTTTCAACTGACCGATATGTACACCGGTGCTTGGCTTATATCCGCGAATCTCTACTTTGTCCGGATAGACTGCCGGACCGGATGCCACCTGTATATCTTTTGGGATATCGATCAGTACCGGTCCCGGATTGCCTGTCGTTGCAATGTGAAATGCCATTTTGATAATGCGGCCTAAATCTTTCCGGTCACGCACCGTCACACCGTATTTTGTGACACTTCTTGTCATTCCGACAATATCCACTTCCTGAAAGGCATCGTTTCCGATCAGATTTAACGGAACCTGTCCTGTAAAACAGACTAACGGTATATTGTCATAATGCGCATCTGCTAATCCGGTAATAATATTTGTTGCTCCCGGTCCGCTTGTTACAAGACAGACACCGACTTTTCCGGTTGCCTTGGCATATCCTTCCGCTTCATGCAGTAATCCCTGCTCATGTCTTGGAAGCACCACCTCAATGGCATCCTGTTTATATAATTCATCAAAAAGGTCTGTTACCATTCCGCCCGGATAACCGAAAATGGTATCTACGCCCTCTTCCTGTAATGCTTTTACAAATAATTTTCTTCCTGTAATATCCATACTTCCTCCTGCTTCCACAACTCGTTAGATATACCCCATTGTTCTCAATATAAATATCCACCCGGTCAGCGTAAATGCCGCAAGCAGGGTTGTGACCACGATGATACTTGCGGTCAGCACATCATCATTTTTCATGCTCTTTGCCATGATATAACAGCTCGGTGTCGTGGGAGATGCTAACATAATCAAAATTGCTATCATTTTCTCCCCAGTAAATCCCATCCACGCTGCCACCGGCAGGAAAATAAGCGGCTGAATCACAAGTTTAATCATGGATGCCGCAATCGTCGGTTTTATCTTTGCAAGCGCCTTACGCCCCTCAAAACCAGCACCGATGGTAATCAGTGCAAGCGGTGTTGCCATCTGCGCCACATTGTTGATAGTCTTATCTATCACCACTGGAAAATCAATCCGAAGAAGTGCTGCCACAAGTCCGGTTAAAATACCAAGAATAATGGGATTTTTCGCGATATTAATGCACGCTTCTTTGATTTTCTGTTTTTTGTCGATTTCCTCCGACTGCTCGCCTTCAAAGGTCAGCACGATAACGGAAAAAATATTGTATAGCGGCACTGCTCCTACAATCATCAGCGGTCCCATCGCCGAGGTGCCGTATATATTCTGAATAAATGCCAGTCCCATTACTGCCGCACTGCTGCGAAAAGATGCCTGCACAAATGCGCCCCGCATCGACTGTTCTTTTAAAAACAGCTTTGTTCCGCCCCAGATAAGCCAGAAACTGACGGTACTGACAACCGCACAAAACAGCACATATTTTACATCAAACACTGCCCGGATATCCACAGACGAAATATCGCGAAACAGCATAAACGGCAGCGTCACCTTAAAGTTAAACCGGTTTGCAACCGTCACAAAGTTTTCATTTAACATTCCAATCTGCCGCAGGATGTATCCGATGACCATCACGAGAAAAATCGGAAATGTCACATTGACACTATAGATAAAATTTTCCATTTAGTTCTGCACAGCTTTCTTTTCATAGCGGTAAAAATAATATTCGAGGTCAAAATAAGTCTGCTCCTCGCTGTCTGCTACGATTTTCCATTCTTCCTTCTCATCAAGATTTGGAAAATAGGTATCTGCTTCAAACGCATAGTCGATTTTTGTGATATGTGCGACATCACATTCCTCCACAAGCTGCTCATACACAGAGCCTCCGCCGATAACATAGATGTCCTCACTGTTATATTTTTTCAGTTCCTCGTGCAATTCTTCTATTGAATGTACCACGATTCCACCGCGCACCTTAAAGTTTTTATCGCGGGTCAGTATAATATTCGTACGCTCCTGAAGCGGCAGCCCGTTTGGAAATTCCGCCAGCGTCCTTCTGCCCATGACGACCACTTTCCCCACCGTCAGTTCCCTGAAAAACTTCTTGTCCGCCGGAATGCTCACCAAAAGCTGTCCCTTTGAGCCAATGCCCCAATTACTGTCCACTGCTGCAATAAGATTCACGTTTATCCCTTCTTTACACATTTTTTCCTATTATTGTACCTAATTTGCCTCAAAAAGGCAACACCGAAGTGGAATGAAAATGAGAACCCTTCGAGTCCGGCAGGACTCGTAAAAAAAAGAGATATATCTTTCGATATATCTCTTTTTTTAGAGCGCGAGACGGGACTCGAACCCGCGGCCCCGACCTTGGCAAGGTCGTGCTCCACCAACTGAGCCACTCGCGCTTACGTATCTGTCTGTCAGACACATCTAATATAATACTCACTTTCATCCGTTTTGTCAATACTTTTTTTCAAAAATTTTTATACCGCTACGCCAGTAAAAAATCTCTCCTTCAAATGCTGTCATATCTCCCCTGTTCCCCTCATACAATCTAATAATCAGTAATTGGAGGCTTCCGGTGAGTGCAAAAACAAAAATAGTCGTCCTTCATATGAAAGAACTCATTTACACCCTCATTTTTGCAGGGCTTGGCATCCTGCTTATCGTCCTGCTGCTCTTCATGTTTCTTCCAAGGAACAAAGACGATACATCCACAGAAACCATGCGATATACCGCAGGTGTCTACACCTCCTCCATCACCTTTCAGGAGCATGCCGTAGATGTGCAGGTTATCGTGGACAGCAACCGTATCACTTCGATTGCACTGGTAAATCTCGACGATACCGTCACGACCATGTATCCTCTGATGGAGCCGGCAATGGAGAGCATCCGGACACAGGTATTGGAAAAACAGTCTACCGAAGGGATTACATATCAGACCGACAACCAGTATACCTCAATGGTATTATTACAGGCAATTGACAATGCGCTCTCAAAGGCAGAAAGCGCTGCAAACGAATAGGATTTTTTCATAATCTATAAAAAGAAAGGGCTGCCCCGCTTTGCGGAACAGCCCTCGCTTCTTATTCCTCTGTATCCAAAGTTGTCATATAATCTTCGATTGCAGAAAGATTCGTGTAGATTGTCTTCATCGGCTTATTATTTTCATAGACACGGTATCCTGAAAATCCTGCCCAGCCCACGATGACTACTGCCACTAAAACTCCGACAGCCATCTTCACTCTGCGCAGCATCTTCTCCTTTGCTATTGTCTTTTTACGGTTTGCCTTCTCTTCTTTATAACGATCCACTTTTGCCTGGCTCATGACTCTTGTCTCCTTTTGTCCTTTTTCTTTCCTATGGACATATTCTGTCTGATTACGATTTTATTATTATACCTTACAGGGCACAAAAACGCAATGGGTTTGGTGGAATTCGTTTGCGGTACTCCCTAAAAGTAAAAACTTTATAATTGGAAAATACCGCCAAAGTTGCAAACGACAGGGTAAAAAAGCGGTTTGCCTTTTGCTAATCCCCGGTTCCCCTGTGAACGCTCATCTGCATGGAACCGCCCACGCCAAACAAAATTCCCATCGCCATCAGAATACACAACAGCGGCGTGGTAATACTCAGCGCAGCAAGCGCGTCCGGTCCTACACCTTTTCCGATAACAATCGCATCTGTCAATGTATAAATTGACATTACCATTGCACTTCCAATCGTCAAGAATGGAATTGAAAAACTTATTCCAGATGCGTTTTATAACAACGGTAGTTTCCGATACATGTGAATCCACATTCCATTGCAGCTTCCTCACCCTCTTCATTGCAGAAAAATGTCATTACTTTGCCACCCCTGCTCTTTGCATGAAGCAACGCGGCATTTAGCAATTCTTTGAACGTTTCGGAGTGATACTCATTATTATTCAAGTCAATTCCAAAAATTTCAAACCATCCATCCAAGGCATCCATATAATAAATGGCGCCCTGCGGTTTTCCATCCCTCTCCTTGACAAAGATGACCCAGTTATCTAAATCTGCAAATATTCTTTCTGAATTCCAGTAAATGTCGCCTTCTATCTGCTTATGAAGTACGTTAAAACTATCATAGTTTTCTTTGCCAATTCGTATCAAATCGTTACTTTCTGGTATATTATTACATTTATCAAGAAAAGCCGTGTTGTTGTAGTCACTCTCAATACATTCAAAGTTTTGTCCGGCAAGAAAATTCACCGCCGACTTGTTCTCGGCAGGAAACCCCAAAAACAAATCATACCCTTTAAAACGCTCCCCAACAAATGTCAAAAATTCCGAAAGTGCCTGTTCCATCGCTCTGTTGACATTAAAACCAGTTGTGTCGAGATAATGATCCTCCGGAATCCAATAATAGTGAATGAATCCCTGTACTTCCCCTTCCTGCTCAAACAAAAGCATTTCCTCTGTTTCCCGCTCAAATGCCTTTAGAGACCGTTCCACAAACATTTCCTTTGTCTTGATTCCATCACAATAGGTCGGATAGCCGGACTTCGTTAAGTCCGTAGCCAATTCATATGCAAAATTAATATACTTTTCAAATTCACTTTTTGAACACACTCGTAACATTTTTTATCTTTTCTCCTTCTCAGCTCGGTCAATTCCGATTTTCCACTCCCTATTTTCTAAAAAAGTGAAAATCACAGCAATCACCACCATACCCCAAGGTTTTGGTACGCGAAAAGCCTATTTTTTTCAGTCCGCCATAGGTCACGTCGTCAACATCGCAGAACAGACGGCACAAATCCGCACAATCGTTTTCTACGCAAGCCGTATGCCAGAGGCACTTTTTAATCGTAACATCATAGTAATTCCTGCCATAGCTTTGTACACTTTCCTGCAAGTCGGTTGTACGCATAATTTTAAGAAATATATGACTGTAAATCCTGTAAAATCCCGGTACTAATTCCATTTTTGCTGTAGATGCATGTTTCTTTGCTGCGACTTTCTCAAGCATATATTTTCGCATATGCTTATATACTTCGTCTTCCGGTAAACCATCTTTTAATAGAGTCTTATACAGTGCTATGCGTGGAAGAATGGTCTGCGTAAGCGTTTTCATCTGATTTTCCGACTTGTTTTGTGTGTTTTCGATAAGTGTATTTAACGCTTTCTCCTGCCTGTCAAACAGGTCATTTCCTCTGTCTTTTCCGAATTCTTCGCTCAAAAACACCTTGATTTGTTTCTGCTGTTTTATCTTCATTGCTATACCCCTCCATCATGGACTCTCTAAAAGAACCAGCTGCTAATCCAGCGTACATTCTATTATTTATAAATTGCAAATTACATGTACTTTCAGAGTATATCTACAATCTCTCGATTCTTATGTTCAAAAAATGGGTAATGCTTCTCTTTAAATTTTCGATACTCACTGCTTTTTACATCATGCGTGTTTACTTTGCTCGAAACAAGGCGGTAATAAAATGTGTAATTTATCAGTTCTGCCCGCAGCATCTTCGCCGTTTGTTATTTTTTCCGTACAATAAATAGTAAAATAAAATATTTAAAATCCATACCGATTCCTGCTGTCCCGAATTTCTTTTTTCTTTTTTGTCACAATCGTCAAAAATGGTCCGTTCCACTTTTTCTTAATAAAGTCTACTACACAAGTTCCGATGATAAGCATAAATCCAAAAAACGGATTCCAAAATAACAGAATTACCAACGCAATCCACCATATAAGCTGTAAAATATGAATAAATTTCATTGGCATCTCCTCCTTGCTATATCCTTCGTAACTTCTGGTCTATTATTCCAAAGTACAAAAATACTTAGGTCTCTCTGATTTGATTTCTATTTTATCATAACTTTCTTGCTTTTCCAATATATGACAAAATCTGTGACAAAAAAATTCCCCCAGACGTTTCGTCCGGGGGATGTTAAAGTCTTTTTTGTGCTGCTTTCTTATTCATTGTCTGTGTCTACAACGCTGCTTAGGTCGACACCTAAGTAATCTGACAGTAACCGACTTCGCAGGACCATGTAACCCTGTTCGCCGTCTGCTTCCACTTCGCAGAGCATGCCAAGGGGTTCGTCACCGTCGCGGGCTTCGTCAACTACTACCTTATATCCGTCCGGGTTTTGGTCTTTGTAATGCAGAACCGTGTAAGCTTTTAAGACTGTGATTGTTTCATAGGAGTCATAACGCGTACCATAATCGTTCATGGTTGTATCCATGAGATGGAACTCGAGTTCGGAGTACTGGTTTATGCCATAGTAAGCAAAGTGTTTATAGAACTCTGAACAGTTACCGCCGTCTGACAGTATAAAGAAGTTTTCGTAAATACCATTTCCATAGTCAACACTTCTTGCTTCTTCTACGTCAATTGTCTTATTTACTTCTACGACCTTTGCGCCTGTGAGTTCCATGTACCGGTCCATATCTATGAGGTTATAGAAGACTTCTCCCTCAATATGGTTGCGCTGAAGATGTTCCGTCTCTTCTTCGTCTTTGATGGCGTTATCCATGTCGAAGTACGGGTCGGACATCAGATGGTTATACGTGTTGTCATCCGGGTCGTATGCCTGTTCTGTTTCTTTTTCTGATGCAACTTCTGTTGTCCCGGATGTCTTGCTTTCTGTTACCGCAGGTTTTGCCCCAGTGGCGACTTCATTGTTTCCGCATCCTGCGAATGCTGTTGCTGCTAATGCTGCTGTCATCATGACAGTAATAAGTCTGTTTTTTCTCATGGTATGTTGTACCATCCTTTCCTTGATATTCTTGTTTTCGGTGCACCCGTTACCAGGTGCGTATACCATTTGCGCATGGCATAATTGTCTTGGCGCTTTGTGTCAGCCTATGCCATACGCACACTCGTTTTTCATACTCATTTTCCTTCTTTCCTTTGTTTTATGTACAGGATTCTTATCCTTACATTCGTTAGACAGCACATTTTTCAAAATAGATTTAAATTTTTATAATTTTTTTAATTTATTCATCTGCCGGATTTACATCTGTCGGGCTGCCGTTGAATGCGTTTTGCAGCACATATCCGGTATCTCCTTCAATCGTCACCTCATAAATGGTTACTGTATAACCTCTTGCCTGAACTCCCCAAATATGCTCGGCTGGTATTTCAATATCAGCACTGACATGTACGGCTGTTCCATTCAAAATTTCAGAATCATTCTTCGGAGAGAGTGTATATTCGTTGCCATCCGAAGGAAACTCTGCTGCACGGGCATTACTTTCCTTATAAAGAATTGTCATAAGTTTGATATACCCTTGGACGGAATTTACTTCCACATCTTCGTCTACTGTCTGTATTTTCTCTCCTGTAAATCTGGCAACATGTTCCAAATCAACATTATTGTAATCACCGCTGACTCCATAGCTGTCAGGGTCTCCGGGTGAAAACCTTTTTTCATAATCAAAATATGGGTCTTTCCCATCATTTCCCGGAGTTTCCGGGGTCTGCTCTACCACTGTTTCCGCGGTCTGCTCCACCACAGTTTCAGGAGGCTGCTTTCCCTGACTAAGAACAGCCGCTGTTGCGATTCCACCACAAACTACTACTGTCGTAACAATTCCGGCTGTAATTTTTCCCACCTTTGTTGCAAAAAATGCTTTTTTTGCAGCTGCATGAACAGTCGTATCCGTCCCGGCTGCTTTGACGTGATTTGCCTTTTTTAAAATCTGTTTTTCACATTGTTTTAGTGCAGTTTCCACAGAAATCTCTGCTGCAAATACGGTCTGCTCCTTTTGCAGCAATAACAAAAGCAATGTAACCGGCGCAATACTGTAAAGCTTGTATCCTTTCTTTTGCAGTTCCTCCGCTTTCTGTTTAATGTTGTTCCTGCCGTAGCGCAGTCTGGATTTCACCGTAGCCTCAGAACAGCCAAGCTGTTCCGCGATTTCTTTTGTGGTGAGACCTTCTAATTCAAAGGCAATCACGACGAGACGCTGTTCGTCAGACAGAGAATCTATCAGTTCATGCACCAGTTGTCTTGTCTCTTCCCTGGTGTATTCCAATTCAGGAACGTTGTCCCATGAACTTACTGCCCTGTCGAAAATTTCTGTGTCATCTTCATCCTCTCCACTATCTGTCCGCAAATCGAGCGGAGTGTGGTTTCGTTTTTCCAACTCATTCTTGGCAGTGTTTACTACAATTTGCGCCAGCCAGGAATCGAACTTCTCCGGCTCTTTCAGTTTGTCCAGATTTTTCCATGCCCGGATGTATGCATCCTGCAATACATCCTTTGCCGCTTCCTCATTCTTTACATACTTCAATGCCAGATAATATTTATTGTTTTTTGTGGAATTATAAAGGAAATCAAAGCCTGATGAATCCCCGTTAAGTGCCCGTTCAACTGCTTGTGTATATGTCATTTTGTCTCTCCTGCCTGCATTATCGAATGTGCAACGTGCCATCCTACCGTCACATGTGTTGCGTTGTTGTTCAGTTTGCTGCTAATCTCACCTAAGCGTTGATTCTGCTGTGCCAACTGTGCTGCATTGTTCAGACTGATGATATTATGTAACCGTAAGGAATGTTTCATTTCTTCCTGATTTTGAAGGATGTTGTCACCGTAATAGGTAATGAGACCTTCGATGTTCTGCAATTTTGTCTCCACGGTTCTCCAATGCTGCATTTCCTGCTGTCTGTGTACATCATTGTCATATTTTTCAATCAGAATCTGCATAGTTACAGGTGTCCCATATTCCATGTTATTTATGTAGCGCACAAAGGATTCCGCTGCCTGTTCATAGGCGTATGCCTGGGGATAAAAGCCTCCCGGTGTCAGCTGACTTCTTAATGCTTTATCCAATTCCATGGCACGGCTGTATAAAACTTTCAGCTGATTCACCACCTTGTCGTTGTTTACCATGATTTCATAATTTGCCTCACGGATTTTATTATTTTTGTCCCTGACAATCTTATGATTGACAAGGTATATTATCAGTATCAGCACTGCTGCCATGGCAAGGGTGATGACAATGCCGGGAATATTTCCTGTGGCAAATGCGTTTACTGTGGGGATAATGAAACAATAAAAAATCATGTATCCCATCATTAACACCGTTATAATTCCGGCGATTCCTGCAATCACAGGACTCTTGTTAGCGAAAACAAATGTGATTGCAGCTGCAATGGCTATGGCTATCCATGTACCAAACATATGCTGTACAATCGTCGCAAGCAAAAGATATACCAGAATATAACAGCCGATTGCAATTCCCATCAGCTTTGCCTTCCCTTTTTTCCCATCAAAGGATAACTCTACCTTTTCCTGTGCCTGTTTCCGTATCTGAGCTTCCAGAGATGTCCTCTGCCAAAAATTGTTTTCGCTCTCCCGTATGATTGCCAATACGTTTTCGAGCTTTTCTCTCAATTCATCTCCCTGTGTCATTTTTACTTCCTCCAACTTTTGTATTTTTTGATTTTTCCGTGAAACTATTACAATGCTTTCACGCCGTTTATCTTTTTGCACCTTTTCCTTTCTACCAAATCCGGCATGGCAATTTGAACAGATTTAATCTTCCTCCTTTTTGATGTCTTTCATAATTTTGTTGTAAACAGTCTGACTTGTTTTGCTGTCCATTTCAAAGTTCTGCATGTCTTTGTGAATGAGCATTACAAACCACCTGATGATTTTTTGCATCCTACTCTCACCCCTTTCTATGAAGTGAGACAATCACAACCTGAAAAAAGATTTAAAAAATAGAAATTTTTAAATCTTTTTCAAAATCATATATTTTTTATTCATGCTTCGTGTAGTTCTGTATTTTCAAGAGCGTATTGCAGGGCCATACATATCAGTTCATTTCGAGACCGATTCGTTTTTACGGCTAAATCGTCATATTCATCCAACAATGCTTTTCTCACACGTACTGTAACAGTCAGTGATTTATCATCGTCTTTTGGCGTAATTACAAACTTATTCATACTGTAATACCCCCCTTCCTGCTTACTTTTTCTACTTTATTATAATTGTCTGCATACCCATTTTCTATATCACAAACATGCAATGGCATTTGTATCACATCATGTGTTTTATTTCATTTCATTTTTGTAACACAATCTGTGTTACAATTTGTATTCTCGTCTTTCACAATCTACGGAATCAGGCGCTTATCAAAGTCACTCTTTTGTGGCTGTGCCCTTCCGAGTTTCAATAAGATTGCACCTCCTCGAATATTGCTGTTATTTGTGTCTATAAGACACTTTTTTATTGACGCAAGATTTTATCAGTGTTAATATGAGAGCAGAAAATAAAAGGAGGTGCTTTATGAGCGACAAAGAAAAAGTCATACAATTATTAAATGATGTTCCTGAATATAAAATGGGATATGTTCTCGCCTATGTGCAGGGCATCACCGCTGATGAAGAAGCAGACGACCTGTTCTGCCAACGCATGATGGAAAGTTATGAAAATGACCCTGATCCTGAAAAAGACACCTGTTATTCTCTGGATGAATGCAAAAAAGAGTGGGGGATAGAGTAATGTATCAGATTGTCTTAAAAAAGCGGGCAAAGAAATTTATTGAAAAACTCCCCCGTAATGAGAAACTCCGTGTTCTCTCGGCTATTGAAAAGCTGCCAAATGGTGAAGATATTAAAGCTCTGAAAGGATATGATAACCTGCTCCGGCTTCGCGTCGGTGAATACCGGATTATTTATACTGTTAATAACGGAGAATATGTTATCCTGGTAATTGATGCCGGCAATCACGGCGAAATTTATAAACGTTATTAAGGTGGGATTTATGAACGAAAGAATTAAAGAATTAAGAAAAGCCCTCGGTCTCACTCTTGAAAAATTCGGTG
>ENA-OPUE01001837-OPUE01001837.1-human-gut-metagenome-genome-assembly--contig:-NODE-1837-length-11704-cov-6.373251_pt1 | contig 11704 bp, 9 predicted proteins | sample MGYA00241466_ERZ501924 | MGnify/ENA primary metagenome ERZ501924 (study PRJEB25962, sample SAMEA2042223) | human gut metagenome | biome: human gut; feature: human-associated habitat; material: faeces...
ACATACAAATTGCTATCTACTTTTGACCCGCCAAACACCGACAAGAAGCAGATTTGCTTGCAAATATGCGAGATTGGAGGTGTTTGCAGGATTGCGGGAATTGCATGGCAATGGAGCAATCCGTGGCATCAATTAATGTTCCACACGAACAGCACGATCTTGAAGTATGTGGCGGATTATAAGCTGAACCTCATATCACCTGCGGACATCACAGACTTTGAGAAGTTCCGCACTTCTGTCGGGCTTGTTCTGGAAGTCATCAAGCATCAGGACAGCGAGCAGGAGATGGAACAGATCCTTACCCGCGAGGCGGCACTGCACAACATAGAGTATGCTACTGCCAAGGTTATTGAAGGATTTACCGATATTAAGATGGATCAAGACGAAAAGGAGGGATTTAATATGTGTAAAGCATGGACAGATCATTACCAGTCCGGAGTCCGCGAGGGTCGCGAGCAAGGACTTGAACAGGGGAAAATATTGAATCTTATTGAATTAACCATCAAAAAGATTCTTAAAAATATTCCAGCCGAGGAGGCTGCGGATATGCTCGAGGAAAACGTGACATTAATCGAGCGCATCTATGATGCTGCCAGAATGTGTGCTCCCGATTATGATGTAGACAAGATCTATTCCAGACTGCAACAGTAATCGTCTTGCATGTAACAAAACCATTGCTGTAAAATTTATTATACAATATTGTATCAAAAAAATATATATAGTTATAGGTAAAGTCTCAAGGCTCGCCAATATCACAGACTTTGAAAAGTTCCGCACCTCTGTCGGGCTTGTTCTTGAAGTTATCAAGCATCAGGACAGTGAGCAGGAGATGGAGCAGATACTTACCCGCGAGGCGGCACTGCATAACATAGAGTATGCCGTTGCAAAGGTTATTGAAGGATTTACCGATATTAAAATGGATCATAACGAGAACAAGGAGGAATTCAATATGTGTAAAGCATGGGAAGATCATCGGAAATTATGTATGCGTGAGGGAGAATTACGTAAAATCATTGAACAATCAGTAAAAAAGTTGTGTAATGATGTTAATGCTGCAGAGACAGCAGTGATGTTGGAAGAAAATGAAGCTTTAATTCAACGTATTTATAAAGCTGCAGAATTGTATGCTCCGGATTACGACGTAGATAAGATCTATGCGGAACTGCAAAAGGAAGAAGCGCCTGCCTAAAGGCAGTGCGCGGTTATACCCTATCTCTTCTGATGTGCCTTGCGGTATCCATTGGGGGTGCAGCCATACCGTTGCAGAAACATTTTGGAGTAGTAGCTTAAGTGGTTGAAACCGCAGGAGGTGGCGATCTGGGTGATGCTGAAGGCGGTATCGCAAAGCAGGTTGCAGCTGATCTCCATACGGTAGTTGTTCAGGAAGGAGATTGGTGACTGGGAAAGGTATTTCTGGAAGATACGGCAGCATTTACTGCGGCTGACCACGCCGGCTGCAGCGATATCTTCGAGCGTGATATGATCCTGATAGTGCTGGTAGATATATGATACCATCTGCTTTTGAATCTGAATGTCGGGATCTTCCAGGCTGGAGATGACATTTTCCTCCATGTTGCAGTTCTGGTAGATCAGACTCCAAAGCTCATAGAAGTATCCGAGCAGTTGGAATTCATGACTGCTCTCCGCAAGACGGTGGCATTCAAGGATCTTGTGGAAAAGTGCGGAGAACTTCCCTGCATCCGGTCCGGCATGGTCAACAATGACGATGTCCGTGGCGTAATTTAAGATGGGATGAACGTATCTGCGGTACATGTAATTGCTTGCCTTTAAAAGCTCCGGATGGATCAGCACAACCATGAATTCGCATTCCCTCCGGTTGTTGTCATATCCATAATGAAGCTTACGGGAATTTATAAAAATCGTGTCACCTTTTGTCAGGAGGTATTTCTGCCCGTTGACCTCATAATTCATCTCACCATCGAAGATATACAGGAGTTCAAGGTCATCATGCCAGTGGCAGAGAGCCCGCATATCTGTGTAGTTTGACAGCGATCGTTCCTGGACGGCGAAAGAGATTTCAGGGGAGTCGTAATGGATGATCTCGGATGCATCCTGCATGATTTCTATATCGATCATTTGTAAATATCCTCCACAAAATAATACAAAAGTTATAAATATCGTTACTAAAATGATATTATTATGCCTTATTTCATTGTAACATACTTTTATGAAAGAAAGAATACACAGTTACACATGGAAAAGGAGGAAATGATTATGAAACGTAGATGTTTCAACAAGTTTACCGCTCTGCTTCTGGCAACTGCCATGGTATTCACGATGAATGGTGTTACCAATCTGGCATCCGCTGCAAAGACAAAGGCAAAAAAGAAGATCACGTTGAACAAGACTTCTTTGAAGCTGACCGTGGGACGGAGCAAGAAGCTGACCGTTAAGAATAAGCCGGCAAAGGCGAAATTAAAATGGTCAACCAGTAACAAGAAAGTAGCAACTGTGAAAAACGGCAAGGTGAAGGCAGTGAAAAAGGGAACTGCTAAGATTACCTGCAAGGTAACTTATAAGAATAAGAAGAAAAAGGTTACTAAGAAGCTGACCGCTAAGGTGACAGTACAGGCAAAGAAAAAGAATGTACCAACACCTGCAGCAACAGCAAGTAATGGCGCAATCGCAACAAAAGCACCTGCAGCGACAGCTACTGTAGCACCTGCACCAACCGTAGCACCAACACCGGAGCTGCCGAAGGATAAGGCAGAGCTTTTGAAAATGTCCAACGTTGGTGAGGAGCATCAGTCAGCAAACGGAATTACTACAAAGGATAACGGTCTTATGAGAAAAGAGCTTTCTTCTCAGGATTTGATGCCTGTAATGTCCCTTGGATGGAATCTGGGTAACCAGATGGAGCAGTCTAACTGCATGGGCAACTGGACAACACTCAAGGAGTGTGAGACAAGTGCCGGTAACCCGATGGCAACACAGAAGACCTTCGATGGACTTAAGGCATATGGTGTTAACACAGTTCGTGTGCCGGTAGCATGGTCCAACTTCATGTCAACAGATGGCAATTATACCATCAACGAGGATCTGTTTAACCGTGTAGAGCAGATCATCAATTATGCATTAAATGATGAGATGTATGTTATCATCAACATCCATTGGGATGGCGGATGGTGGGGAATGTTTGGTGCTGAGGAGATCGATGCCAAGGATACACCGATCCGTGATCAGGCATGGAAGAAATACAAAGCTTTCTGGACACAGATTGCAAACCGTTATAAAGAATATTCCGATCATCTGATCTTCGAGGGAGCAAACGAGGAGCTCAGCGGTCGTCTGAACGATGATTATCAGCATCCGGAGAAAGGTCAGTCAAACCAGACCGGCAAGCTTCCTAAGGATGGTAATGCAATCTATCAGCTTGTTAATCAGATCAACCAGACATTCGTTGATATTGTAAGAAGCACAGGCGGCAACAACGCATATCGTCATTTGCTGATCCCTGGTACAGGAAATGAGTCCTGCGTGATCGGCGGTTATAAGAGTGATTACTATGAGACAGACGGTACGATGGATGATCGCTACCAGATGCCAAAGGATACAGAAGAGAATGGCAACAATAAACTAAGCGTATCGGTTCACTACTATGATCCGACAGACTACTGTATCTCTGCAACTTCTACAACCACTTGGGGTTATCGTGACACATGGGGCACCAAAGAGGACTACGAGTACATGACTGGTTCGTTGGCTCGTCTGAAGAAGTTCACGGATCAGGGCTACGGCGTGATCATTGGTGAGTGTGGCTGCGTTAAGGGTTATAAAGACAATGTGATTGATTTTACGAGAGAGTTATTTAAGCAGTGCCTGGCAAGCGGTTATTGCCCGGTAATGTGGGACGAGGGTCATTATTACGAGCGTAAGAGAGGCTACTTCGCATACGGTGATGTCGGAGAGCTTTTCGCAGAAATGACAGGCAATAAGGTGCCTGAGCTTCCGAAGAGTGCTAAATTAGTAAATACAGGAATTTCCGTAGTGCCAACTGTTGAAAATGAGAATCCTAAGGTTCTTTACACATGGGAAGGCGAGTTCATGCGCCACACCGGTGATCCGGAGGCAAAGATCGTCGCAGCGGAGAGAGGAGATATCTTCGATCCTGTTTACCATGGAATCGGTTACACCACAAGCATTACCGATGCGGATGGCAATCCGACCGATAAGCTGCAGGCGATCATTAACAAAGAGTACTGGAACATTCATCTGAATGTAGACTGGAGCAAGATTAAGGAGCCTTGTGTCCGGATCTATCCTGCGGACAACGATGCAAGTAAGGGCGCTGATCTTCAGGTAGGATATATAGAGACAGAGAACGGTGCTGCAAAGTTTGATGTCGACTATGACCAGAATAACAATCAGATCTGGGTTGGCAAGTATGTGAAACTGGATGCAGACAATCTCAAGGGAGATTATCCATGGCTGTGGATCACCACCAATACTTACACGGGTGCATCCTATGTCAAGATTGAGATCTGCGACGGTGCATACAATGCAGATGGAACCGAATTTAAATACAATAACTAGTTGTTTCCTTCCTTATAAAATGAAATAGATTTGCACAGAATAAGACAGAGTTCATGCTGGGAACTCTGTCTTATTCATTGACGAAATTCGGTCAATCAATTATAATAATAACACATGCTTTTACAGGAACCTTCTATGCGATTGTGTAGGAGGTTTTCGTTATTATGCGATATATTCGCACTGCGAAAGAAATGGGGTTTTCAATACATTATAATTATATAGGATGATTGGAGGAGACTATGCAGGAGAAGTTAGATCAGTGGATCAATTGGGTGGAGTATGACGAATTACTGGAGGGCAGACATAATGCCCCTCACAATATACTGGGACTTCACGATTTTGGCAAGGGACAGATATTTACCGTGTATCGTCCGGAGGCGAAAGCAGTTACCGTGACAGATATGCGCGGAAACCATCCGACCGAGCTGGAAGAGGTGGAGCCGGGCAGCGGATTTTTTGGAAAATATGTCGAGAGCCGCAAGAAGCTTAAGGCACCATATCTTCTGAATATCAAGTACGGTGAGGATGACGTGGTAGTGACTGCAGATCCTTATTGCTTTGCACCACAGCTTTCCAGCCTGGATCTTTATTTGTTTGCAGAGGGCAAGCACTACCAGATCTTTGATAAGCTGGGTGCTCACCCGATGGAGATCAATGGTGTTAAGGGTACATATTTTGCAGTCTGGGCGCCTCATGCGAGAGCCGTCAGTGTGGTCGGTAACTTTAATATGTGGGATGGCAGACTGCATCCGATGCGTACGTTGGAGGTATCCGGTGTTTATGAGCTGTTTATCCCGGGGGTGGAGCCATGGGCGGTATACAAATATCAGATCCTTACCCGGAATGATGAGATCCTTATGAAGGCGGATCCGTATGCAAACTGTGCAGAGATGCGTCCGGATAATGCATCTGTTGTTGCGGATCTGCGGGGCTTCCGCTGGACAGACCGCAAGTGGATGACCAGCCGCCGCAAGGAGACGAGAGACAGCCGCCGTAAGGAGCCGATCGCGATCTACGAGGTGCATCCGGGTTCCTGGCGTAAGAAAGACGATGGTACCGAGGACGGATTTTATAATTACAGAGAGCTTGCAGTAGAGCTTGCTGCTTATGTGAAGGAGATGGGATATACCCACGTTGAGCTGATGGGTATTGCAGAGCATCCATTTGACGGCTCCTGGGGCTATCAGGTGACCGGATATTATGCACCGACGCGCCGATATGGCTCGCCGGAGGATTTCATGTATTTTGTAGATCATATGCATGCAAACGGCATCGGTGTGATCTTAGACTGGGTACCGGCACATTTCCCGAGAGATGCGCACGGACTTGGAAGATTTGATGGCATGCCGCTTTATGAGCATCCGGATTCAAGACGCGGCGAACATCCGGACTGGGGAACCTATATCTTTGATTTTGGAAGAAATGAGGTCTCTAACTTCTTAACAGCCAATGCGTTGTTCTGGGTGGAGAAATTCCATGTGGATGCATTGCGTGTGGATGCGGTCGCTTCTATGTTGTATCTGGATTACGGAAAACAGGATGGACAGTGGCTGCCGAATAAAGACGGCGGAAATGAGAATTACGATGCAATCGAACTGCTCCGCAAGATCAATACGGTTATGGAAGAGCGCAATCCGGGCGCGTTCCTGATTGCGGAAGAGTCTACGGCATGGGCAGGTGTCACAGCACCGGCAAGCATGAAGGGACTTGGCTTCCTGTACAAGTGGAATATGGGATGGATGAATGACTTCTTAGAGTATATGAAGATGGATCCGTATTTCCGTTCATTTAATCACAACCGACTGACATTCAGCCTGTCATATACATATGCAGAGAATTATGTGCTTGTGATTTCACACGATGAGGTGGTACATCTCAAGTGCTCCATGCTCAATAAGATGCCGGGCGTCGAGAAGGATAAGTTCGCAAACCTGCGTACGGCTTATGGATTTATGTATGGACATCCGGGCAAGAAGCTTTTGTTCATGGGACAGGAGTTCGGACAGCTTCGAGAGTGGAGTGAGGCAAGAAGTCTTGACTGGTTCTTATTAGATCAGCCTCTGCATAAGAAGATGCAGAAATGGGTGGCAGATCTGAACCATATGTATACAACCTATGACGCATGCTACTACAATGACAACAATCAGATGGGATTCGAGTGGACCAAGGTCGATGATGCAAATACAAGTATTATCGCGTTTGTGCGTCGTGGAAAGACGGTGAAGGATCAGTTGTTGTTCGTATGCAATTTCGTTCCGGTAGAGCGTAAGGATTATTGGATTGGTGTTCCTTGTCTGACTGAGTACGAGGAGATCATCAATTCCGATGCGAAAATCTATGGTGGTTCCGGTACGAAGAATGGTAAGGTAAAGGCATTTGAAGAGAAGTGCGACCGTATGCCATATGCAATCAGTATTGATATCGCACCGCTTTCCATGATGGTATTCAAGTATGATTATGTAGATAAGAAGCCAGCCATAGCAAAGAAACCGGCAGCAGCTAAGACTTCCACAGAAAAAAAGACGACGAAATAATGGCAGAAAGATATGAGTAAGAAAAAAGCAGATAAGAAAAAAGGCGGATTTGTGCGGGCAATCAGGAATATATTTGTGTTCCTGATTGCGTGTGCGCTGCTGATCCTTCTTGGGTTGACAGGAATCTATATCTATGTTAAACATGATGTGAATCCCCGTCTGCTGAAAGAGGAGGACGCAACTGCACTTTCGGATGTGGATTGTATTATCATTCTTGGGGCATCTGTAAAGAATGGAGATACACCGAGTCCGATGCTGCGGGATCGATTGGATGAGGGGATTGCACTTTACAAGGCAGGCTGTGCACCGAAGATACTGATGAGTGGTGACCACGGCAGCGAATATTATAACGAAGTCAGTGTCATGAAGAACTATGCGATCAAGCAGGGCGTTCCGTCGGAGGATATTTTTCTGGATCATGCGGGATTTTCTACTTATGAGAGTATGTACCGTGCCAGAGCAATCTTTGGCGCGGAAAAAGTTGTGATCGTCACGCAGAAATATCATTTGACACGTGCGGTCTACAATGCCAAGAATCTCGGTATGGATGCATATGGAGTGGCGGCAGCACCGATTAACTACGGTGGACAGACCATCCGGAATATCCGCGAGTATCTGGCAATCAGCAAGGACTTTGTTATGACATTTATCAAACCGGAGCCGACTGTACTTGGTAACCCGATTTCCTTAGATGGAAGCGGGGATGTTACCAACGGCGCAGATTAACATAGACACAGAAAAGAGGAGGAGCGAAGAGCGTGAAGATGATTTCATTGGAAGAAGAATTGAAGGGCAATGCGTACCCGGGCAGAGGTATCGTGATCGGAAAGTCACAGGATGGCAAGAAAGCGGTAACTGCATATTTCATTATGGGACGCAGCGTGAATTCACGGAACCGTGTATTTACAGAGACAGAGGATGGCATAAGAACAGAGGCAGCAGATCCTTCCAAGCTGACTGATCCACATCTGATCATCTATGCACCAGTGCGTGTATTAGGCAACAAGACGATTGTGACAAATGGAGATCAGACCGATACGATTTACGAGCTGATGGACAAGCAGCAGACATTTGAGCAGTCTTTACGCACGCGAGAATATGAGGATGATGCACCAAATTATACACCACGTATTTCCGGTATCATGCATGTGGAGAATGGTTCGTATAATTATGCAATGTCCATCTTAAAATCCGCAGACGGAAATCCGGATTGCTGTGAGAGATTTACATTCTCTTATACAAATCCACTTCCGGGAACCGGACATTTCATTCACACCTATATGGGTGATGGCAATCCACTTCCAAGCTTTGAGGGTGAGCCGAAGCTGGTTGCAATCCCGGATGATATGGATGCATTTACCGATATGCTGTGGAACTCTTTGAATGAGGATAACAAGGTATCTTTGTTTGTTCGCTATATCGATATCGAGACAGGTAAGGCAACATCAAAGATTATCAATAAATACGACAGAGTCTAAGAAAGCGGAGGATGAAAAATCATGGCAAACGAAATTATGCTTAAGTATGGATGTAACCCGAATCAGAAACCATCTCGTATCTACATGGAGGATGGAAGCGAGCTTCCAGTCAAGGTGATCAATGGCAAGCCGGGTTATATCAACTTTTTGGATGCATTTAACGGCTGGCAGCTTGTAAAGGAGCTGAAAGAAGCAACCGGACTTCCGGCAGCAACTTCCTTCAAGCATGTATCTCCGGCGGGTGCGGCTGTGGGACTTCCGCTTGATGATACATTGGCAAAGATCTACTGGGTAGACGATCTCGGCGAGCTTTCTCCGCTGGCATGTGCTTATGCGAGAGCCAGAGGCGCTGACCGTATGTCTTCCTTCGGTGATTTCATTGCACTTTCTGATGTGTGTGATAAGGATACAGCAAGACTGATCAAGCGTGAGGTATCCGATGGTGTGATTGCGCCGGGCTACACAGATGAGGCAATTGAGCTTCTGATGCAGAAGAAAAAGGGCAATTACAATATTATTCAGATTGATCCTTCGTATGTACCAGCTCCAATCGAGCACAAGCAGGTATATGGCATCACATTTGAGCAGGGAAGAAATGAGCTTCCAATCAACGATGAACTGCTTTCAAACATTGTGACAAAGAACAAGGATCTTCCAGAATCTGCAAAGAACGATATGAAGATTGCTTTGATCACTCTGAAATATACACAGTCAAACTCTGTATGCTATGTGAAGAACGGACAGGCAATCGGTATCGGTGCCGGACAGCAGTCCCGTGTACATTGTACAAGACTTGCCGGACAGAAGGCAGATAACTGGTATCTCCGTCAGGCACCACAGGTTCTGAATTTGCAGTTTGTAGATTCGCTTGGACGTGCAGACCGTGACAATGCAATTGATGTCTACATCGGTGATGAGTATGAGGATGTACTTCGCGAGGGCGAATGGCAGAAGCGTTTCAAGGTAAAGCCACCGGTATTTACACGCGAGGAGAAGCGTGCATGGCTCGATGGAAATACCGACGTAACCCTTGGCTCCGATGCATTCTTCCCATTCTCTGATAACGTAGAGCGTGCAAAGAAGAGTGGTGTGAAGTATATCGCACAGCCGGGTGGTTCTGTACGTGATGATCTTGTCATCGAGTGTGCAGACAAGTACGATATGGTTATGGCATTTACAGGAATCCGTCTGTTTCATCACTAATCGGATGTTGTAAAGCGAAATAATAGTGGAAAGAAAAATGTGAATCCGCAAGGTCAGAAATGGCTTTGCGGATTTTTTGCACAATAAGAGGTATACAAGGGGAAGAAAAATATTGGTAAATCAGTAGAAATCACGTTTGACATATGACGGAATATCCGATATAATTCAAGCATGTATGCTCGGAAGAAGTCTGGGCAAGTATGTCGTGAAAGAAAGGAAAATAGAGATGGCTGAGAAGAAAAATCTGTTGACTAGAGAAGGTCTTCGTAAGTTAGAGGACGAGTTACAGGACTTAAAGGTAAATAGACGTCAGGAAATTGCACAGAAGATCAAAGAAGCAAGAGAGCAAGGAGACTTGTCAGAGAACGCCGAGTACGATGCTGCAAAGGACGAGCAGAGAGATATCGAGGCTCGCATCGAAGAAATCGAGAAGATCCTGAAGTATGCAGAGGTTGCTGACGAAGAAGAAGTAGAGCAGGGTGTTGTAAACTTTGGTTCTGAGGTATCTATTCTGGATATCGATATGGATGAGGTAAATACATTCAAGATCGTTGGTTCTACTGAGTCCAATATTCTGGAAGGAAAGCTTTCCAATGAATCTCCACTTGGCATGGCTATTTTGAAGAAACGTGTAGGCGAGACAGTCACAGTGGAAGCACCAGACGGAAACTTTGATTACCGTATTTTGGATATTCGATAAGAAAGAGAGAGTTAAAAAGTGGCAGAGAATAAGCAGCAGGATACAAACAAGCTGTTGCAGGTGCGTCGCGACAAGCTCGCAGAGCTGCAGGCAGCAGGAAAAGATCCATTTGAGATTACGAAATATGATGTGACAAATCACAGTGAAGATGTAAAGGAAACTTACATTGCGCATGAAGCAGAGCTTCTGGCAGGCAGACCAACACCGGATGTAGAGGGGCTGGATGACGAGCAGAAGAAGGAAGTTCTGGCAAACGATTACAATGAGAGAAGAACAATCATGGACGCTTCTCCGATTCATGTGAGCATTGCCGGACGTATGATGTTCAAGCGCGTTATGGGTAAGGCATCTTTCTGTAACATTCAGGATCTGAAGGGAAATATTCAGGTCTATGTTGCAAGAGATGCAATCGGTGAAGAAAGCTATGCAGATTTCAAGAAGTCTGATATTGGAGATATCTATGGTGTGAAGGGATATGCATTCCGTACAAAGACGGGAGAGATTTCCATTCATGCGGAGGAGATGACACTTCTGTCAAAGTCCTTGCAGATTCTTCCAGAGAAGTTCCACGGACTGACAAACACAGATACACGTTACCGCCAGAGGTATGTAGATCTGATTGTGAACCCGGAGGTTCGTGACACATTTATTAAACGTTCCAGAATTATCAGTGCAGTTCGCCGTTATCTGGACGGACAGGGATTTATGGAAGTTGAGACTCCGATGCTGGTTGCAAATGCTGGTGGAGCTGCAGCAAGACCTTTTGAGACTCATTTTAATGCACTGAATGAGGATTTGAAGCTTCGTATTTCTCTGGAACTTTACTTAAAAAGACTGATTGTTGGTGGACTTGAGAGAGTTTACGAAATCGGACGTGTATTCCGTAACGAAGGTCTTGACACAAGACACAATCCAGAATTCACTCTGATGGAGTTATATCAGGCATATACAGATTACAACGGAATGATGGATCTGACAGAGAATCTGTACCGTCACGTTGCACAGGAAGTACTTGGAACAACGAAGATTGTTTACAAGGGAATCGAGATGGATCTCGGAGAACCATTCGAGCGTATCACGATGGTAGACGCAGTTAAAAAATATGCCGGAGTTGACTGGAATGAAGTTGAGACTCTGGAGCAGGCAAGAGAACTTGCAAAAGAGCATAATTTAGAATTCGAAGAGAGACATAAGAAAGGCGATATCCTGAACCTGTTCTTCGAGGAATATGTAGA
>ENA-OPUE01001842-OPUE01001842.1-human-gut-metagenome-genome-assembly--contig:-NODE-1842-length-11677-cov-3.581483_pt1 | contig 11677 bp, 10 predicted proteins | sample MGYA00241466_ERZ501924 | MGnify/ENA primary metagenome ERZ501924 (study PRJEB25962, sample SAMEA2042223) | human gut metagenome | biome: human gut; feature: human-associated habitat; material: faeces...
CAATCGGAAACGCGCGTAATCGAACGCCTCGGACGCTTCCACAGCGTGTTGCCTCCAGGACTCAACATCATCTGGCCGTTCATCGACAAGCCTAAGACAATCTACACCCGGCGTGTGGAGACGGGACTCGGCGGACGCACCATAGTGCGCATGACTGCCACTTCGTCTATCGACTTGCGCGAACAGGTCTACGACTTTCCTTCGCAACAGGTGATCACAAAGGACAACGTAACAACCGAAATCAACGCGCTGCTATATTTTCAGGTTGTCGACCCTAAAAAATCAGTATACGAAATCGACAATCTGCCGAACGCTATTGAAAAGCTGACGCAGACGTCGCTCCGAAACGTAATCGGCGAACTCGAGCTCGACGAGACCCTGACTTCGCGCGACACCATAAACTCACGACTTCAGGCAATCCTCGACGAGGCTACAAACAAATGGGGCGTAAAGGTGAACCGCGTTGAGCTGCAGGACATCACTCCTCCGGGAAGCGTGCGGGAGGCGATGGAGAAGCAGATGCAGGCTGAACGCAACAGACGTGCGGAAATTCTTAAAGCCGAGGGCGAGAAGAAGTCGCTCATCCTCCGTTCCGAAGGTGAGCGCGAGTCGCGCATCAACCAGGCGGAGGCGGCAAAGCAGTCGGAAATCCTTAAAGCTGAGGGCGAATCGCGCGCCAAGATACTGCAGGCTGAAGGCGAGGCGGAGGCTATACGCCGCGTAGCCGACGCCATCAAGGAAACGAAGACCGACCCTGCGACATATATGCTCGCCGTGAAGTATATCGAGACGCTCGAGAAGATGGTCAACGGTAAGGACGGAAAGACAGTCTACATTCCCTACGAGGCTTCGGGCATCCTGTCGTCTATCGGCTCGATAAAAGATATGTTCCAGAAATAGTGTCCCTACGCGACAAAACAACAGGTTTCCTGCCGCAGGTCGTTGCGGCGGGAAACTTTTTTATCCGCACAGCATCAGCCCAGATGCATATTTTTTTGTAATTTTGTATAAAAACAGACATATAAAATGGAAGATACCAAAACCGCTAAAGAAGAATTTCTGGAATTGCTGCGCTCCACCGGCCGCGAAGGCGTGGAAGGCGTGATTGAAGACCTGGAGGAGCAAGGCTTCTTCACCGCACCGGCGTCGGCTGGTCACCACTTGAACACTGAGGGCGGGCTTGTGGAGCATTCGCTCAACACCGCCAAGGCGGCGCTTGCCGTATGGGAAGGGATGAAGCAATTAGACGCCTCGCTGGAAACCGAGGTGACGCGCGACAGCGTAATCATAGCATCGCTGCTCCACGATGTGTGCAAAAGCGACATTTACTTCCGTAGCATCAAGAAGCGCAAAAACCGCCTCGGACAGTGGGAAGACTGCGAAGGCTACAAGGTGAGCTACAAGAACTTTCCTATGGGACACGGTGAGAAATCGGTGATTCTCGTTCTGCTCAGCGGACTGGAACTTACCGATGCCGAGATGCTCGCCATGCGTTGGCACATGGGCGCATGGGGCGTCAACATGACAAGTTTTGAGGATATGCGCAACTACGACGCCGCAAAGACGCTGTATCCTTTGGTGTCAATCGTGCAAGCCGGCGACAGCCTTGCCGCTTCGATTCTTGAGCGCAAAGGTGCCGACCTCGACGAGCTGTAGGGCATCAAGGGGTTTCCTCGCGTCTATTTCTTGCGGAAACAACGGTTGATGATGAGTGCGAGAGCGCCATCACCGGTCACGTTGCATGCCGTGCCGAAGCTGTCCATAGCGATATACAGGGCTATCATAAGTGCCTGGGCGTTTTGGTCGAAGCCGAGCATCGACGACAGAATGCCCAGCGCCGCCATTATTGCTCCGCCGGGAACTCCCGGAGCGGCCACCATCGTCACGCCAAGCATAAAGATGAAACCTGCAAACATCTGAAAATCGTACGGAATGCCTTGCATTATCATCAACGCCAGCGCGCACGCAACGATTTTCAGCGTGCTGCCCGACAAATGTATCGTGGCGCACAACGGCACCACAAATCCTGCCACTCCCTAATCCACGCCGTTGGCAAGAGTCTGGCGCAGCGTCACAGGGATGGTCGCTGCCGACGACGATGTGCCGAGCGCCGTGAAGTATGCCGGCAGCATATTGCGCAGCAGGCGGAAAGGATTCTTCTTCGCCACAAGTCCGGCGACGCTGAATTGAAAGATGAGAAGGAAAATGTGAAGTATGAAAATCACAACTATCACCTTCATAAACGCCGACAACACATGCACCACCTGGCCGGAATGCGTCATATTCATAAAAATGCCGAAAATATACAACGGCAGCAGCGGCAAGATTACAGCCTGTATGGTTTTAACGATTATATCCTTCAAGTCGACAAACGCGTCGCGCAGCGCTGTGGATTTCAGATGTGCGAGTCCAAGTCCCATGGTGAAGGCCATCACAAGCGCAGTCATAATGTTCAACGGCTCGGGAATGGCGACCGTGAAAAACGGCTCTATGCCATGCGCCTCGCTTATCTGTTCTATCGAGATGTTTTTGGTGATCAGATGCGGAAATACCACATCGCCCACCCCGAACGACAGGAATCCAGACAGCACCGTGGCGACATACGCCAGCAGCGTTGTTGCCACAAGCATCTTGCCTGCGCCCTTGCCGATGTCGGCGATGGCTGGCGTGACAAGACCCACGATAATCAGAGGTATAATAAATCCGAGAAACTGGCTGAACAGCCCGTTGAACGTGACAAACAAACGCACCACCACTTCCGGCATCACAAATCCTGTGCCGATACCAAGCACAATCGCTATGATAATTCGGGGCAACAGCCCAATTCTAAATTTCTTCATCACACAATTTTTCTGCAAAGATAGTGCAAGGTGAGCGAAAAACATTCAAGCTTGCTTGACAATGTTTTGCCGAACCACAGCCTATCTTTGAATAAGACAATGCAAAATCCGACCGCGTGAGCGGTCACGCCTGATGTTAACCCTCGACAACGTCGAGGGACAGCCGATGGCGCAGCATGCGTCGCGTGAGCGCCGCCGCTGATTCAACAATCCGGTCTCCTTGATGCAGAATTGACACATTTTGCAACTTGCCGTCATATTCAACCACGGCTTTTATCTGCCTCACATCGAGCGTGTCACCGGCCTGCTTGAGATGCGAGGCTTCCTGTCCGTCGGTTCCGGCAACCTTGCGTCCCACCACATTCACGAGCGTGCCGTTGCGCAGATAGAGCACGGTGCGGGTGCCGTCAAATTCCGTTGGCTTGTCTGTTGCGACAGCTTTTATTTCAGAGCTTACAAGGCAGTCCACCTCATAGCGTTGAGCCTGTGTCAACGTTATTGTGCATAAGCAGAAAAGTAGTGTCAGGTATCTAAAAAATCCCATATATCGTTAATTGTTTTAGGTTTACAAATTTCGTGTAAATAGTCTGTTTTTAAGCGGTTTCTACAAAGATAACGAATGATGGGTTATTTACAAAGGAAAAAAGGGAATCCCTGATGAATATTATTTCAACCTTGTTTGTTTTGCTCTTGCATAAAACCGGCGGCGCCTCGGAAAAATTGAAGTAAACTTCATTTTCCTCTCGGCTTGCACGGTTTTTCTCTCGGCTTGCACTATCTTTGCATTTATGGACAATTTTTCGGTTACAATATTGGGATGCGGGTCGGCTAAACCCACCGTGCGCCACAACCCGAGCGCACAATTGGTATGTCTGAACTCAAAATCGTTTCTGATTGACTGCGGCGAGGGCACTCAGACTCAATTGATGCGCGCGCACTGCAAGTTCAACCGACTGCGCCACATATTCATCTCGCATCTGCATGGCGACCATTGTTACGGGTTGCCTGGGCTGCTTTCAACAATGGGGCTGACCGGACTCGACGGCGAGACTGTAATACACCTGCCGGAAGAGGGTGTGCGGCTGTTCAAGCCATTGCTCGACTATTCTGCCCACGACCTCAACGTGCGCTTCGAGCCCTACGAATATGGCAACAACATCATTTATGAAGACCGCTCGCTGACGGTCAACACTGTGCCGCTTGTCCATCGGCTGCCTTGCGTGGGATTCGTGTTTCGTGAAAAGCCCAAGCCTCGGCACATAAACCCCGACGCTATCCAACGCTGGCAGGTGCCTACATGCTATCGCAACAAAATCAAGGCTGGCGATGACTATGTGACACCCGACGGCATCGTTGTGCCAAACAACGCTTTGACAACCGACCCCGACCCTGCGCGCGTGTATGCCTACATTTCCGACACGATGCCGCTGAAGGCCGTGGTCAGCGAGGTGGCAGGCGCCGACCTGCTCTACCACGAAGCGACTTTCCTCTCTGACTTGCGGCAACGCGCCAAGCAGACTCTCCACACGGTTGCCGCCGATGCGGCTGCCATTGCCCGTGACGCAAAAGTGAAACGGCTGGTTATCGGGCATTTCTCCTCGCGCTATATCAACGAGTCGATGTTGCTCGACGAGGCAAAAGCCGTTTTTCCCGACACGATTCTCGCCAAAGAAGGTCTGACAATAAACATCTAAGCACGCTGATGAATAAAAATTTGCCAGAAAAATTTGATTTTTTATTGCACAGTAAAAGAATTTGCGTATCTTTGCAAACAAAATAACAACTTTATGCAGACTATGCAACTTACATATCATCGTCATCATCACGTCGACCTTTCCCCAAAAGAGGCTGGCCAGTTGGCTTTTGTGTAAGTTTCATATATGATTGACTACTAACGACCGATTATCCGCCTCATAGGATGACCGGTCGTTTTTTTATTTCTTAAAAAACTATGCTTAGAATTGCTGTACAATCAAAAGGCCGTCTCTACGACGAGACAATGGACCTGCTCTCTGAGGCAGGCATCAAACTTACCGCAGTGAAACGCTCACTGCTCGTGCCGTCGCGCAACTTCCCTGTCGAACTGCTGTTTCTGCGCGACGACGACATCCCCGACTCTGTGGCTACCGGAACTGCCGACCTCGGCATTGTGGGCTACAATGAGGTGCTCGAGAAACAACGCGACGTGACGGTAATCAAGAGACTGGGATTCAGCCGATGCCGCATCTCTCTGGCTGTGCCAAACAGCGCCGGCTACGATGGGCTGCAGTGGTTCAACGGCAAAAAAATAGCCACTTCATATCCGGTCATACTCTCCAAGTTCTTCCGCGACAACAACATCTCGGCAGAGCTGCACGAAATCAGCGGTTCGGTTGAAATCGCGCCGAGCATCGGTCTTGCCGACGCCATCTTCGACATCGTGTCGTCGGGAAGCACTCTCGTGAGCAACAACCTTAAAGAGGTGGAGAAGGTGATTGATTCGGAGGCTGTGCTCATCGGTGGAAAAGCCCTCGACGCCGAGAAGCAGGAGGTACTCGACGAACTGCTGTTCCGCTTTGAGGCTGTAAAGGCGGCTTCCGGCAAGAAGTACATCCTAATGAACGTGCCGCGCACACAGCTCGACACGGTGCTGCAGATTCTGCCGGGCATCAAGAGTCCGACAGTGCTGCCTCTCGCCGACAAGGACTGGTGTTCGGTACACACCGTTCTCGAAGAAAAATTCTTCTGGGAAATCATCAACCGACTGAAGGCTGCCGGCGCTGAAGGCATACTGGTGTTGAACATTGAAAAAATGGTATTGTAGCAATGGAAATCAAGATTTACAAATATCCCAAAGACACGAAGGATTTGCTGATTCGCGACTTCGACCCCAATCTCATTGGCGAGGCGGTGTCGGCTATCAGCGACATCATCAACGACATCGAAGAAAACGGCGACACTGCTTTGCTGAAATATGAGCGTCAATTCGACTGCCCAACAATCGAGTCGCTGAAGGTGACGGAGCTGGAGTTTGAGGAGGCGGAAGCCGCTGTCAGTCAAGAACTGAAGGATGCGATGAAGGTTGCGGCCGACAACATCCGCAAGTTTCACGCCGCACAACTGATGGAGCCCATTGAGGTGGAAACGACCCCTGGCGTGGTGTGCCGGCAGAAAGCCGTGCCGCTCCACTCCGTCGGACTATATGTGCCTGGAGGCAGAGCGCCTTTGTTTTCAACGGCGCTGATGCTTGCCATCCCGGCACGCCTTGCCGGATGCCCCGAGATTGCCATCTGCACGCCTCCCGACAAGAGCGGTCGCGTCAACCCGACAATCCTTGTGGCGGCACGTCTGGCTGGCGTAACCGAGGTGTATAAGGCTGGAGGCGCACAGGCGATAGCGGCAATGGCATTCGGAACTGAAACAATACCAAAAGTAAACAAGATTTTCGGTCCCGGCAATCTTTACGTCATGCTTGCAAAGGCGTTTGTGGCGAAACAGACCCACACGCTTGTCGATTTGCCGGCAGGACCGTCGGAAGTGATGATTGTGGCTGATGAAACAGCCAATCCAACATTTGTCGCCGCCGATTTTCTGTCGCAGGCCGAGCATGGCCTCGACAGCCAGTCGATACTTGTCACCACAAGCGAGCGTCTTGCCGATGAAGTGGCTAAGAATGCCGTGGAGATGGCAAAAGAGCTGCCGCGCGTGGATTTGATAGAGCAGTCGTTGAAGAAAAGCCGCATAATTGTGGTGCGCACCGACGACGAAATGATGCGCATATCCAACGAATATGCTCCGGAACACCTCATCATAAACCACGCCGACGCCGACAAGCTCGCCGAGATGGTGGAGAACGCCGGAAGCGTGTTTCTCGGTCAGTATGCCTGCGAAAGCGCCGGCGACTATGCGTCCGGCACAAACCATACGCTTCCCACAAGCGGCAATGCCAAGGCTTACAGCGGCGTGAACATCGACAGCTTCATGAAAAAAATCACGTTCCAGCGGCTGACGGCAGAAGGCATCGCCACGCTCGGTCCGGTGGTCGAAACTATGGCTGAGGGAGAAGGTCTGCTCGCACACAAATTGGCGGCGACCGTAAGAATTGAACAAGTAAAAAAGAAGTAAGATTATGGATTTGAAAAAGATTGTCAGAGAAAACATCTACAACCTGACGCCCTACAGTTGCGCCCGCACAGAGTTCAGCGGAAAGGCGTCGGTGTGGATCGACGCCAACGAAAGCCCGTACAACAATCCCTACAACCGCTACCCCGACCCGTTGCAAATGGAGCTCAAACGACGCATCGGGCAGATGCGCGGTGTCGTTGCCGACCAAATTTTCCTCGGTGTGGGCAGCGATGAATGCATCGACATGGTCTATCGCGTGTTCTGCCGCCCGGGCATCGACAACGTGGTGGCGATAGAGCCAACCTATGGCATGTATGAAGTATGTGCGGAGGTCAACGATGTGGAATATCGCCGCGCTCCGCTTGCCGACGACTTCTCTATCGACATTCAAAAAATCTTTGAGCAAATCGACGACATGACCAAAGTGATATGGATATGCTCGCCCAACAACCCTACCGGCAACGCCTTCCCGCGCGACGCCATAGAGGCGGTGTGCGCCGGATTCAACGGAATTGTCGTGGTCGACGAGGCTTATGTCGACTTCTCTACAAAAGGATCGATGGCGACACAACTCTACCGCTATCCAAACCTGATTGTAATGCAGACGCTGTCGAAGGCGTGGGCAAGTGCGGCTGTGCGGCTCGGAGCGGCTTTCGCGTCGCAGGAAATCATAGGCATTTTCAACAAGGTCAAGTACCCGTACAACATCAACCTGCTCACACAGCAGTATGCCATGCGCATGCTCGACCGCCGCGAGGAGGTGCACGGATGGGTGACCACAATAGTGGCTGAGCGCAAACGCCTCGCCACCGAGCTTGCCGTCTTGCCGGTGGTCGAGAAGGTGTTTGACTCCGACGCCAACTTCCTGCTTGTCAGAGTGACAGACGCCGATGCCGTCTATGCGTATCTGCGCGACAACGGCATCGTGGCGCGCAACCGCAACCGCGTGGCGCTGTGCTCGCAATGCCTGCGGTTCTCTGTCGGAACCGAAGATGAGAACAATCGTCTAATTTCAACTCTCAAAGGTTATGGAAAATAAGAAACGCGCGCTGTTCATCGACCGCGACGGCACGCTTATCGTCGAGCCGCCAGTGGATTTCCAGGTGGATTCGCTTCAGAAACTGGAATTTATTCCCGGCGTGCTGCGCAACATGCATTTCATCGCTTCGACTCTCGATTTTGAACTTGTGATGGTGACCAACCAGGACGGACTCGGCACACCGTCGTTCCCGACATCCGACTTCCTTCCGCCCCACGAGAAGATGTTGCAGACGTTCAAGGGCGAGGGCGTGGAGTTTGACGATATCATAATCGACCGCACATTTGAAAATGAGCATAAGCCGACGCGCAAACCGGGCACGGCATTGCTCGGGAAATATATGGATGGCAGTTACGACCTCGAAAATTCTTTCGTAATCGGCGACCGGATTACCGACATTCAATTGGCGAAGAATTTAGGTGCAAAGGGCATCCTGCTGCAGAATGCCGACGCCGGCAAGCGGATGATTGAGGATGCCGGACTTGAGCAGACGTGCGTGCTTGTCGCCGAGTCATGGGATTGCATTGCCGATTATCTGCGGGGCGGCGCGCGCACGGCACAGGTGAGCCGGAAAACGTCGGAAACCGACATCTACATCAGCCTTGACCTTGACGGTCACGGTCATTGCGACATTTCAACCGGACTCGGATTTTTCGACCACATGCTCAACCAAATCGGACGGCATTCGGGATTCGACCTTACCATAAAAACTAAAGGCGACCTCTATGTCGACGAGCACCACACTGTTGAAGACACGGCGCTGGCTCTCGGCAAAGCACTGAGAAAGGCTCTCGGCGACAAACGCGGCATTGAACGCTACGGCTTTGTGCTGCCGATGGACGACTGCAACTGCACCGTGGCTCTCGATTTCGGCGGACGTCCGTGGCTTGTCTGGAACGCCGACTTCAAGCGCGAGCGCATAGGCGACGTCCCCACCGAAATGTTTTTCCATTTCTTCAAAAGCCTGAGCGACGCGGCGGCGATGAACCTATATGTCAACGCCGACGGCTCAAACGAGCACCACAAGATTGAAGGCATATTCAAAGCGTTGGCAAGAGCACTGCGCGCTGCCTCGCGACGCGACGTCTTCCGCTACGACCTGCCGTCGACAAAAGGTGCGCTCTGACAATTGCTTCCCGCGGAGCGCGCCGCGGGAATAATTTTGCGGTGTTGCGCATAAAGTGTAACTTTGTAAGGAAATTTTTATTTACGAATATGGCAACTAAACTTTGGGAAAAATCAGTGGTGGTAGACCACGATGTTGAAACATATACTGTAGGACTCGACCGCGAGATGGATCTTTATCTCGCACCTTACGACGTGCTTGGCTCGATGGCACACATCACGATGCTCTCGAGCATCGGTCTGCTGGAAAAAGACGAGCTCTCTGCGCTCCTCGCCGAACTGAAAAAAATCTATCACGAGGCGGCAAACGGCAAATTTGTGATTGAAGAAGGCGTGGAAGACGTGCATTCTCAAGTGGAACTTATGCTGACACGCAGTCTCGGCGACATTGGAAAGAAAATCCATAGCGGACGCTCGCGCAACGACCAGGTGATGGTCGACCTGAAACTGTTTATGCGTTCCGAGATAGAGGCTGTGGCGCTGACCACAGAGAAGCTTTTCCAAACGCTAATTGCCCAAAGCAACAAATATAAATACGTGCTTATCCCCGGCTATACCCACCTTCAAGTGGCTATGCCGTCATCGTTCGGACTGTGGTTCGGTGCATATGCCGAGAGCTTGGTAGATGATATGTTATTCTTGCAGGCTGCCTTTAAGATGTGCAATCGTAATCCGCTGGGCTCTGCTGCCGGATATGGTTCTTCTTTTCCATTGGATCGGACGATGACAACTCGTTTGCTCGGTTTTGATTCGCTGAACTACAATGTAGTATATGCTCAAATGGGACGTGGAAAAATGGAGCGTAATGTGGCTTTTGCTTTGGCTTCTATTGCCGGGACAGTTTCTAAAATGGCTTTTGACGCTTGTATGTTCAGTAGCCAAAACTTTGGCTTTGTAAAACTTCCGGATGAATGTACTACCGGCTCCAGTATAATGCCTCATAAAAAGAACCCTGATGTCTTTGAATTGACACGGGCAAAATGCAACAAGCTGCAGGCTCTTCCTCAGCAGATTATGATGATAATGAATAATTTGCCTTCGGGGTATTTTCGTGATTTGCAGATTATAAAAGAAATTTTCTTGCCTGCGTTCCGGGAGTTGAAGGAATGTCTGCAAATGGCTGCCTATATTATGGACAAAATTAAAATCAACGAACATATTCTGGATGATGACCGTTACCTTTATATCTTTAGTGTGGAAGAGGTCAACCGTTTGGCGTCTGAAGGTATGCCGTTCCGTGATGCTTATAAAAAGGTTGGCCTGGACATAGAAGCCGGCAAGTTCACCCATGACAAGAAGGTGCATCATACTCATGAGGGTAGTATCGGTAATTTGTGTAATGACAGGATCGAAAGCTTGATGCGGCAAGTAGTGGACGGATTTAATTTCTCAGTCATGGAACAGGCTGAACGAAGCCTTTTAGGTAGATAGAAATAATTGTAAAACGTAATAGCATGAAATATCAACCTTCGGCAGACCGTTATAGCAAAATGCAGTACAAATACTGCGGAAATAGCGGCTTGCTTTTACCTCGTATCTCTTTAGGTTTGTGGCATAACTTTGGTAGTGTGGACGATTTTGGTGTAGCAACCGATATGATTAAATATGCTTTTGATAGCGGGGTTACACATTTTGACTTAGCTAATAATTATGGCCCTGTTCCGGGAAGTGCTGAGATTAATTTCGGTAAAATTCTGAAGGAGAATTTCCAAGGTTACCGTGATGAATTGATTATTTCCTCAAAAGCAGGACACGAAATGTGGAATGGACCTTATGGGGGAAACAGTTCGCGTAAGAATTTAATGGCCAGTATCGACCAAAGCCTGTGCCGTACCGGTTTGGATTACTTTGATATATTTTATAGTCACCGTTATGATGGCGTGACCCCGGTTGAGGAAACGATGCAAGCGTTGATTGATATAGTGAAGCAAGGAAAAGCATTGTATGTGGGTATTTCAAAGTATCCGCCTATGCAGGCAAAGGTGGCTTATGAAATATTGAGAAGTGCCGGTGTGCCGTGTTTGATCAGCCAATATCGTTATAGTATGTTTGATCGTGCTGTGGAGGAGGAGGTATTGCCGTTGGCCGCTGAACAAGGCTCCGGCTTTATTGCATTTTCGCCTTTGGCACAAGGATTGCTGACCAATAAATATTTGCATGGTATTCCGGAGCACTCTCGTGCGGCTCGTGCTACTGGGTTTTTGAAAGTAGACCAAGTGACAGAAGATAAAGTGGAAAAAGCACGTCGGCTGAATGAGGTGGCTGTACGCCGTGGGCAGACTTTGGCTGAGATGGCATTGGCATGGGTGTTGAAAGACGAACGGATGACCTCTGTTATTGTGGGGGCAAGTTCTGTAAAACAGCTGGCAGATAATCTTCATGCGTTGGATAATTTGGCCTTTACTGATGCAGAATTGACCGAAATAGAGGGAATTTTACGATTGTGAATAAAAAAATGGGTGTAAAGTTTGGTTGGTATTATAAAATGGCTTATCTTTGCACCCGTTAAAACAAAACGCGGAAATAGCTCAGTTGGTAGAGCATAACCTTGCCAAGGTTAGGGTCGCGA
>ENA-OPUE01001849-OPUE01001849.1-human-gut-metagenome-genome-assembly--contig:-NODE-1849-length-11641-cov-2.997497_pt1 | contig 11641 bp, 10 predicted proteins | sample MGYA00241466_ERZ501924 | MGnify/ENA primary metagenome ERZ501924 (study PRJEB25962, sample SAMEA2042223) | human gut metagenome | biome: human gut; feature: human-associated habitat; material: faeces...
CTTGGATGAATAATCCGAAAGCGATAGCGAAAATGATGAATGAAAGAGCCATTGTTTTTTTGTAACCGATGGCTTCAATACATTTGGTGGCCGGTATGCCAAAAATTAGGAATGGAACAAACGTGGCGGCAAGCAGAAGATTGGATTCTGAAGCCGACATTTCCATTGACCGTTCTAATACCGGCATTAGGAAAGAGTTAATGCCCAATGCAAAACCAATTGCAAAAAACATCATGCCTACAAAGGCAAGAGGTACCATGAAATTTTTCTGTGAAGTATTCATAATAATAGGTTAAATGGTTAGTAATCAGGTTGAAATAATAAAAAAGAATGTCATTCTGCATACAAGACAGAATCTGTCGGGAAAGATCGGATTCTGAACAATACTCAGAATGACATTCAATATATGTAATTAGCTGTTATTAGTCAATCATCTCGAATCCGCAATAAGGAACTAATGCTTTAGGGATACGGATACCTTCCGGAGTCTGATTATTTTCTAATAAGGCTGCAACAATACGCGGCAAAGCTAGTGCGGAACCGTTCAAAGTATGGCATAATTCTGTTTTCTTTTCGGCAGAACGGTAACGGCATTTCAGGCGATTAGCCTGATACGTATCGAAATTGGATACAGAACTTACTTCCAGCCAACGTTGTTGTGCTTCCGAGTAAACCTCAAAGTCAAAGCAAAGTGCAGCTGTAAAACTCATATCACCACCGCAAAGGCGGAGAATGCGATAGGGGAGCTCTAATTTCTTCAATAGACCTTCTACATGGTCCAACATTTCCTGATGTGACTGTTTGGAATGTTCGGGTTTGTCAATGCGTACCAGTTCTACTTTTGAGAATTCGTGCAAACGGTTCAACCCACGTACGTCTTTGCCGTAAGATCCGGCTTCACGACGGAAACATTGAGTATATGCGCAATTCTTGATAGGCAATTGTTTTTCGTCCAAAATCACGTCACGATAAATATTGGTTACAGGAACTTCTGCAGTTGGAATTAAGTACAAATCATCTACTTCGCAATGATACATTTGTCCTTCTTTGTCGGGAAGTTGTCCTGTTCCGTAGCCCGATGCGGTGTTTACTACCGTCGGTGGCATGATTTCTTCGTAACCGGAAGCGCGGGCTTCATCCAGGAAGAAATTGATTAATGCGCGTTGAAGACGTGCCCCTTTACCTTTATATACAGGAAAACCTGCCCCTGTGATTTTCACGCCTAGGTCAAAATCTATCAAGTCGTATTTTTTGGCAAGTTCCCAATGGGGAAGCGCATTCTTGGGGAGTTCGGTTTCCATACCGCCCATTTTTTCCACCACATTGTCTTCAGCGCTTACACCTTCGGGCACACTGTCGTAAGGAACATTAGGAATGGTGTAAAGCAGGTTGGTCATGTCTTCCTGTGCTTTGTCCATTTCTGCTTGTAAAGCTTTGCTGGTTTCTTTGATTTCGGCTACACGTGCTTTAGCTGTTTCAGCATCTTCTTTCTTCCCTTCTTTCATCAGTTGCCCGATAGATTTGGAGAGCGAGTTCACTTCTGCCAGGTTTTTATCTAATTGATTCTGCGTGCTACGTCTTTTGTCATTGAATGCAAGCACTTGTTCTATCGTTGCTTTTGCATCTTTAAAGTGCTTCTTTTCCAGTCCGCGGATTACCTCTTCCGTATTCTCTGTAATTTGTTTAATGGTAAGCATATCTTTTCAGTCTTTTTGATATTTCTTGAATTAATGGACAAAGATAGATAAAAAAATGGTAAGGTGTATGAGTTATTCGTTACTTTTGCATCCGGATTAGAAAATGAAAAGTAAGAAAGATGAATTATCTTGAGATAGCGGGCACTTTAATCGGTCTGCTTTATTTATGGTTTGAATATAGGGCGAGCATTTGGTTGTGGCCGGTCAGTGTCATTATGCCTGCCATTTATATAGTTGTTTATTATCAAGTAGGTCTGTATGCCGATTCTGCTATCAGCATCTATTATTTGTTGGCTGGAATTTATGGTTGGTGGATGTGGTTGCGCCGGATAAAGGGGAGAAGCCTGTTTCCGGCACACCGTCTAAGCTGCTGTTGCCTATGTTTGTTGTGCTGCTTGTGGTGTTTGTGCTGATAGGGATTATTCTCGAAACTTATACGGATAGCACAGTGCCCTGGTGGGATAGTTTAACAACTTCACTTAGTATTATTGCCATGTGGATGCTTGCACATAAATATGTGGAACAATGGTTGGCATGGCTGGTTGTTGATGCTGTTTCTTGTGGTATCTATATTTACAAAGATTTATATTTCACTTCTTTTTTGTATGGACTTTATGCGGTAATCGCTTGTTTCGGTTATTTGAAGTGGAAACAATTAATGAATTTATCTTATGAAAGAGTATAAATTGCCGATAGGATGTGATGTGCCGGAAACAATTATTCTGGCTGATGGTGATTTCCCTTCCCATCCGTTGGCACTGGAGTGGTTGAGGCAGTGTCCTTATGTGGTTTGTTGTGACGGGGCAGCAAATACTTATATTCGTTCAGGTAGAATGCCGGAAGCCATTGTTGGCGATGGTGATTCTTTATTGCCGGGTATTAAAGAGCGATATGCTTCGTTGATTCATAGTGAGACAGAGCAGGAAACAAATGATTTGAGTAAGGCATTTCGCTTCTGCCTGTCACAGGAGAGGAAGCGTATTACTATCATGGGGGCTACAGGGAAAAGAGAAGATCATACAATAGGGAATGTCAGTTTGTTGGCAGATTATATGGAGAAGGCGGAGGTTAATATGATGACAGATTACGGTATCTTTGTTCCCATAAAGGAGGACAGTATGTTCGAATCTTATATCGGTCAGCAGATTTCTATTTTTAATATGAATAGTACGGTTTTATTTGCCGAAGGGTTGGCTTATCCTTTATCTGTGTTTACCAATTGGTGGCAAGGGACTTTGAATGAGGCATTGGCCAAGCATTTTATAATCCGGACCGAAGGTAAGGTTTTAGTGTTCAGGACATTCTAAAAGAAAAGACTCTTCAAAGAATGAAGAGTCTTTCAATTTTTTTTATTTTGTAACTGATTATGCTTCTACAGCAGGAACAACAGAAACAGATCTTCTGTCATCGCGACCTACTTTGAAACATACTGTACCATCTACTAAAGCGAAAAGAGTATGGTCACGTCCCATACCGATGTTTTCACCCGGATGGAATTCTGTACCTCTCTGACGAACAATGATGTTACCTGCTTTACAAGCCTGTCCACCAAATATCTTAACGCCTAATCTCTTACTTGCTGATTCACGGCCGTTCTTAGAACTACCTACACCTTTTTTATGTGCCATTTCTTCTTAAATTTTAAATGATTAAGCAATAACTTGTTTAATAGTTAACTCTGTAAACTGCTGGCGGTGACCGTTCAGTTTTCTATAACCTTTTCTTCTCTTTTTGTGGAATACAAGTACTTTGTCGCCTTTTACCAGCGGAGATACTACTTCACAAACTACCTTGGCACCTTCTACAGTAGGAGCACCTACAGTTACTGTTCCATTGTTGTCTACCAACAATACTTTTTCAAATTCAACAGTTGCGCCGTTTTCTGCGTTCTGAATGTGGTGTACAAACAGTTTTTTACCTTCTTCAGCTTTGAACTGCTGACCGTTAATTTCTACAATTACGTACATCTTTTTATAATATTAAACGGTTTTCTCCGTAAGGTGGAATGCATCACTGCCTTCGCTTTTTCTACCTCATCGGACTAAATCGGGCACAAAATTACTATATTTATTTATATCTGCAAAGAAAAAACATCTTCTTTTTTCTTGTACTCAATGTTTTTATTCATATTGCATTTTGTGGATGTGCGATTGTATAAATAAGGTTTGTGTGATTGTACTTTTATTTACCCCATTGTATAATATAGGCTATCAATACGATGATGCCTATAATGATAGAACAGACTAGCAACAGTCCCAAAAAGCAATACCAAAACATGATTATTGTACGGCAGAAGCTTTTCCACCAGGAAAGTCCGAACAGTTGGCGGTAATCCCAGACAAATAATATAAAGATTGCTTTGTAACTTAAATCAAAAATATCATTCAAGTGTGCTGTCCCGGTAAATGGCAGGATCAGTAAAGAAATCCATAAGATTTGGCAAGCGATATAAACTTGTGCAAAAAAGTTTTCTGTCAGGTTTAGTCGACGTCCGATAGAGGTCCGGCAGAAGCTTAACCGAGTGCTTATTGTAAAAAGAGGGAGCAGAGCAAGGATGCTGAAGGCTTTGTTGCCATGTATCCAACTTTTCATCAGGTTACCGACTGCAGAGAGAAAGCTATTTTCTGTGAAATAATTGTTAGTCATTTCGTTAAAGACATTTTTCATTTCACTTCCGGCTTCGCTCAAATCATTCCAGATATCTTGATCTTCATAGGGATTATCTTGTTGGGCCATGTTTGCCAATATGTTTTTTCTTATTTCCGATATGGTTGAGTCTTGTTTGTTGGCTTCTCTTCCTAAAGTGGCCATCCGTAAGCTATCTTGTCTTGCCAAAGTCGTACCAATTTCTTTCATCAGACCTCTCCAGTCATCAATCTCGCCGTTTTTTGCTTTTATTTTTTGTTTAAGCTCCTTTTTTATTTGTTTGCTTATTTCTTTTTTTAGCTCATCTTGGTCTTGATTGCTGAATTTTGCATCGATTTGTGCTTGTATTGATTCTGATAAACTGTGAGTTTGGGCCCACTGTGCACTGTCTGCATAGGTAATACTTTGTCCTAGATAATATTTGGTACAACTGTCTGATGTCTGTTCCTGTTGGTACTTGATGTCGTCCATCAGGCTGGCGATAGTAGGCTCTTCTTCCATTTCCTTTTCCGATAGTTTTATCGCTGTCGGGTCAATGAGCTGTACACCCATGATATATAGAGCAGCTAGAACGAACAAGGTTTGAAATGGTTTATAGTAATGTACACGTTTCCCCCTCAGATAATCCCGTATCATGTATCCTGGTCGGTAGAGTAGTTCTATCAGGTTACGGCTGAAACCATTGTCTATGTTAAAGAATCCGCTCAAAATATTCTGAAAGGCATTTCGTATGGTAAAACGTGGCGTGTGGCGGTTTTGTCCGCAATGGGGACAATAATTCCCTTGAAATGTGTTTCCGCAGTTCTTACAGACGCAACATGTCGGATTCTCTTTTATTTCATGTTTTCCTCTTATTTGTTTTTGATGGAACAGTTTGTAGAAGGCTACTATCTTTTGAGGAAAATAGGAAGAATAAAAGAACTTTTCCGGAAAATGTTTGTCTGGTTCGTAAGGGGTGAATTTATGAATTAATGGAAGTAACGAAAGATTGTCTAGTATTTGCCGATGTGGGTAGACCATCAGTTCTTCACGGGTTGTCATGCCATTGAGTACACCTACAAAGTCTACTTTGGCTGCTTGGGCGGTTTCAGCGTCCACTGTGCTGTCACCGATGTAGAGTGTTTCGTTTTTCTGGCGATGCAGTCGGCGTAGTGCTTTTTTTATACCTTGAGGATCTGGCTTGGCTTGCTTTACATCCTCTCCTCCGATAATAATGTCAAAAAAATCTTTCGGAAAATGTTGGTCTACCATTTCGCGGATACGAAAACGGAATTTAGTGGAAATGATACCTATTTGGGCGCCTTGACTTTTCAGTGTTTTCAGTACGGTAACCGTTTCAGGAAAAAAGAAAGTGTTGACAGTCATGTATGTATCTGCTTCCTTTACATATTCTTTTTTATATTCGGCTAATGTTTCGGGAGCAGTGATTCCGCTCAAAAGACTGAATGAATCTTCCAGTGTTTTTCCAATAGTGCGTTTTATGGCTTTATCACTGATGCCCGTATGCCCATGGCGTTCCAGTACATTACGAAAGCAGATAACGATGCCGCGTGAAGAATCGGCTAGTGTGTAATCAAAATCAAAAAGGTATGTTGTGTATTTCATTCTTTCAAATTAAATTCATTTTAGTGTAATGAATATATTGTCCGCAAGGATCTTGTCAAGGACGGCCTCCACTTAACCAGTGTTTACGGTAATAATCTTCATTCAGGCTGCTGATTATGACTCCCCGGCTGGTACTGGCATGGATAAACTTATTATCTTTCAAATAAATACCTACATGACTGGCAATCCGTTTTTTTCTGCCGTTATGGAAGAATACCAAATCTCCTTCGCGCAAGTTTCTCTTACTTACTTTATGGCAATCTTGGGTACGTTGGTCATCCGAGTTACGTTTCAATTTTTTGTGGTATACCTTTTTATATAAATGTGAAGTCAGTCCGGAACAGTCCACTCCCCGTTTGCTGTTACCACCGCCACGGTAGGGGACTCCCAGCCATGCTGCTGATTCTACGTACAGTTGGTGATTGTCTTTCATGTCAATATCCATATTCAGACGGATGGAGGCACGCGCCAGTTCCTTGTAGTTATAACGTGGGGCAGAGGTACCGCATGAAGCCAACAACATGGCCAGTGTACCTAATACCAGCAAATGGGATAGTAGTTTTTTCATTCTGTTACATTAAAATAGTCCTCTAATTCCTTTTCGGCGGAATTCCCTTTATTGTCAATATCTCGGATAATCTTTCCGTTTTCCAACAGAGCGATGCGTGGGCATATATCTACTGTGTGGTTCAGATTATGGCTGGATACCAGTATGGTGGCTCCGGTTTCTTCATTATAAGCTTTCAGTAAATGCTTGATAATGGACTGCGAACTAGGGTCCAGAAAGTTGAACGGTTCATCTAGAACCAGTACCTGCGGTTGGTGCAGCATAGCCGAAATGATACCTATTTTCTGTTTGTTGCCTGCCGAATAGTTACGAATCAGTTTTTTTTGTCCGATGACTTCGCCATTCATAAAACGTTCAAACCTAGCGACACGTTTATCTACTTCTTCTTTTGTTAGCCCGTACATTTTTCCTACAAAGTAGAAATATTCTTCGGGGGTAAGATAATCTATCAGGAAACCTTCGTCAATGAAAGCTCCCGTTATATTTTTCCATTCCTCACTCCGGCTCACATCGATGTTTTCGATATGTACACTGCCTCCGTCGGCTTTCAGCAAGTCCAGCATCAGGCGGAACAGGGTCGTTTTTCCTGCTCCGTTATTGCCCACCAGTCCCAACATGTCACCGCTTTGAATGGAATAATTTTCTATGTCTACAGCCACTTTCGGGCCAAAGTTCTTTTGTAATTGGTTTATTATGATATTCATACGCAATTCGTTTTAACGTGAGTCACGGAAGCCTTCCATATTCTCATAACGGCGCTTCATGAAACGGTTATAGATATTTTTTATCCAAATATTGTGGGTTGCAATCAGTAACAACCCTATAATCATCATGATGATGCAGGCTGTATCCTGTTCAAAGAAAGCCGTCAGAGCTTTGTTGATAATCAAGGGCAGGAAAAAAGCACATGAGATGATAATGGTCTGGAATAAGGAACTTCCCCGATTGCTTCGCATGACATTGGCGTTTAACGGGAGTGTCTTTTTATTGTACACAGCCAGTTGCAGCATCATGGCGAATACGAATCCTGCTGTAAACAGCATATAGGATAGAGCCATGAGGAAGGGTATCTTGCCTTTAGCTACAGGGATCATCATAATCAGGAAAGGGATGAACACGATGATGCAGTTCAGGTAATACTTGGCACGAAGCAAGTTATAGATAGATTCCTTACGGCTCATAAGACCGTCTAGATAGTTGCCCTCAAAAGACATCACTTGCCCCAGGGTCATGATACTTAAAATGGCAAAATTGTATATGCAGATAAAATTTATCATTCCTGTTCCGTCATACACATCCGTGAAGGCAATCAGTGCCGAAAAAGCAAGCATGATGATAAATCCCATGCGGAATTGTGTCTTTACGGTTTTGTTACGGAAACACAGTTTTAGTTCCAGACGTAGATATTCACCTACGTCACCATAGCGGTCCAGGAATTTATATTCGGATACATGCTTCATCTTGGTGTCTTCCACTTTAGCTATTTCATTATAGATGAAGTGTAGCTGTAGCTTGCGATTTACTAGCAGAAGCAACAATATGGCTGCTATGACACCTAGAAAGGCGAGTATGTTTCCTTCTATAAATCCTTCTCCCAAATTCATCATGAACGTGGAAACCGGATTTCCTTCGGGAATAAATTCAGTTCCCGCTAATAATCCGTATACTCCGATCGGGAGAAGTATATAAAGCAATTTCTCATTCAGTAAAGTTTTGCATATCAAATACCAATAACTGTTCATAGCCATCAGAAGCCAAATGCCGCACAGATAGCATAGGATGCCCGTGAATCCATAGAAACGGATAATCGTAAGCAGGGCAAAAGGTACGATCAGGAAAAACCAGAAGAAGTTGTAACTGCTGATTCCGGATTGTAGTAACAGGGTATCCACCAGCTTATTCTTTTTTATTGGCATAAGCAGATAGGGCTTGATTTCTTGCGACATGGCCGGTTGCAGCATGAAGCGTAGCAAAAAATCAAGTATCAGAAGATAAATCAATCCTTGGTTCATGATATGGTAAGGTTCCATGCTGGGAAAGATATCTTCAAAAGCGAAGGACAGCATGACCCCGATAAAGATGAGGTATGCTGCCCAAAAAGCGACCATAAAGTAAATTAAAAACTTGGCGAAGCGGTTCCTGTCAAATGCAGGATTCCGCTTGGCCGCAAGTTTTTGATTCTGTCTTATAATAGATAGAAGCATAGGCTTGGATTATTTTGTTTCTTCCGAGGTCATGCTTACTTCTATACGGTTATTCTGCTCCAACAAGGCTTTGGTAAATTCTTGCAGATCTTTAGCGGTAATGCTGTTTACTATGTCTGCGTAGCCGGTGTTCATATCTGTTCCTTCCCAGAAATATTCATCCAGCATATTTACCCAATAACTGTTTTCTTTGGCATTTTCCTTGTATTTCTTCAGCATGAATTCTTTTACCTTGTTCAAATTTTCGGCAGACGGTCCTTGGTCGACAAACTGATTCAGTTCATTCAAAATGATATCCGTCATTTTGGCGCGTTTGGCAGGATCTGTATCGAAATAGATTTGCAGAACTGCTTTCTCTTTTGGATATTTGGTCAGACTGCCGAATGCACTTACACCGTATGTCCCACCTTCTTTTTCGCGTACGCTTTCAGTATACATGATATTCAGTATCTGTGAAAGCATACTCATCATGATTTGGTTTTTCAATGTGTATGCGCATTGCCCGTTGTTGATTACCAATACGGTGGCTTTAGGAGTTTCCAATTTCTTGTTGAAAATGTTCTTATAGTCACCTTGGCGCATATCAATGTGGTTGTCACGGAAGGTTTCTTTGCGATTGACGGAAGGCAGAGCGCCTAAATAAGTCGCAATCAGTGGTTCCGTTTCTTCTGGTTTGATATTTCCTACAAAGATGAAAGTAAAGTCGCTGGCATCTTTGAAACGGTCTTTGTACATCTCCATAATTCTGGCATAGTCAATCTTGTCCACCATGTCGGCTTTCATACGGATAGTACGCGGATGTCCCATATAGAGGGCTTTTTGTAATGTATCCTGTAAGGCAGTCATTGGGTTGGCCTCTTGATTTGCCAAAGATGCTTGCAGACGGTTCTTGAATGAGGTGAATGCATCATTGTCCATTCGTGGAGCCGTGAATGATAAATAGACTAATTGCATCAAGGTTTCAAAATCTTTGGGTGAGCAGCTTCCGCTCAGCCCCTCTGTATTGCCACCGACAGAAGCACTTACACTCGCTTTTTTACCTGCCAATACTTTCTCCAGATCAACATTGCTGAAGTTACCCAAACCGCCGATACTTGCCACATCATTCATGACATTGATATTGATAATTTCATCATTCGGGAACAAGGAACTGCCACCCGGACTGAAAGCTCTCATTCTGATTTCATCCGCTTTGAAATCGGTCGACTTTAAGATAACGCGTACTCCATTGGATAGAGTCAGGATAGTAGAACCGAACGGACCATTTTCCTGTTTTGTAATCTTTCCACCTTGGGGCTTTTCAGAAATCAAAGGTTCATCAGAAACTTTGTCTTCATAAGCAGTCAGTGTTTCAGCTTTTACCTTATTGATAGCAGCCAAAACTTCTTTCTTGGATGGAACTTTCAATCCTTCCTTTTCTGGGAAGAATACATTTACTACCAGATTGCTGTCGGTAACCAAGGCCGGGATCAGACTGTTTACCATTTCCACAGACAGGTTGGGGACGATCTGATTCATAATGGCGTATTCATTTTCAATACCTGGAATTGGTTCGTTGTCAATGAAGTGGCGTACATATTCATCCACGTATGCACCGTTTTTCACTTTATTGCGTTCGTTGTATGCAGATTCCAGCATACGCAGATAATCCGCTTTGGCGCGGGCATATTCGGACGCGGTGAAACCAAATTTATGGACCCGTTCAATTTCGCGTACAATGGCGGTTATTGCACTGTCAATTCCATCTTCCTTGCTTGCTACTATTCCTGTAAAGGCATCTTTTGTTTTGGAAATCAGGAATTCTTGGTCGCTGACTTGAGCGAAGATGAAAGGAGGATTGGCTGTTTGGGTCAGTTCGTTCAGACGGGCGTTCAACATATTTTCTATCATGGATTTCATGTAGTTCACTACCAGATAATCCATGTTTCCCTTTTGTTCATTAGGAATTGCTTCATGTTTGTAGCATAAATAAGCTACTGGGTTTGCCTGTTCTTTATCTGTTTCTATTGCTACAATAGTTTCCTTATTGTCGGGAACTTGGAAGTATTCTCGTTCTGCTGGGGTTTCTGGCATTTTAATAGGAGAGAATATCTTCTTTATCTTTGCCTCAATCTTGTCTACATCTATATCGCCTACTACGACAATACCCTGTTGGTCCGGACGATACCATTTTTCATAATAATCGCGTAATGCCTGATAAGGGAAATTGTCTACTACTTCCATTATGCCGATAGGAAGCCTATAGGCATATTTACTTCCCGGATAAAGGGTAGGGAGGGCTTTTTCGTACATACGCATCATAGCGTTTGTGCTAGTACGCCATTCTTCATGAATCACACCGCGTTCGCTGTCTATTTCCTTAGGGTCTAGTGTCAGGTCATCGGCCCAGTCATGCAAAATTAGCAAACAAGAATCTACAACGCCGTCACGTATCACGGGAACATTGGAAATATTGTATACTGTTTCATCTATGCTAGTGTAAGCATTCAGGTTTTCACCGAATTTCACCCCTATGCTTTCCAGATATTGGATGAGGGTTTTGTCCGGGAAATTTTTAGTTCCGTTAAAGCACATGTGTTCTAAGAAGTGTGCCAAGCCTCGCTGGTTGTCTTCTTCCAAAATGGAACCTACTTTTTGAGCGATGTAGAAATCGGCTCTTTTTTCGGGGAGTTCGTTGTGACGGATGTAATAAGTTAATCCGTTGTCCAATTTACCGATGCGAACGTTAGGGTCCGTCGGGATGGGAGGCATTTGCTGTTGTGCAAAGCCCACCGACACGCTGCCTAGAATGATCCAGGCAGCTGCCATCTTCCTTAGAAAATGTGTCATAGTGTTTGTTGTGGGGTTAGTTTATTTTATTATAATAAGTCATTGGCAGATAGGTATCTTTCTGCTTCTATGGCAGCTTTGCAGCCACTTCC
>ENA-OPUE01001853-OPUE01001853.1-human-gut-metagenome-genome-assembly--contig:-NODE-1853-length-11632-cov-3.668826_pt1 | contig 11632 bp, 9 predicted proteins | sample MGYA00241466_ERZ501924 | MGnify/ENA primary metagenome ERZ501924 (study PRJEB25962, sample SAMEA2042223) | human gut metagenome | biome: human gut; feature: human-associated habitat; material: faeces...
TCCGGCCTCCGGGTTATGAGCCCGACGAGCTACCAACTGCTCTACCCCGCGATGTTGGACTACAAAGGTAGGAATATTTTTCTGAAATGCAAAACATATTTCAAAAAAATGTTCGGATCTGAATCACTCTGTAGGAAGTCTCCTTCTGAAATTTTGGTAACGTGCAAAATTTCAGAAGGAGACTTCCTACAGATATATGTTCTACAGATTTCTTATCCTTATATATTCATAAACACCTTCATTCCGGCGATGTCGGTCTTGGCGAAGGATTTCTGCTCGCCGGTGGTGAGGTTCTTGAGCTGGATGACGCCGGCCTCGACCTCGTTGCCACCGTTGATGGAAAGGAACGGAATGGACTTCTTCTCGGCGTAGTCAAACTGCTTCTTGAGTTTTGACGGCTCCGGATAAACCTCAACGGAGACACCTTCTGAGCGCAACGCGGCGGCGACAGGAAGGACGTAGCGAAGCTCTTCGACACCCATACAAGCGAACAGAAGCGTGGTGCTGGAAGCCAATGACTTAGGGAACTTATCCAAGCCTTTCAAGACATCATAGATCCTGTCGGCGCCGAAGCTGATGCCCACTCCTGACATATCCGGAAGACCGAATATTCCGGTAAGATTGTCGTAACGACCGCCTCCGCAGATGCTTCCGATCTGGAAATCAAGGGCTTTCACCTCAAAGATGGCACCTGTGTAGTAATTCAGGCCACGGGCAAGGGAAAGATCGATCTCTACCGGGCATTTTACACCGGCAGCATCGATCAGGCCGAAAAGTTCCTCAAGCTCGTCAAGACCTTTGAGGCCTGTCTCGGAAACGAGTCCGGAAGCGGAGCCGCCGTTCATCAGCGAGCGCATCGAAGCCAGTTTCCCGGAAGTGGAACCGGACAGTTTCAGAATCTGCTCGATCACGGCGATCGCACCGTCGGTCAGACCTTTCTCACGCATCTCCTCCTCAACGCTCTCAAGGCCGATCTTGTCAAGTTTGTCAATGGCCACAGTGATGTCAACCACCTTGTCCGGAAATCCGCAGATCTCGGCGAAACCCGTCAGGACCTTCCTGTTGTTGATCTTCACGAGCACATTCACGTCCAGAAGGCTGAACACCTTGTCCACAATCTGCACGAGTTCAAGCTCATTGACCTGAGATTTGCTGCCGATCACGTCCACGTCGCACTGGTAGAACTCACGGTAACGTCCCTTCTGCGGCCTGTCTGCCCTCCAGACCGGCTGGATCTGGAAACGCTTGAACGGGAAGGAGATCTCGTTCTGGTGCTGGACCACGAAACGGGCAAAAGGCACGGTCAGGTCGTAGCGAAGACCTTTCTCACAAATCTCTTTGGAAAGAGCGACACTGTTCACTCCCCCTTCCTCATTGCGGTAATCCTCAAAGTTGACCTTTGAGAAACAGTCACCGGAGTTCAGGACTCTGAACAGAAGCTTGTCCCCTTCCTCGCCATATTTTCCGAGCAAGGTTGACAGATTCTCCATAGCCGGAGTCTCGATCTGGGCATAGCCGAAAGTCCTGAAGACCTTCTTGATGGTGTCGAAGATATAATTCCTTTCGGCCATATTCCGCTGACCGAAATCACGTGTTCCCTTGGGGATTGATGGTTTCTGACTCATAATCGTTATTTTTCCACTTTATCGGCCTTGTAGCCAAGTTTTTTGATAGCGTCCGCAAGGGTCTTCTCATCGGTCTTACGGCGGTCGTACTTGATCTTGATTGTCTGATCCTTGAGAGAGACCTTCAAGTCCTTGACTCCCTTGAGGAACGCCAGATTCTCATTGAGTTTGTTCACGCATTTGTCACAATGCATATTCGTCGCGAAAACAACCTCGCCGACATTCTTGTCGGCGGGTGCCTCCGTCGCAAAACCCTCGAAAGGAGCAGCCTGAGCCGCGGCAAAAGGCGCAGCCAACATCACGGCCGCGACCGCTATCAATAATATTCTTTTCATAATCTACAACCTTATGGCAGCAGCGTGGTTATCCGCGCCATGGTTCATCCTGCAAAGATAGTGATTTAATCGTTCTTTGTCGCCCTCCAGAGCGTCAATCTCACGCCAAGATTGATCCGCCGTCCCATAATAGGCCCCCAGACACAGCTGGCATCGAAGCCTGGAGTCCAAGGAGTCCATTCCCCGGCGGCGTTCCTATCCCCCACCAGCACGTGCATCTGGGTGAAATTCGTGATGTTCTCAACCCCAGCATAGATGTCGAACCCACGGAAACGCCTGGTTATCTGCGCATATAGCAATGGATAGACCGGAGTGCGGCCATCAGGATAAAGCAGTTCCCCACCATCATCCTTCAGATCTTTCATAAAGTCATACACCCTCGCCGAACCGTTCACGGAAGCGGTGAAATCGAATATCCATCGGCTCAGATTTGTCTTATACTGAAGGTTCAGCACCCCCTTGAAGCAGCTGAGCATCGGCTTCTCCACCAATTCGCCACCATAATTCTCCTGCCGGGCGTTGGTGTAGCGCCCGGTCAAAGCCACGGTGAAGCGGTCAAATGGCTCGACATTGAAATCCACCTGCCAGTTATCTGAATATGAGCGTCTTCCATCGGAATCAAAGAACCAGATGTCACGTCCGCCGTTAACATCTGTGCCCGGCACCTCATAATCCACCATCAACTGACGCGCGAACTGGGTTCTGAAATAATCAAAGCTGACATAAGTCTTGGAAGGATCGACCCCGAGCGGCATATAAAAAGTAAGGTTTCCTCCGAATGTCCACGAATCCTCAAGCAGCCGCTCCATACAATTCCCTTGGAGCCTGCTGTGGGTGGACATCACACCGATATTGTCTGCGACCGGATCCGCGTACCTCAGTCCCCTGCCGCCGTTCGCTCTGGCCACGAACCATTCCGCCGGTGAATATTTCAAAGTCACCCTCGGAGCCAACTTGAACCCGCTCCCCTTGTACCAATCAGCGCTGACTCCGACAATTGATGTGAATATGTCCCCGGCGTGGAAGGTATATTCCCCGTAAGCACCGCCGAAGAAATGATCCGCGATTCCGGAATATGGACGCTGCCCATTCCAATTCTCACCACTCCACAGGCCGTAGTCCAATTTTGCGACAGCCTCGTCAATGTGGTCGAACGTGCCGGAAAGGCCGACAGTGAAGTCGTGCGACTCATTCAACATATTCCTGTAGAGGAGGTTGATGAAGCCCGAGTGTTGGCTCGCAAGGTAGGATGACGCGCCGAACCAGGAGTCGCTTTTCTGCCACGACCAGTCCGCTATGGCGGCTATGCTGGAGGAGCCGTCCTCGCGAAGAGGCTTGCCGACTTTCAGGTAGGCGTTCAGGAGACTGTTCGTGATGTCGGTGCCCCAAGGGGATTCCGAGAGATATTTTGCGAAAGAGTTCCCTTCTGTTGGTTCCAGGATAAACTCATCTGAAGCCCAACGAGGTTCCATCCCGCTTTTGTCATAGCCGTCCATTCCGCCCTGCCGATGGTCCCGGACAGCTTTCACGCCCCAGCGTACCTGAAGTTCGGGAGTATAGTAAAGTCACCTGTTGGCCACATTAAACTGCAACATCTTAGGATCATCACGGAAGCCATCATCGTTCATATCGTAGGTCTTGAAGTTCCCGCTGACGTGTCCTAACAGAATCGTATAGACCGTCGGGCTGAGTTGCCAGGCCGATGTCGCATTGAAATCCGCCTTGGTGTCGCTCATCATCGAAGCCTGGATGAAAAGCGGTTTCTCCTCGGTAGGCTTCTTGTGCTCAAGATTGATCTGTCCGGTCATTGATTCCAAGCCGTTGATCACGGACGGGGAGCCTTTCGCGATCTGGATGCTCTCCAGCCATGGCCCTGGAACATAAGACAGTCCATATGGAGCGGTTATCCCTCTCATCACCGGACGGTTCTCGTCCAGCATCTGCGTGTATGTCCCGGAAAGGCCCAGAAGCCTTATCTGACGCGCTCCCGTGACAGCGTCCGAATAGCCGACTGTCACGCTGGCCGAGTTCTCAAAGCTTTCCGCAAGGTTGCAACAAGCCATCTTCTGAAGTCCCGAGGCCGAGATAAGTTCCGTCCTCAAGGTCTTTCCTCTTGAGATGCTATTCTCCTGATGACCGACAAAAACCGTCGCGTTGAGACTGTCTTTCCTATCCTTATATATAGAGGTAGTGTCAACCGACTGGGCTTACATGCCAACGGACAACACCGTGGCCATAATAGAAGCGATGATAGTCTTTCTCATAATTCACATCATAAGCCAAGCGCGTAGTGCGCCGTTCCTTCAAACAAAGTTATACGCCGGATGCAAATATAATAATTGATTATTAAGAAAATGATTAAATTTGTACAAAATCTCGCAACCAGAGAAACCAAAACGTTTTCAGGCTATATGAACACAAAAGAATTCGTCAAATGGGTGCTGGCCGTGCTGTGCGGCCTGTTCATCTGGGGCATCGTGAAGTTCTTCATGTTCTTTATGATGCTCGGCTCAATGATTGCCTCTGCGGCTTCATTCTCCGGAGGCTCCGGCGCCGTTATTCCCAAGGAGGGTGTCCTGCTGATGGACATGTCTAAATTCGAGATCACTGAACAGACTCAGGAAAGCAACCCGCTCACCTCCATCCAAGGCAGAGAGATCGCTTTGGTCGGACTTCACGATGCCGTCAAGGCAATCCACAAAGCCGCCGAGGATCCGGGTGTGCAGTACATCCTCGTAAAGACAGACGGCGCCTCCACCAGCCTTACCAAACTGGAGGAACTCCGCAAGGCCCTGACCGATTTCAGGAAGAGCGGCAAAGCCGTTATAGCCTACGGCGAGGCGTTCACTTCCGGAAGCTACTACCTCGCGTCAGTGGCCGACAAGATCTACACGACGAGGCATCACGGCGGCAACAACTTTATGTTGGGAATAAGCGGGAGGATGTTGTTTCTCAAGGATCTGCTCGACAAGCTCGGTGTAAACTACCAGCTCATCCGCCACGGCAAGTACAAGAGTGCCGGCGAAATGTACGTCAAGAACGCGCCAAGCCCTGAGAATATGGAGCAGAACCAGGCGATGATCGACTCCATGTGGGAAACGGTGGCCGCGGAGACCGCAGGGAGCAGGGGTGTGAGCGTGGACTCACTCAACTACTTCATCGATCACCTTTCCATAGCCCTTCCTGAAGATATGGTGAGCCACAACCTCGCCGACGAGGCTCTCTCCGTTGAGGAATATAAGGGGAAACTCGCCGACCTGGCCGGCAAGGACAGTTACAAGGATGTGAAATTCATCCCGTTCTGCGACTATGCCGCCGCCAAGGCAACGCCGAACCTGAACGCCAAGAAAAACATCGCCGTCATCTACGCCAACGGGAATATCCTTGAGCAGGACGACCCGAACAACATCAGCGGCGACCGTTTCGCCGGCATCATCGCCAAGGTAAGGGCGGACTCAACCGTCAAGGCTGTCGTGTTCAGGGTCAACTCTCCTGGCGGTACAGTGCTGGCTGCCAGCAAGATCAAGGAAGAGATCGACCTCACCAGAGCAGTCAAGCCGGTCATCGCCTCTTACGGTGACTATGCTGCTTCCGGCGGTTACTGGATCTCCAACAGCTGCGACCACATATTCTCAAACGCGACGACTCTCACCGGTTCGATCGGTGTGTTCTCCGCCATCCCTGAGTTCGGGAAGACTCTAAAGGACATAGTGCACGTGAATATGGTGCCGGTCAAGTCCCACAAGCATTCCGATATGCTTTCGCTGACCCGTCCGTTTGACGCCGGGGAGACAGCCTGGATGCAGGTTTATGTTGACGACATCTACAACAGTTTTGTGAGCATAGTCGCGCAGGGACGTGATATGACTTTCGAGGCGGTGGACGAGATCGCTCAGGGACGTGTCTGGACCGGAGCCGACGCACTTAAGATCGGTCTCGTGGACGAGATCGGAACGTTGGAGGATGCGATAAAGTACGCGGCGTCGATGGCCGGGGACGCCGATATTGAGAACTGGGGTATAGCAAGTTACCCTAAACCTTTGACGATTATGGAGCAGTTGCTGCAGCAGTTTGGCAAGACCACTAACCCGGAGGAGGCCATGGCCAACGCACTGGCCGGAACTCCGCTGGAGGGCGTGGCGAAGAATCTGCTTGACTGGCAGAGGAGCTGGGCGAAAGGCCAGGGAGACCTTGTCTTCGCGAGAATGCCGTTCGAGATAGAGATCAGATAAGACGGATCACTGTGACGGTGGCTGTGGCCTTCGTCACCTTCACGGAGTCATCGATGCGATGACCTACCAATGCGAGAATATGGAAGCCTTCGTCAGCGATGACGAGGGCTTTTTTCTTTTCAAGAATATCAAGTTTAAGGTCCACGAACATATCACTGAGCTTCTTGCGGCCACGCATTCCAAGCGGGCGCATCCAGTCGCCTGGTTGCCAATGTCTTATTGTGAAAGGGAACGGGAGATCCAGTTTAGTCTCTCCTACGCTTGTCTTCACGTCCTTCACATCGTCCGACAGCGAGACGGAGAACTTTATTCCGTTCAATGAATATGTTCCTGGGCCATTGATGGTTAGGTCAGTCGCTTCGGCAAGCTCTGCGACCGGAGATATAACAATCTCCCGAGCCGAAGTCACGGCAAGATATTCATCAGCAACGAACGTCCTGCCACTGACGGTACCGTCACTTTTCAGGACAGAGGCAAGGTCCGCGACCACGGAGGAAGTGAACCCGAAAGGTTCCAAAAGACGGAAAAGGACATATTCCCAATTCTTTTTAGCCGTAAGCTTCTGATGGTCAATAACAGGAAGGCCATTACCATCAAGCCGTACAATCTCCGCCGAAACCGAACGGACATATTCATCAGCGATGGATTGAACCTGCGCGAACCGCTCCATATCCTCGTTCAACGTTGTCAGGAACGACGGATTCAACCTTCCAAAAAGCGGGAATATCTCATTGCGGATGCAGTTGCGCTTGTAGGCGGAATCAGCGTTGGTGCTGTCCTCGTGCCAACACAGCCCGTGCGATACGGCATATTCATAAATATCCCCGCGTGAGAAATCGAGAAGCGGCCGGATAAGTCGGGCGCCCGAACCCAGAAGGGACGAACTGCGGCGCATTCCGGTCATTCCTTTCACCCCGGTGCCACGCAACATATTCAGAATCATAGTCTCAGCATTGTCATTGGCATTGTGAGCGACAGCCAAAGCGGCAAATCCTCGCTCCCGACAGACCTCCGCGAACCAAGTGTAACGCAGCTCCCTCGCCGCCATCTCGATGCTTACACCATTCGAGGCGGCATATTCCTCTGTGCAAAAATCTGTTTTTATGAATATGACGCCGTGGCTTTCGGCCCATTCCCTGACAAGAGTCTCGTCCGAGTCACTCTCCTCTCCCCTCAGATGAAAATTGCAATGAGCCAACGCGAAACGCACCTTGGCGGTGGAATTGAGAAACAGCTCCGCCATACACATCGAGTCAACCCCGCCGCTGACAGCCAAAAGAACCGCCTCTCCATCAGGAAGCAGCCCTTTCAGGATTCTGTCAAAACGTTCCTGCATATTCAGGAATTTTATTTCTTGCTTGCGAACGTGTACGTGAAGCCGAACTGGAGAGCCTGCGCGAACTGCACCCTCCTGCCGGTGTTGCCGTCCTTGTCCGTGATGAGGACAGTGTCGTCGTAGATGAGGTTGGTCGTGATGTTCAGCGAGAAGAACTTGTTGAGTTTCCACATCATGCGGGTGTCCCAGTTCACACGGATGTTCTTCGGATTCTTCAGATAGTTTGAGAACAGGAGCAGATGCGTCGAGCCCTCGAAATTGTCATTGACCTTGACCTTGGCATCGGCGGTCAGCTGGGCACCGAACTCGAAACGGGCTGGTTTATAATAGTTTCCAGTCTTGTAGTAGATGTTCTTGTCATCCTTGGCGTCCGGATAGACCTCGGTATCCTCGTACTTCTTCTTCCTCCCCATACCATAGTTCTTTCGCAGCTTCTCGCTTCCGACGATTGTGAAGCCTCCTGTGATAGGCGCCATATTGACCGTCAGCCATTTGCTCGGCACCCAGTCAATACCAAGACCCAGATTGACAGTTCCCGGAGAAAGAATGCTGGACTTGAGCACACGGGCGTTTCTCCAATCCTTGCTGGATGGCTCCTTGTCCTCCTCCACGGCCGGAGTCGGGTAGTTGTAACCGTTGGCGAACTGGCTGAGGAACGTGAACTTGGCGGAGTAGTTCAAAGTCTTTGTTGCCTTGTAGCCCCAAGTGCTCTCGAACAGGATCCGGTCCTTGTTCTTCTGGATGATCGGCTTGTCGGCGGAATAAAGGAATCCGTAGTCCAGCTGGAGACGGTTGTTCCAGTACTTCTCACCTTTCTTCCACTTCGCGTTGCCATCAATGTAGGCGCTCAACGCATAGTTGTTGTAACCTCCCTTCGCCCAGTTCGTGAAACTACTCTGGACAAAGTTCAGGTTCGTCATCAACGACTTGTTCCAATAGTCCGGTTTCGGAGCCACGACCTTTGTCTCCTCTGTCTGTGTCAGAAGCTTTGCGGCGGCGGCCGCGGCTGACTGGGCGTTTCTCCATGTCGTGTCCGTCTGCGCGGACGCTCCGAACGTAACGAGCGCAAGAGCCACGGACAGCATTGTTCGTTTAATCGCTTTCACGTTCATAGTCAGTTTATTATATTCCCAATTAATAAGAGATCGCGAACACGACCCTCTGCTTTGAAGGCTTGCCGGAGTAGATGTCCTTGCCCTCCTCCTCGCAGACAAAGCTGTCCACAGGGATGCAACGGATCGTGGCCTTTGTCTCGTCCTTGATCTTCTGCTCGGTCTCGGCCGTGCCGTCCCAATGGCAGAGCAGGAACTTGCCTGTGCCGATCTTGGCCTTGAACTCCTCCCAGTCGTCGCACTTCTCAACGTGTGACGCGCGGAAGTCGAACGCCTTCTGGTAGATGGTCTTCTGGATGTCGTCCAGAAGGGCGGCGATTGACTTGTCAAGCCCCTCAAGGGCGACAGTCTGCTTCTCCAGGGTATCTCTTCTGTGAACCTCTACAGTGCCGTTCTCCAGGTCACGAGGTCCCATAGCCAGACGTACAGGGACTCCCTTGAGCTCCCACTCGGCGAACTTGAATCCAGGACGCAGGGTGTCACGGTCATCAATCTTGACAGTATGTCCTTCGGCCTCAAGGGCTTTCTTCAACTGAGCCATCTTGTCCAAGATCTTCGTGTGATCCTCTTCGGTCTTGTAGATCGGAACCATAACGACCTGGATAGGGGCCAGAGCCGGCGGAAGGACAAGTCCGTTGTCATCGCCGTGAGCCATCACGAGGGCTCCCATAAGCCTCGTGGAAACGCCCCAGGATGTGGCCCACACGTACTGCTGCAGGCCTTCCTTGTCTGTATATTTCACATCGAACGACTTGGCGAAGTTCTGGCCGAGGAAATGAGATGTTCCGGCCTGGAGAGCCTTCCCGTCCTGCATCATCGCCTCGATGGTAAGGGTGTCGAGCGCGCCGGCGAATCTCTCGTTAGGACTCTTGTGTCCCACGATCACAGGCAGAGCCATAAACTCACGAGCGAACTTCGCGTACACCTGAACCATTCTCTGTGCCTCTTCCTGAGCCTCCTGCGAGGTCGCGTGGGCCGTGTGGCCCTCCTGCCAAAGGAATTCGGCGGTGCGGAGGAAAAGCCTTGTGCGCATCTCCCAGCGGACAACGTTAGCCCACTGGTTGCACATGATAGGGAGATCCCTCCATGATGTGATCCAGTTCTTATATGTGCTCCAGATGATGGTTTCGGAGGTAGGTCTTACGATAAGCTCTTCCTCAAGCTTCGCGGACGGATCCACGACAACGCCCTTTCCGTCAGGGTCGTTCATAAGCCTGTGATGGGTGACGACGGCGCACTCCTTGGCGAATCCCGCCACGTGCTCGGCCTCCTTGCTGAAGAAGGACTTAGGAATGAAAAGCGGGAAATAGGCGTTCACAGCGCCGGTTTCCTTGAACATAGTGTCAAGGGCGTGCTGCATCTTCTCCCAGATCGCGTAGCCATAAGGCTTTATCACCATACATCCCCTGACGGCGGACTGCTCCGCCAAGTCTGCCTTCACAACCAGATCATTGTACCACTGAGAATAGTTCTCAGACCTTTTTGTCACTTCCTTTGCCATATATTCTTTGCTGTTTTTGTCAATTATTCTTATTATTGTGCAATATTCCGAAAGGTATGGATTTTGTTCACTAGAGAACATTTGTGTGGCCAGTACCTTTGAATACGGCCACGAAGTTACGAATTAATTGTCAAATATAGGAGATTCAGAAATGAAAACACGCACAATCCTCTTTATCTCGGCGCTTCTGGCACTGACTTCGTGCGGTTCAGCGGCGCGGTTTGCCAGTGATGCTTCCAGGCAGAAGTATCAGGATGGAATCTACTATACATCCAATGCCAAGGTCCATCAAGCCGAGGAGGCAGCCACCTCCGCAAATGACGAGGAGACCGACCTTCTTGTGGCAAAGACAAAGAACTCCCCGATCTTCATGAAGAGCGGAGAAAAGGTTGACACTCTGTTCATCCCTGAGAACAAAGCGGCGAGAATAGATTTCAACAACACTGACAACACCACATCCGTTTACCTCTACGACAACGGTTTCGACACCTGGGCCGCCTACCAACCTTGGTACGCGACATCCTGGTATTCCTGGAACCGTCCTTTCTACACCTCGATCTACTGGGGCGCGAATCCTTGGTACTATGGTGGCTGGTACTCACCGTGGCACTATGACCCTTGGTATTATGGATATTCCTGGGGGTGGGGCAATCCGTGGTATTACAGCGGATGGTACGACCCTTGGTACTGGGATCCTTGGTACTATAGCGGATGGTACGGTGGCTGGTATGGAGGCTGGTACGGCGGCTGGTACGATCCGTGGTATTACGGAGGCTGGGGCTACGGCCATCATCACCACCACGACCGTGACTTCTTCGGTCCTGGCAGCGGACGGGTTTACACTCCACGTCTTAGCACAACCGGCTCAAGCAGAAGAAGCGGAATCGGGTCCTCTTCAAGGAGCGCCGGAGTGAGAAGTTCCTCAATGACCAGATCAAGAAGCGGCATCGGATCAACAAGATCCTCAATGTCAGCGACTACCACAAGGTCTTCAAGCCTTGGCGGACGCACAAGCGGCACAAGGTCATCAATATCCTCGGTCAACAGGCCGGCATCCTCATCCGTAAGATCCTCATCAGCAAGATCATCCTCGGTAAGGTCTTCGTCTGACAGGTCCTCATCCGTCAGGTCATCGGTCGGCGGCACTGTCAGATCCAGCGGATCATCCTCATTCGGGACCTCTACCGGCTCATCTTCAGTCAGGTCATCCTACGGCAGCAGCCGTTCGTCATCCTCTTCATCCTTGCCTGGCGGAACGGACGCACCTATTGCAACACCCTCTGCCCCGTAGGGACCGTGCTGGGCTACGTCGCCCGCTTCTCCTGGTTCAAGCCGGTCATAGACACCGGCAAGTGCAATGCCTGCGGACTCTGCTCCCGTTCCTGCAAGGCATCGTGCATAGACTTCAAGAACCACCGCATCGACTACACCCGCTGCGTGGCATGCATGGACTGCCTGGATGTCTGTCGTCAGGGCGCCATCACCTACGGC
>ENA-OPUE01001858-OPUE01001858.1-human-gut-metagenome-genome-assembly--contig:-NODE-1858-length-11600-cov-1.835773_pt1 | contig 11600 bp, 9 predicted proteins | sample MGYA00241466_ERZ501924 | MGnify/ENA primary metagenome ERZ501924 (study PRJEB25962, sample SAMEA2042223) | human gut metagenome | biome: human gut; feature: human-associated habitat; material: faeces...
TTCAACAGACCGTCACAGTCCGCAATCAGTTCGATCTTGCCCTCTTTCGGCGCAGTGCCGTGGATATTTTTGCCCGCAGCGGCCTTGTACAGCAGGGCGGCTGCCTCGTCCTCGTGGAGGATGCCGGGGTGTTTTTCCCAGACGTAGAGGTTCTCCTTGCCGATGGAAAGCAGCACGGGAATATCCTCGGGCTGGATGACGTGCCCCTTGCGGAAGCGGGCATCCTTGTACTCGCCCGGGATGATCTGGGTGATATCATGGCAGAGCACCTGCCCTGCGGCGTCAACAGTACGGATCAGTTTCATGATGGCATTCTCCTTACAGCGCGGGCATCTGGGCTTCGATCCAGTCTGCCAGTGCCGGAATATCGTTCAGGTCAAAATCTGCGCCGGGGATATCCCCCACCACCGCCAGCGGCTGGAAGGAGACGGGCGCATCCGAAATGGCGCTGCGCACCACCTCGATCTTCGGCCAGCCGCTGGATTTGAACCCTTCCAGCAGCACAAGGTCATAGCCGTGACGCTCGAACAGGGCAAGCAGGTCCTGCTCAGTCAGGCGGAATTCCTCGGTCAGCAGGTAGCGCGTGCCGGAGTAGACCGCCACGCCCTCGGCACCTGCTTCCCGCAGACGGTAGCTGTCGGTGCCGGGCACATCCGGGGTAAAATCGTGGCCGTCGTGCTTGATAACGCCCACCTTCAGTCCACGGCTGCGCAGCACGGGCAGCAGCTTTTCCAGCAGGGTGGTCTTACCGCTGTTGTGCACCCCGCTGACCGCCAGCACCGCCGGGCGCTTGAGCGCCTGTGTTTCGGCCAGCGCCTGTTTTTGTTCACTGTACAAAGCAAAGCACCTCCACTTCCATACCGGGTTCTACCGGCCCGCTTCCGGCAGGGATCTCCACCAGACAGTTGCAGCCCATCATGGCAGACAGCGCACCGGAGGAGTGCGCCTCGGTGTTGCCCGCGCCGGGCAGGGTCACCTTGCCGCCGCAGGCAGTCGCCCGCAGATAGCGGTTGCCCTTGCTGGGTTTAGAAAAGCCATTGGTCAGGGTGCAGACGGTGCGGGCGGGAAGGCAGCTCTCCTCCCGGCGTCCGGCGGCACGCAGCAGCGCAGGGATGGCGTACTGCTCCAGCGTGGCAGCGGCGGCAAAGGGGTTGCCGGACAGGCAGAACACCAGCTTGCCGCCCAGCGTTGCCGCCAGCATGGGGCTGCCGGGCTTCTGGGCTACGCCCTCCACCACCAGCTGTGCACCCAGCTTTTCCAGCACAAGGGGCAGATAGTCCTTCTGCCCCACCGAGACGCCGCCGCTGGTGATGACGGCATCGCACTCCGCCAGCAGTTCCCGCATCTCACGGGCGATCTCCTCCGGGTCGTCGGAGCAGTGCCGACGGTTTACCGCAAAGCCCAGTTGCCGCAGGCGGGCGGCGTTCTGGACGCCGTTGGCGTCGTAAATTTTGCCGGGCGTCCAAGCATCGCCCGGAGCTAAAAGCTCGCTTCCTGTGGCCAGAACGCCCACGGTCAGCGTCTTGTAAACGGGGACTTCAGCGTATCCCTGCCCGGCCAGCACGCCCAGATGGGCGGGGGTGAGCACCGTCCCGGCGGGCGCAATGACCGCGCCTGCGGCCACATCTTCCCCCCGGAACACCACGTTTTGCAGGGGCTTTACGGCGGCATAGAGCTGCACGGTCTCTTCGCCGCTGTCGGTCAGCTCCTGCATCAAAACGCAGTCCGCGCCCTCCGGCAGGGGGGCTCCGGTCATGATGCGGGCGGCACAACCTGCGGGCAGCGCCGCAGCCGGGGCATCGCCCGCGTAAAGCTTCATCACCACCGGCAGGGTGACCGGGTTCTCCCGGCTTGCACCGGCGGTATCCGCGCTGTGCAGGGCGTAGCCGTCCAGCGGGCTGCGGTCAAAGGGGGGCTGGTCCATCCGGGCGCAAATGTCACTGGCGGCAATGCGCCCGCAGGCGGCTTCCAGCGGGATGGTCTCCGGGGACGGAGAAGGCAGAAGCGCTGCCGCGTCCAGCACGCTGCGCAGCGCCTGAACGGGGGAGCAGAAAGGCTGATTCATTATAACTTCCTCCATAGACCCGCTCTCCCGGCCTGCTATGGCTCAGGCGGGGAGCAGGGGTATTCTTTTTTCAAAAAAGGCAGGTGAAAAAGAAGCGGAGACGTCTTGACCGGAAAATCAAAACGCCTCCGCAGAATATCCGCACATTCCGGCAAAGGGCAGCTTGCAGACTGCCATGCCGATGGCTGCTCTCTGCTCCCTGCCGCCCTTGCAGTGGCGGCAGAGCACGGAAAGCCCCTGTGTGGATGGGAGGAGTTCTTTTTTTCAAATTGCAGCGTTTCTTCTGCGGGAAGGCGGTGGGGTTTCCCCCGCCACCCTTGAATGCCGGCTTATGCAGCCCTTAGCATTGCGGCGCGGTGTCAGTGCCTGTGTGGTTTAGACACCTTTGCTCAAAGAAGCTCATATACCCTATTTGATTGTGTGGGATGCTTTAGTCAGTCCACTCGTCCACGTCGCTGATGGCTTTTGCGTAGCGGCGGGTGAGGTGCTTGGTGGAAAAGAGGAACCGCTCGTTCTGGTTGTTGGTCAGCTCCTCGATATCGGCATAGGCGGGGTTTTCCTGCATGGCCTTCCAAGTCTGCTCGATGACCTCCGGCGCAAGGCCGTAGGGGGAGCGCTGGAAGTACTTGAGCGGGGTGGCGCTGGGGTAGATGCGGGCGTTGAACCGCACCATCTCAGCAAACATCACACACAGATCCTTGTCCTCGATGAGCTGCGCGATCATGGCGTAGTTATCGCTCATGTTGGCATTGGAATAGTAGTAGGTGTCCTTTGCACCCGCGCGGGTGACGATATCGGTGCACTGGGGGTCTGCGGGCATCTGCGCCAGCAGCTCATCGGCGTTTTCCACTTCCTCCAGCAGCAAAGCGTGGGGGGTAATCAGCGCAGCCGCAGAGCGGGCACGGATGTAACCGGCCAGCTCCTGTGCAGGGGTCAGCTCCGGCAGCTCCGGGGCGGTCTTGGTGGGCTGATCCGCAAAGGGATCGTTTTCTGCCTCCGGTTCACCGGCCAGAAAATCCAGCAGTTCCGGCTTTGCAGCATCGGGCTGCGCAGCCCCGGCGGCTTCGGGTGCGGTTTCGGCGGCCTGCTTTGCGGCAAGCTCGGCGGTCTCCCGCTCCACTGCGGCGATCACATCTTCACCGGTCTTGGCGGCGCTGCCGTCAAAGGTGCTGCCGGTCTCCTTCAGGCGGCGGGCAGTCTCGCTTGCGGCGTCGATGTCGAACACCTCTGCCTTGGGCTTTTTCTTGGCGGCCAGTTCTGCCTTTTGCAGTTCCAGAACGGCCTGCTCCGGGTCTACGCTGCCATCCACCGTGGTGGTGTAGCCGGGTTTACGTCTGCCAAACAACATGACGGTCTTTCCTCTTTCTATGGGATTTATTCAGCTGCTGCGGTGTTCTGTGCGTAGATGCCGCGCTTTTCCAGATCATCGGCCATGTCAGCCAGATCATACTTCTCCAGCGTCTCGCGGGTCGGCACACCGGTGGTCTTGTCCCAGCCGAAGATGTCATAGAAGAGGTCTTTTGCCTTCTCCATGTCGGCGCGGTCCAGCTTGGTGGTGCCTTCCTCGAATGCCTTGAAGTCGGGTTCCTTGTCGAAGACCCAGTCGCAGATGGCGTCGTGCTCCTGACGGAGGTTTGCGCTGCCGCAGTTCTTCTGGAAGCTGATGGCGGTCATCGCGCGCAGCATCTGGGTGATGCGGGCGCCGTCCTCCTGCAGACCGGCCTGGGTATAGGTCTCGCCGGTAACAGCAGTCATAAAGTCTGCCTGCAGATCCAGATCACCGTGGTAGTCGCGCTCCTTGGAGGGAGACTGGGTCATGGGCCACATCCAGTTGCACAGGGTAGCGGAGTCGTGGAAGTTCTTGTCGTTGACGCAGTATGCAGCCAGCTTTGCCTTGTTCTCGTTGATGGGCGTGTAGGCCTTGGCCTTGTCGTAGCAGCCCTCGCCGAAGAAGTCCTCCATGACCTTCTTGGTCACCTCATAGGGAGCGCCGGAACCGGTCTCGCAGACGATCTCGTGGATCATGCAGTCACGGTTATAGACGAGGTTGTACAGCATACCAACCTGCCATGCCTCAGCAGGGCCGTGGTGGTTGGGGAAGCCGTTGTAGATCAGGTTGGAGTTGGTAGCGCCATCGTCGCGGTCCAGCCAGCTCTTGGGCAGGCCGAACTTTTCCATCATGGCCAGCGTACCCTTTGCGATGACGGACAGGTCGCCCTCACCGTAAGCCATGCGGCGGATGAGCTCCACCTCCCAGCGGGGGTCACCGGCCTTTTCCCATGCCCAGGGCAGGGAGTCGTACTCTTCCTCGCTGATGTACTTGGTGGCTTCCTCGCGGGGCATCCGCAGGATCCACAGCAGGTCGCGGTTCAGGTTGCCGTAGTTGTCCCACAGACCCATGTCGTCCACAGCATGAGACCATGCCAGATTGATGACCATGGTGCCGTCGCCCTCGTACTTGAAGTCGTGGACGCCGTCCGGGTAGACGCGGGTGCCGTACAGCACGGGCATACAGGTGTTGGAGTTGTGGGTGGGCAGGTCGTAATCGGCCAGCGGGTCCACATCATACTCGGTGTAGCAGCGGATGGGGCAGGAGGAGCAGCCGCCGTTCTTCACGGTGTACTCGGCAGCGGGAGCGCCGAAGTCGAAGTAGCCCTTGAAGCAGCGCAGCGCGATCTTGTTGATGTCGTTGTAGGGCTGCTCGCCGGTATCCACGGGGCCGCCGGGAGCCTTTTTCCACATACGGCCCGGTGCGCCGGACCAGCGGTTCTTGCCGGAGGTGGCGCTGTACTCGGCCCAGCTCTGGGGCTGTGCGGGGACGTTGTGGTTGTTGTTGCCGCCGATCAGGTTGCCCATCATGTAGTTGGACAGCTCCAGCACCTTCTTGGGGTCAGCGACCTTGACGCTGCCGGTGCCGCGGATGGCCAGGCCCTTCAGCTTCTTGTTGCCCATGGCAGCGCCCAGACCGGCGCCGCCGGAGTTGCCAAAGCTGGTGTTCAGGGTGGAGTAGTCCACCAGATTCTCACCGGCAGGGCCGATGGAAGCGGTCTCGAACTCACGGCCGTTCTGCTCCACCATCCACTTGTTGGCCGCGAACGTACCCTTGCCCCAGATGTCAGAAGCGTCCTCGAGGGAGACTTCGTCGTCCTCGATGCGCAGGTAGACGGGCTTTGCGGAGATGCCGGTGATGACGATGCCGTCCCAGCCCGCATACTTCAGCATGGGGCCGATGTGGCCGCCCATGTGGGCGTCGATGATGGAGCTGCCCTTGGACCAGGTGGAGCGGAAGGTCACGTTCATACGGCCGGAGCAGGGCACGCCTGCGCCGGTCAGGGGGCCGACACCGAAGATGACCAGAGCCTTCTCGTCATAGGGGTCCAGCTCCATGGGAGCTTCCTCATACATAATGCGGTAGGCCATGCCCATACCGCCGATATACTTATGGTACTTTTCGTCATCCTGCGTGGTGATCTCGCCGGTGGTCAGGTTGACGCGCAGGATCTTGCCTGCCCAGCCATAACTTTCAGCCATTGTAGTTCCTCCTTACAGATCCAAGTATGCAGCCTGTGCTGCGCTGGTAACGGCATCCCAATCCACGATGGACAGAGCGCCGGACGGGCAGCCTGCCACGCAGGCACCGCAGGCGATGCAAAGCTCGGCATTGTGCTCGGGCTTGCCGCGCATGTCCTTGTTGGTGGGGAACGGCGCAAACGGGTACTTGACCGTCGCGTCGCCGGCCTTGGCGTTAACCTTCCAAAGCTTCAGCATATTAGAGCGCCTCCTCATCGAGCGGAGCGGCCATGGTGCCCTCGCCCGCAAGCGGCGACTTGTCGCGCCAGACGTTCTCGAACTGCTCCTTGTCGAGCACGTGGTCGCGCTTGGCGGCGACATCGGTCACCGTCACGCGGTCGGTGCAGGAGTAGCACGGGTCGAGCGAGCCGACGATCAGCGCCGCGTCGCCCACGGTGTTGCCGCGGAACATGTAGCGCAGGACCGGCCAGTTGCTGTACGTGGCCGCCTTGGCGCGCCAGCGGTAGCACTTCTGGTTGTTGCCGAGCATGGCCCAGTGCACGTCCTCGCCGCGCGGCGCCTCGGTGGCGCCGATGGCGTACTTGTGCGGGGTGTACTCCCAATCCGTGGTAAGGATGGGACCCGACGGGCAGTTCTCGAGCATGGTCTCGATCATGTCGATCGAATCGTAGACCTCCTGGATGCGGACGGCGGTGCGGCCGAAGGCATCGCAGGTGTCTGCCGTGGCAGCATGCATCTTCTGAACATCCGGATCGGCGTAGCCGTCGAAGGGATGGTCAAAGCGCACGTCGCGGGCATAGCCAGAGCCACGCATGAGCGGGCCGACCGGCGAGAAGTCGCGAGCGATCTTGCGGTCCAGAATGCCGATACCGCTCGTACGCTCAATAAAGTTGGGCGTGGAGAGCAGCATATCGACGAGCTCCTGAACCTCGGAGCGCAGCTGGTGGATGGTCGTGAGCGTGGAGAGCTTCTGCTCGGCCAAAATGTCGCGACGCACGCCGCCGATCACGTTGAGGCCGTAGGTCTTGCGGTGACCGGAGAGCTTCTCGGCCAGGTCCATGGACTTCTCGCGGACGCGGAAGAACTGCTGGAAGCCGGAGTCGAAGCCCGTGTAGTGCGACGCCAGGCCAATGTTGAGCAGATGCGAGTGCAGGCGCTCGACCTCGAGCATGATGGCGCGGATGTACTGGGCGCGCGGCGGGACATGAATGCCCTGGGCGCGCTCGACGGCCTCGGCGTAGGCCACCGAGTGGGCGCAGCCGCAGATACCGCAGATGCGGTCGGCGAGGAACGTCACGGCGTCATAGTTCAGGCGCGTCTCGGCGACCTTCTCCATGCCGCGGTGCACGTAGAACAGACGATAGTCGGCGTCGACGATCGTCTCGCCCTCGACGAACAGGCGGAAGTGGCCGGGCTCGTCGGAGGTGATGTGCAACGGTCCCATGGGGACGAGCGTGGTCTCCTTGCCCTTGGTGTCGGCCAAGAATTCGTAGTTTTCCATGTCGCTCGCAGGAGCGGGACGGAAGCGGTAGTCCATGGAGTCCTTGCGCAGCGGGTACAGGCCGCTGGGCCAATCGTCGGGCAGCACCAGGCGACGGCGATCGGGCAGGCCCTCGGGGATCAGGCCGAACATATCGCGCAGCTCGCGCTCGCCCCACACGCAGGCGGGGACGAACGGCGTCACGGACGGGAACGTCATCTTGGCGGGATCGACCTCGGTGCGCACGGTCACCCAGCCGGGGTCCTCCCCCTCCATGGAGATGACGTAATACACGGCGTAACGGCCGCACAGACTGCGCTCGTCGTTGCCGATGATCACGGGAATCCAGCCGTAGCGCTCGTAATACAGGTAGTGGACGGCCTCGGGCAGCTTGTCCTGCTTGACGGTAATCGTCAGCTGGTCCTCGCATTGCCACTCGACCTTCTCGATGCAGCCCGGAACGGCGCGGCGCAGGGCCTCGACATGGCTCTCGCAGCGACGGGCATACACCTTGTTCTCAGTTTCAATCATTCGTTACTCCACCTCGCTCTGAGCGGTCTCGGTACCGAACACAGCGCGGTACATCGGCGTCGCGTGAAGTTCCTCGGTGCTCTGCTCGAGCACGATGCCGGTCGCGGTCTCCACACCGTGCACGAGGGGCAGCGGGGTGGCGATGCCAAACCACAAGATCATGACAGCCAGGATGATTTCGGGGACAAGCATGAGCGCCGGGGCCTCATGCTTGCCCATGCCCTGGGGCGCATGGCCGAATACCGACTTGAGTGCGATGCGGGTGAGCGCGGAGATGGCCACGGTAAGACCGAGGGCGACCACGACGACCAGCCACATGGGACCGGCGGTAACACCGGCGACAAAAGTCAGGAACTCGGAGATAAACATGCCAAAGGGCGGGAAGGCACCAAGACCGAGCAGCGCCAGGACGGCGAGCGCGGCGGTTGCGGGGGCAACCTCGACGACACCCTGAATCTTAGCCAGGCTACGCGTGCCAAAGGCGTGCTGGATATTACCGGACACGCAGAAGGCAAGCGTCTTGGTAAAGCCGTGGAACACGCAGTGCAGCAGGGCCGCGGCGATACCCAGCGGGCCACCGATACCCAGGCACAGGGCGATAACGCCCACGTTCTCCACAGACGAGTACGCAAAGCGGCGCTTGAGGTCGTCCTGGCGAAACATCGAAAGTGCCGCCACCAAAATGGACAGCGTGCCGACGATCAACAGCAAAAGCTGCGGATACTCGGCGCCCACGGCCTGGATGGTAAAGCCATAGAAGCGCATGATCACAAGCATGGCGCACTTAAGCAGCACGCCCGAGAGCAGGGCCGAGACAGGGCTCGGGGCCTGGGAGTGGGCATCGGGCAGCCAAGTGTGCATGGGGAACAGGCCGGCCTTGGTGCCAAAGCCGATCACGATAAACGCAAAGGCGAGGCGCATGAGCGTCGGATCGAACTGGTCGGCATACGGCAGCACGCACGACAGGAATGCGGGCTCGTGGGCGTTGGGAATCACGTCGGCGGCGTTGGCGTAAATCAGCAGCGTACCGAACAGGCCAAAGGCCACGCCGGCGGTGCAGACCATCGCATACTTCCAAGAAGCCTCGAGGGCCGTCTTGTTCTTGTAGATACCCACGAGGAACACGGTGGAAAGCGTGGTTGCCTCCACGGCGGCCCACGTGAGGATCATGTTGTTGGACAGGCACGCGAGCAGCATGGTGAACACGAACAGGCTAAACAGCGCAAAATACTGCTTGGCGCGCTCGGCGGGCATGGAGCCCTCCTCGATATCGGCCTTTACATAGGGCAGCGAGAACAGCCCGGTAAGAAAACCGATAAAGACGATGAGCAGCACAAAGATGGCGCCCAGCGAATCGAGGTGAAACCACAGGCCAAGAGCGCTCGCGGTGTCGCCGCTCATAAGGACGTCACCGGCCGTCAGAATCGACAGTACCAGGACGGCTGCGACGGAGACCAGGTTGAGACCGGCAAACACGTTATAGGACGTGTTCTTGGGCAAAAACGCCATGACCAGCGAGAACACCAAAGGAGTCGCGAGCAGGGCGAGAATCAACGTTTCCATGGACTACCCCCTCAGCTCGGACAGGTCGCGCGCATCGAGCGAGTGGGAGTCGTCCCAAATGCGACGCACGACGATGGACATGATGATGACGGCAAAGATGGCGTCGGTGGCGATACCGATCTCGATGATCTCGGGAGCGGTGGGGGCCAAAAGCGCGAGCGTCACGTGGCTACCGTTTTCCATGAGGCAGTATCCAAAGATCTGCTTCATGATGTTGCGCTGCGAGATGATGCAGGTGAGGCCCACAAAGAAGTGAGCGAAGCTAATAGCGAGCGCAGGCGTTGCGACCTCGGCCGTGGGCAGGCTGATCTGCGTCACGACGGCAAAGCAGATCGCGACCTCCACGGCGATGATGCAAATGGCCCACGCGGGCTTAAGGCCGGCCTTGAGCGATGCGTCGCTCGGCTCGCCCATCTTCTTGTATGCGCGGTTGAGGATATAAGGGACCAGGACGACCTTGGTGATAAAGGCAGATCCAGCCCACATAAGCAGCTCCTGCGCACCGGTGGTGACACCGAGCGTGGCGAGCAGTCCCACGAGCACCAGCGACTGCACCGCATACCAGCTGATGGCGTGCTTGATGTTCTTGGAGACGACCACCATGGTGGACGTGACGATCAGAAGGCCGCCAAGGATGTTGACGATCGAATAACCCATGTCGTTCTACCTCCTAACCGATCCAGCTGGCCGAAAGCGGGCCGCTGACGATGACCATGATGATGAGCACGATGAACACGAACGCCATCGCGCGGGGAAGCGGGGCTCCAGCAGCGACTTCTTCGCTCGGCTCGCCGGGCAGGCAATAGCCCATCCACTTGAGGAACCAGGCGAAGGTGGCGACGGTCTCGGCGACCATGATGCACACGAGCACCAGGATCGCGACGTTGCCGGCACCCACAGAAAAACCGCCGGCAATGATCTGGAACTTCGAGAAGAACGTGTTCATAGGCGGCACGCCGGCGATGGCGAGTGCCGCGACACCAAAGCCCACGCCCGAGATCGGGTACTTCTTTACGATGCCGCGAAGCTTGGGCAGCATACGCGTGCCGAGCGTAAAGGAGAACGAACCGGCGATCAGGAAGAACAGCGTCTTGGCGAAGGCGTGGTTAAAGATGTGGCACACGGCGCCATCAAAGGCCAGCTGGCTGCCAAAGACCGAAAGGCCCAGACCAAAGAACACATAGGAGAGCTGGGCGATCGTCGAGAAGGCCAGCAGGCGCTTCATGTCCTTTTGCGGCAGGTACATAAGGAAGCCAAAGAGCATGGTGACCATGGCATCGATAATGGCGACCCAGCCCACGATCTCGGGAATCTCGCCGGCAGAGACGAGCGCGCGTGCGAACACGCACACGCCGACCTTGACCATCGAGGCACCATGCAGGTAGGCCGAAACAGGCGTCGGCGCCTCCATGGCCGAAGGCAGCCACATGTACATGGGAACCTGTGCGGACTTGGCCCAGGCCGCAAACAGCACGAGCAAAAGGACGATAGCCTTGAGCTTGGCGTCGAGGCCGGCAATCGCGGTAATGGCGAAGGTGCCGGTATGGGCAAACACGATGGCGGCGCCCAGATACAGGCCGAGCGCACCGATATGCGTAATGATCAGTGCCTTCATGCCGGCCTTCTTGGCCGTAGGCGTCATGTAGTAGCTAATGAGGCCCCAAGAGCACGCACCCGTGATCTCAAAGAACACGAGCTGGCCCAAAAGGGTCGAGCTGTACACGAGGCCGGCCATGGCGCCGATGAAGGTCGCGAGGTACGCGTAGAAGCGACGACGCGGCGCATCGGGATGCTCACGGTTGTTCTCGCTCATATACGGAATCGAATAGATCACGACAAGCAGGCCGATACCCACAAAGGCGGGCGCGAGCAGCGTGCTCATGCGATCGAAGGTAAATCCCATGACGAGGGTCTGCCCAAACGAGATCAGGGGGACCTGCGTGTCGGGCATGCCGGCGCCAGCGAAATTCGCGGCGAGGGCGATGGTGCAGGCCGTCGAGACGGCGGCACCCAAAACGCTGAACCACTTGGCGTACGGACGGGGGAACAGGGCGACGAGCACCGAGGCCACCATCGGGGCCGCGATAGCGACCAAGCCGAGAAGGGACAGACTGACTGCAAATGACATTGTTTCTCCCTTCTCCTACACGCCGACGACCACGAAGACAAACGCCAGAACGGCGATGCCCACGACGGCCCAGGTCTGATTGCCAAGCACCTTAAAACGCGAGCGCGAGCAGGAGTTCTCGATCACGCCGCACACGACAAAGTCGATCAGGCACTTCACTAGGAAGATGACGGCGCCCAGAACAGCGGCGGCGCCCACGGTCGCGGGCTCGCCCCAGGGGACAAAAATCGCGCAGAACCAGGCGACGACCAGGACCTGCTTCATGGACATGGCGAGCTTGGCCATGGCGAGCGACGGGCCGG
>ENA-OPUE01001859-OPUE01001859.1-human-gut-metagenome-genome-assembly--contig:-NODE-1859-length-11599-cov-2.501473_pt1 | contig 11599 bp, 15 predicted proteins | sample MGYA00241466_ERZ501924 | MGnify/ENA primary metagenome ERZ501924 (study PRJEB25962, sample SAMEA2042223) | human gut metagenome | biome: human gut; feature: human-associated habitat; material: faeces...
ACATTATTGTTATATTCTAAAAGTTTATCCAATTAAATATCCTAGAAAAGTTCTTCCAGTAAATATTAGATTAGATTTAAATAAAATGGAAGAAATATCAAATCAAACAAGACTGCTTGTAAGGGAAAAGATAGAAACCAACGAGCAGTTTTTGTTTTATAAAGAACAAATAAATAGAGAGGTTCAAGAGCTTATTAGTAAAAAGCATAACCTATGGATAAAACATAAAAGAGTTAAAACAGAAGAAGAAAAATTGTTAATTCGTAATCAAATAAATGAAATCACTAAAGAGTTAAAGGAAAAGCGAAAGGAGGTGGTCTTATGTGATGGAATAGAAAAAAGAAGTGAAGATATAGAAGAAAGTATCAAAGAACTTGAAGAAAAGGGAAAGGAGAGAGATAAATGAATTCAAGTGAAGCTGCAGAGCAAATGGTCAAATTTTCTATTGAGGGAATTGAGATGTTATTAAGAGTAAGTGGAACAGGAGCAGAAAGAATAGCTGTTATGCTTTATACAATGTCTAAAGATAAACAAATGACAAAAGGTAAAACATCACTTAACAAAATGTTAAAATCCGGTAGTCCACTTCAAATATTTTCAGTTAAAGCAAGTGAACTTAAAAAGTTTGAAAAAGAGGCAAAAAAGTATGGAATACTTTATACTGCTTTAATTGATAAAAATCTTCCAGATAATGATGGCATAGTGGATATTATGGTAAGAAGTGAAGATGCATCAAAAGTAAATCGTGTTGTTGAAAGATTTAAACTTGCTCAAACTGATAACATTACAATTAGAAATGAGATAGAAAAAGACAAGATGGAAGAAATGATGAAAGAAGCTAAAGAAAAAGGTATTCCTGTTATTTCTGATGAGGAAAAACTTGCTAATGACATATTAGCAAAACCAATTCAAAAGGAGAAAAGTGAAGTATCAAACCCCGAAGTGGCAAAGACACAAAAACCTCTGTCAGAGCCCAACTTAGAGAACTTAAAGGTACAGGAAGGTGTTATTAAAGAAAATAAACCTTCTGTTCGTAAATTACTTCAAAGATTAAAAGATGAAGTAAAGTATAGAAATGTTCCAAAGGATTATAGGGAAACTTTAAAAAAAGGTCAGGAGGCAGTAGAAATTGATGTTAATAAAAAAACAAAAACAACATATACTCCTGATGGTAAAGTAAAAAAACAAAAGTTTAAAAATGGAAAGGAAAGATAAAAATGAAAGAAGAAACTAAAGCATCTTATGATAAAGAGGCATATATTAAGAAGAAAAGAGAACAATTAGATAATGCATATAAAACTATTGATGAGGGATTAGAAGAAATAACTACTAATCCTGATTTTTTTAAAGAGTATTTAACAGTGCAAGGTAAATTTGATTTATATACACCTAGAAACGCTATTTTAATCGCTAAACAATTACCTAATGCAATACAGTTAAAAGAAATGAAAAAGTGGATTGAAGATAATATCAGTTTTAAAAACAAGTATCCTAAAAAGATTGTTATACTCGATCCTAGAGAACCATACACTACCAAAGATGGTAGAACAATAAAAGGATATACTGCAAAAGAACTAGTAGATATATCTGAAACTAATATGAAACCATATAGTAAAACTTATGATAAAAAAATGATATTACAAGCACTATTACACGAATGTCCTATGGATGTTAAAAGTGTTGATAGTTTGGAGAATGATTTATCTTCTAAATGGGATACAGAAAATAAAGTATTGTATTTATGTAGGAATGAAGATAGTAATATAGCATTTAAAACAGCAATAACAGAACTTGCTAAAATAAATATATATGATAATACAAAAGAAGTTGATAACGAAAAAGCAGAATGTGTAGCATATATGTTATGTAAAAAATATGGCTTTGATATTGAATTTGATAATATAGAAAAAATTACTGAAAGATTTAAAGATATGGAAAAGAAAGATGTTGTAAATGAACTAACATCAATGAAAGAATCAGTTAAGGAACTTAATAAACAAATTAGTGATTATGTGCAAGAGAATGTAAAACAAAAGAATAGAGAACAAGAAAGGTAATTATGAAAGATACAATAAAGTATGAGTTTACAATATTAGAAAGTAATTTAATCATAAAATCACTCAATTTGTTAAGAAACTATTTATCAAAGCAAGAAAGAACAACAGAAACTGTTGATGAAATAATTATTAAATTATCTGAATACGGAAAAATGGATATGGATAAGTACGAAATAGGTATAATTATAAATGCCTTAAATAATTATAGATATAAATTAAAAAGTATGAATGAGTCAAGAAGCGAAGTAAATGAGCTTTTGTTAAGATTATTAGATGATAGTGAAAAAGTTAGTAAAAAAAAAGTCCTTTCAAGGATAGTTACGAGAGATAATGGAAGAAGATAAAAAAAGACAAATAATAATCTTATCAATTATAGGTATAATTCCAATTATATGGATAGCACTTTTAATAGCACCTTATTCTAATGATGGAATATCAAGTATAATAAAAAACAATAATCAAATATTTAATAATCCATTTAATATTAAGATATGTGAGAATAGTTTGAATACTGTTCTTTTTTTATTAGTTATATATATTGGTGGAATAGTTCTATACTTTTCCACAAGAAAAAATTATAGAAGAAATGAAGAATATGGAAGTGCTAAATGGGGAAGTGCAAAAAATATCTGCAAGAAGTATCAAGAAAAAAATAGCAATAACAACAAGATACTAACTAGAAATGTTGAAATAGGGCTTAATGGTAAGAAACATAGAAGAAACCTAAATGTATTAGTATGTGGTGGAAGTGGAGCTGGTAAAACTAGATTTTATGCAAAACCTAATATAATGCAGTGTAATTGCTCTTTTGTAACATTAGATCCAAAAGGAGAAATATTAAGAGATACTGGTTATTTACTGGAACAAAAAGGTTATGAAGTAAAAGTCTTGGATTTAATCAATATGGATAAAAGTCATTGTTATAATCCGTTTGTATATTTAAAAAGTGATAATGATGTACAAAGACTTGTAACCAATCTTTTTAAATCAACAACACCAAAAGGAAGTCAAAGTAATGATCCATTTTGGGATACAGCTGCATCAATGCTTTTACTATCCCTAATATTTTATTTATGGTATGAAGCACCAGAAGAAGAACAAAACTTTACTATGGTAATGGAGATGTTAAGAGCAGGAGATGTTAAAGAAGATGATGATATGTATTCATCTCCACTTGATTTATTATTTGAAAGATTAGAAGAAAAGAATCCAGAACATATTGCTTTGAAATACTACAAAGATTATCACTCTGGAAGTGCTAAAACACTAAAATCAATTCAAATAACATTAGCATCAAGATTAGAAAAGTTTAATTTAAGAAGTCTAGCAATGCTTACTATGACTGATGAATTAGATTTGCCAAGTTTAGGAGAGAAGAAAACAGCATTATTTGCTTTAATACCAGATAACGATACATCATTTAATTTTATAGTAAGTATTTTATACACTCAATTATTTCAACAATTATTTTATTTAGCAGATCATAAATATGGGGGGAGTTTACCTATTCCAGTTCATTTTGTAATGGACGAATTTCCAAATGTAAGTCTTCCTGATGACTTCGAAAAAATTCTTTCCGTCATGAGGTCAAGACAGGTTTCTGTGTCTATTATAGTTCAAAATATAGCTCAAATTAAGGCACTTTTTGAGAAACAATGGGAAAGTATTTTAGGTAATTGTGATGAGTTTTTATATCTAGGTGGTAATGAACAAAGCACTCATAAGTATGTGAGTGAACTCATGGGCAAAGAAAATTTAGATTTAAACACTTATGGTAAATCACATGGAAGAAATGGTAATTATTCAACAAATTATCAACAAACTGGTAGAGATTTAATGACACCAGATGAAGTTAGAATGTTAGATAACAAGTATGCAATTTTATTTATAAGAGGAGAAAGACCGATAAAAGATTTAAAGTATGATATTTTGAAACATCCCAACTTAAGTCTTACTGCTGATGGTCATGCTCCATCATATGAACATGGAAAAGTAAATAATGCTATTGCAACTATAACTGTTGATTATGATGCAATAAATTATGATTTCAAAGATATAGAAGTAGTAGCAAATAATTATGAAGTAATATCTAGTGAAGATATGGAAAGTTATTTAAATAGAAAGAAAGGAAATGATAAAAATGAAGAACAAAAATAAAAGTATAGAAAAGAAAATTAAAAAAGGATATAAGATTTATGTATTAGCACTTGTTGGAATAAGTAGTTTAAGTATGTTTACTTCAAATGTTTTTGCAGCTGATGATCCTATAGCAGTTGTAAATAATTTATCAGACTTTATATTCCAACTAACAAAAGTAGTAGGTGGAATTATAGCAGGATATGGTGTTGTCCAAATTGGACTATCTTTTACAAATCACGATCCATCACAAAGAGTTAATGGAGCATTGTTTTGTGTAGGAGGAATTATTGTTATGTGTGCTAAAGCTATACTTACAAGAATTGCTGGTTAAAAGTATGGGTAGAAAATAATTTCTACCCTTTTACTTATTATTAGGAGGTGTGAAAATGTTAATATTAGCCAGTGGTAATTGGGTAGTAAATAATTTAGAAAATGCAATAGATACTTGGAATGATAAATTAAGTGAGATATGGCAAATAATTACACAATCACCAGAAGCATTTAAAGGTGGAACAATATGGCAAGTAATACTTAAAATAAATGGTGCAGTACAAGCGATAGGACTAGCATTATTAGTCTTATTTTTTGTTATTGGAGTTGTAAAGACTTGTAGCTCTCTTGCAGATGTTAAAAAACCAGAACATGCAATTAAATTATTTGTAAGGTTTGCAATCGCAAAGGGAATAGTTACTTATGGACTTGATTTAATGTTATCTATTTTTAAAATAGTGCAGGGAGTTATATCAACAATAATGAAGTCTGCTGGTTTTGGAACTGTTACCAAAACAATTCTTCCTCAAGAAATAGTCAAAGCAGTAGAAAGTTGTGGTTTTTTTGAGTCTATTCCATTATGGGCAGTAACTTTGATAGGAGGATTATTTGTAACGGTCTTATCATTCATAATGATACTTACTGTGTATGGTAGATTTTTTAAATTATATTTATATACTGCTATTGCACCAATACCTCTATCAACTGCTGCTGGAGAACCTACGCAAAGAATATGTGCAAGTTTTCTTAAATCATTTACTGCAGTATGTTTAGAGGGAGCAATAATAGTATTGTCTTGTATTATTTTCTCATTATTTGCATCTAGCCCACCAGTAGTTGATACAAGTGCAGCTGCAGTTACTCAAGTGTGGAAATATATTGGGGAACTTATCTTTAATATGTTAGTTTTAGTTGGAACTATTAAGATGAGTGATAGAGTTGTAAGAGAAATGATGGGGTTATAAATATGAATTATAGAATACTAAAAATAAAGAATGATATAGAATTATTTTTAAAAGAAAATATAGAACATCAAAATAAACATATTGATTATATTTTATTTAACCCTAAAACTAATGATACTTATGTTTTGGCAAGTGATAATTATGATGATGCAATTGAATTTACTCCATATACTAAAACTGAAAGTGGTGGTTATACACAAGTACCAGAATGGGATTATAACTTTGATTACTATATTTATAATTATTTGGAAGAGGGATTAAAAATAGGATATATGACTGATGATGTTCATTATTCTATTTGGAACTCAATAGATGAATTATATCCAACAGACATTGAATATAAAAATGGAGTTCAAGAATACTTGCAATATTGTAAGGAAAAAAATATTACAAAAGAGTATTTAGATAAGAAAACAGGATTAAATACACCTAATATAATGAAATATTATAAAAATAAATATGTAAAAGTATTAGAAAATTGGGAAACTGATTATGGAGATTTAAGGTTTAGGGCAATTCTATTTGAAAATGGAAAAGCTAAAGCATATATTATTGCTAGTTATGATGAGGATATAGAAAATGTAGAAGATTTAATTTATAAAGATTTTGACAAATATTTAGAATTACCAAAGATATCTAAATGTTCTAAACTATTACAAAAAATCTACGATAATGTCTGTGAATCATCTGCGACAATGTGTCATATTACAAAAGATGATTGGGAAGATTATTACAAAAATTTTTTTAATGAAATAGATATTATTAAATTAAAAGAAGAAATAAAAAAATACAACTTAGAAGATGTTATTACTCTTAATAATTACGAATATAAAGTAATTGGTTGGGGAGATTTAGAAACAAGATTTAATGATGATAGAAATATAGAAAGAAATAAAAATAAAGATAAGGAGAGATAAATTAAATGAATAGAAAATTAGATAATGGCATATTTCTAATAGATGTAGGATATAGAAATGATATTCCTGTTGCTCTTGTAGAAAAACATTATAATGAAAATGTTGAATATATAATTGCATTTAATTATAAAATTGACAACAATAAAATAAATTGGGGATACGGTTATTATTATAATAAAAACATAGACAAAGCTATGGAAGATTTTAAGAAAGTATTAGCAGGTCATAATCTTGCTGATACTTTTTTTAAGAAAGAAAGGAGTGATAAACCGTGCAATACGAGATAAAAGATGACAAAGTAATAATTGATAAAGATTCATTTAACGAAGAAAGTGAGATACAATACTTAAACTTTGTTTTAGGATATGATTTATTAAATAATTTTTATAAATACTCTATATATTCAGAATGTGATGTTAATTATGATTTTAGTGATTATTTATCAAGAAAGTTTATAAAAAGTGAAGAATATCAAAATACAAAATATTCTACATATGAAATGTTAGAAAAGTGGTTAAAAAATAACATGAAAACAATAAAAAAAGAATATGAAGAATTTATAGGTAAAACAAAAGACATATATGTAGTTGGTAATTATATTTGTATAGTAGATGATTATAACTATGATAATCCTAAAGAAAGTATAGTTATGATTTATAAAAACAATAAAGATTATAGAAACGGAGATTATTTAGAGCAAGTATCATTATCAAATGATAATATAAGAAAAAATATTAAAGATTATATACTAGACACCTATAATGTTAAAAACTATAAAGAATATGAGAGGTAATATATGAGTAGAGAATTGTTTAAAAGTATGGTTTATAAAGATAATAAAGTTTATACAAGACAGTGTAGTAATAATGTTAATCCTAAAAATTATGATAGAGAAGAAAATAAAGGACTTACTAGATTATATCAAGAAAAGGGACAAGAAGATTTTGAAAAGTATTTTCTTACTAATCTAATATTGAAAGGAAATGTAGAAATATTAAGTGGGTGTAATAATACCTTAAGAAGATTGAATTATTTTGCTAATTTATTATGGAAAGATAAAAAGTTTATAAAATTAAGAAATAAAGAAGATGGGATATTTACAAAATCACTTAATACTAAAACAGAAGAAGAAAAAAATGATATTCAAATAGAATATAAGAATATTAAGGAAGATATAGCAAACTATGTATCTTCCTTTTATGATAATCACACAAGACTAATTAAAAACATAGAAAGGAGCAGGTAAATATGGAAAACAGAGGAAAGATTGAAATGATTAAAAATAAATATCCAGTAGGTACACGAATTAGACTAAATTATATGGATGATAATTATTCAGTTCCAAGAGGGACATGTGGAACTGTTGAATATGTAGATGATGAGGGACAAATTGGAATGAAATGGGATAATGGAAGTTCGTTATCTTTAATTTATGGTGTTGATAGTTTTGAAATTATTACTAATAAAGAGTTAAATCATAATTCTAAAAAAAATAAAGATGAAAGGGGAAGATAGAATTGGAAGTAAAGATAAATAGAGAAATAAGAAATTACACGGAACATTTATTTTTTGGATTATCAATAAGGCAATTTATATGTTCAATATGTGGTTGCTTGGTAGCAGTAGGACTTTATTTTATATTTAGTCCTATTTTTAATAAAGAGATTACTTCTTGGATATGTATTATAGGAGTTATACCATTTGCAGGTATTGGCTTTTTTAAATACAATGGTATGAATTTAGAAGATTTTATTATCACTTGGATAAAATCAGAAATACTTATACCTAAAAAATTAAAGTTTGTATCTGAGGATATGTATTATGAGATGACTAAAAATATTGTAGAAAATAAAGCAAGGGAGGAGTTTAATAGAAATGATAAAATCAATCAACAATTTAAAGAAACAGGAAAAAGATAACTTTAATATTCCAAAGTCCATTCAACAAGTAATACCAATTCAAAGAATATGGACTGATGGAATATTTTTAGTTGGTAAGAACAAATACTCACAAACATTTAAGTTTAGTGATATAAACTATGCAGTAGCATCAAAAGAAGATAAAGAGGCAATGTTTTTAGAATATGGGGAGTTGCTTAATTCCTTTGATAGTGGAGCAACGACTAAAATAACTATTGCTTTAAGAAGAATAAATAAAAAAGATTTTGAAAAAGAAATATTATTACCATTTAAAGAAGATGGCTTAGATATTTATAGACAAGAGTATAATCAAATGCTACTTGATAAAGCAGTAAATAGTAATGGAATGGTAAGAGAAATATATTTAACTATATCAGTTTTTAAAAAAAGTATAGAAGATGCTAGAAATTATTTTAGGAGAGTATCAACAGATATTGTATCTCATTTAGCAAAACTAGGAAGTAAATGTATAGAACTTGATGCTAGAGAAAAATTAAGAATAATACATGATTTTTATAGAATTGGAGAAGAAGTAAATTATAATTTAGACATAAAAGATTTTATAAAAAAAGGACATAACTTTAAAGATTATATATGTCCAGATGGATTTTCATTTAAAAAAGATTATTTTGAAATGGGAAAAAAATATGGTAGAGTTTTATTCTTAAAAGAATATGCAAGTTATATAAAAGACTCTATGATAGCAGAACTTACAGATATGAACTCTAATATGATGATGAGTATTGATATTATACCAATTCCTACGGATGAGGCAGTTAAAGAAGTTGAAAATAGATTACTTGGGGTTGAAACTAATATAACTAATTGGCAAAGAAAACAAAATGCTAATAATAACTTTAGTGCAGTAATACCATATGATTTAGAACAACAACGAAAAGAAAGTAAAGAATTTTTGGATGACTTAACAACGAGAGATCAAAGAATGATGTTTGCTAATTTAACTTTGGTTATAACAGCAGATACTAAAGAAAAGTTGGATGCAGATACAGAAACAATACTTATTACAGGAAGAAAACATTTATGTCAGTTTGCAGTATTAAAGTTTCAACAAATGGATGGACTTAATACTGTTATGCCATTTGGTGTTAGGAAAATAGATGTTTTAAGAACTTTAACAACAGAAAGTTTAGCCGTTTTTATTCCATTTAGAGTTCAAGAAATAAATCATACTAATGGAATATATTATGGTCAAAATATTATTAGTAAGAATATGATTATTGCCGATAGAAAGCAATTATTAAATGGTAATTCATTTATTTTAGGTGTAAGTGGAAGTGGTAAATCATTTACAGCAAAAAATGAAATAGTATCAATTATATTACAAGATCCAAAGGCAGATGTAATAATAATTGATCCAGAAAGAGAATATCCATCATTAACAAATGCTTTAAATGGTGAAGTTATTAAAATATCAGCAACAAGTAAAAATCATATTAATGCGATGGATATGAATAGTGATTATGGAGATGGAGCAAATCCAGTAATTTTAAAATCAGAATTTATTTTATCATTATGCGAACAACTTATAGGTGGTAATAATTTAGGACCAAAGCAAAAATCTATTATTGATAGATGTACTGCTTCGGTATATAGAAATTATCAACAATCAAACTATAAAGGTAATCCACCAACATTACAGGACTTTAGAAAAGAATTATTACAACAAGAAGAGCCTGAAGCAAAAGAAATAGCACTAGCAATAGAATTATTCACAGATGGTTCTCTTAACACATTTGCTAAACAAACTAATGTTGATACCGACAATAGGTTAATATGCTACGATATTTTAGATTTAGGAAAACAACTATTGCCGATTGGAATGTTGGTTGTATTAGATAGTATTTTAAATAGAATAACAACTAACCGAAAAAGAGGAAGAAATACATATATTTTTATTGATGAAATATATTTATTGTTTCAACATGAGTATTCAGCAAATTTCTTATTCACATTGTGGAAAAGAGTTCGTAAGTATGGGGCATACTGTACTGGATTAACACAAAATGTAGAAGATTTACTACAAAGTCATACAGCAAGAACAATGTTAGCAAACTCTGAATTTATCATTATGCTTAATCAAGCAAGTACAGATAGGTTAGAACTTGCTAAACTTTTAAATATATCAGAATTACAAATGAGTTATATTACAAATGTTGGAGCAGGGCAAGGATTAATTAAAGTAGGTAGTAATTTAGTTCCATTTATTAATAAATTTCCTAAAAATACAAAGTTATATAAATTAATGACTACTAAACCGGGAGAATAGTTATGTCTAAAATAAAAGCAAAAGATGTAATTAAAGGAACTATTAAGTCAATAGATAAAAGTGCTATTGTAATAGAAAGAACAAAAGATGTACTTGTTAATGTTAAAGAAAAATCAGAGAATGCCTGTGTCCGGATCTATCATTCCGGGCGCAGGCTTTTGCTCTGTCTGATAAATTAAGTTACGACACTAATTCTTTATCATCTCTATTTGATTGTTGCTTTTTTGGCTGTGCTGTAGGCTCCATAAATACGTTTTCCGTTTACTGTTTTGTAAGAACGGACTTTGACGTAATATTTTTTCCCTTTTTTCAGACCTTTGATCTTGTAAGATGTTGTTGTTTTTGCTTTTCTTACTGTCTTTTTACCTGTAAATTTCTTGTTTGTAGAATATACAACTTGATATCCTGATGCTTTCGTATTCTTTTTCCATTTGATCGTTAGCTGTTTTTTGATCTTATTTACTAAAGAGATACTCTGTTTCTTTGGTGCTACAGTCACTGTAACTGTTTTGGAAGCTGCTTTGTAGTCTGTAGTTGCTGCTGCTTTGACTGTGATCTTGGCAACTCCTGGTCCTTTGACTGTTACTTTTCCTGCGGCATCAACTGTTGCAACTGCTTTGTTTGATGTTGTGTAAGTGAGTTTACCATTTCCATTTGTTTTTGCATTTAATTTGAATGCTTTGGATGTTTCACTCTTCTTATAAGATGCTGTTGCTGTGATCGTCTGGTCTTTTGTCTGTACTGCTGTTGTATCATCTTTCTTTGTTGTATTTGAGTTCGCATCATCTTTTTTGGTATCTTCTGCTTTCTTCACGATCTTATATGAAGATGATCCGTCTAATACTTTTCCTGTGTCCGCATCGTATGTTGTAACTTCAAAAGAGTCATCTGTTACATTGACTACAGAATAACTTGGTGTCCATGTCTGGCTTCTCTCAGAAATGAAATCCTGTTTTGCTGTGATCAGATTGTAGAATTTAGATCCTGTTGCTGAGTTTGCTTCTAAATATACAGTTCCTTTTGGATTTACAACCGTTCACCTTTT
>ENA-OPUE01001860-OPUE01001860.1-human-gut-metagenome-genome-assembly--contig:-NODE-1860-length-11594-cov-4.347777_pt1 | contig 11594 bp, 5 predicted proteins | sample MGYA00241466_ERZ501924 | MGnify/ENA primary metagenome ERZ501924 (study PRJEB25962, sample SAMEA2042223) | human gut metagenome | biome: human gut; feature: human-associated habitat; material: faeces...
GCAAAAGTAGCGAGGATCTCTCCCCGCTACAATATGCATTTCGTCGGATGCTTACCTTACGACCATCGTAATCTGACAAAATAAAATCAGCAAATTACACACAAAAAGGAGGGTGACTAAAAAGGTCATCCTCCTTATTTATTTTTTTATTACGAAAAGCTATTTCGCCTCCGTCACCTTGATGTTGTCAATGTACCAACGATTGACAGTGGACTTGGCAGGCTTCATATTCTCCGGACGGATAAGGATTCTGTCTCCATCCGAAAGACCTTCAAGAACGACAGATGCTGTCTGCCATTCCATTTTGTCAACAGGCTGCTGGGTCTCAAGGGCGGAGCTTGTGGAGACCACATCGTATGTGGCCGCCTTGCTGGCGTCAGTGACATAGCTGAGATTCTTTATCACCTCAACCACAACTTTGACAGGGTCAGTCTCTTTGGTTTCATTCTCCTTACCCTCATTCAGGACACGCCTATGGCAGGCCCAATTGAATGTGACATTTACCTTTGAAGCCTTGTTCTTGGCCAGGAAATCAGGAAGGACAATTCCGGTGACATTATACTTGCCATTCGTTTCAACTTTTTTGTCACAAGTCTTGCCCATCTTCCAATAGGCATCCTGCGGGTACATCACCTTCCATTCCGGATGGATGTCAACATAACCTTTTTCGTAGAAACCGGTTATAATAGACACCGCCGCACTATAACCGTTAGGAGCCTCAGCCCCAGGGTCATTATTCTCAACTGATTTGCCGATAGGCTTTGACGCAGTCTTGTTGTACTCCTCGATCAAAGGTGTCATCCAGCCAAAGTCATCCTCGAAAAGGACCTTTTCCGTCTCTTGGGCATCACCTGTGTTCATCACGATGTTGTCAAGATACCATCTCATCTGAGTGACTCCGTCGTGATTCTCAAGATATTCAGGCCTGATGATGATTCTGTCTGTCGGAGAATATCCCTTGATCTCTACCTGAGATGTTTTCCAAGCCATTTGACCTTTGACCCAATCATTTTCGAATGGATCACTGACACTGGCAAGACCGGAAGATGTGACAACCTTACCTGAACCCACAATCTCAACCACAACATTGACTTTGTCAATATTACCGCTTCCTGTCTTATGAGGGCTCCAGTCAAATGACAGGATGGCATCTCCACTATACTTAATGACCGGAAGCTTGAAGCCCGTGTGGGCATTGGTCTTTCCGAACTTCCAATAGCAGTCCTGTGGGTAAATGGATTTTACACCAGCGTTGATATCCTCATAACCTTTCTTTGCCAAAGCCTCCATAAGGCCGGATGCCTGGACAACCGGATCAGTGTATGCATTAGGAGCATTACCCTTATCATTATTATCTTCAACTGACTTACCCAACGGTGTGCTGGAATTTGAGTTATAGTAAGTCACATACGGAGCCATCCAACTGAAATCATCAGAGAAAATAAGTCCGGACTTGACACCAAGATCCTCAAAGCCTGCGACAATGATATTGACAACAGGCGAAGAAACTCCGGCAAAATAGCCATAGACAACCACGTTGTGGTTATTCAACTCTTCAAACTCATCCGACGCCGGTGCATCAAGAATATTGATACGCATTGTCGTTGCACCCTCAACAGTGACTGAATTACCGCTAAGAGTACCGGTAGCCTTAACGAACTCTCTGGATGTCGCGTTGTAAGAATCAATGGATGTCGTAATGTCAATCGCATCAGGGTAATTGACTGTTGAATTATCAGAAAGGATGATCTTCTCACATCCAGAAATCACAGGAAGCTTGTTCTCGGACTCCTTGGTTCCCCAGATCTCAGCGTTGTCACCAATCTTTGCTTCCTCCGAAGTAAGGACATAGATAGCCTTTGAACCGTCCGAGACGATGAAGCCTTTCGTTGTCAGAGCGGTGACCTGTGAGTTCTTTATGATCACAACAGCCTCGTCCTGAAGCTCAGTGGCCTGTGAGACGGTGACTTCAGCGACATCACGGAACTTATCTCCATTCTGGTTGACAACAACCACCGAACGGCTAGCAAGGGTACTGCCGTGGAAGACCAATTCCGCCTTACGAGGATTGTCAAGAGAACCGCCACGAAGATTATCACTCACAGAGACAGTCACATCCGTCGTTCCAGAACCAGTGGTAGGGTTGATGGTCACCCACTCCGGAACATCAGCGGTCCACGTCTTGTCGGAATAGACCGTGATAATCTGCTCAGGAGCACCCTGACCATCAAAAGTCAAGGATGTGGCGCTCGCCATTACGGCCTTGGCGACATCCAGCTCGTCCTCATTGCACCCAGTGAACACCAACGATGTCGACACAAGGGCAATGATGGCAATGAATATTCTATTAATCAATTTCATAATGTCAAACTTTATTTGGTTGTCTCCTCATCGTCATCACTCGAACCGTCCACCCAACCAGGGTTCTGAACAAGGTTCGGATTCAATGTACGCTCATTGGTAGGAATAGGATAAAGATAATCCCTGTTCTCATCAAATACGTGCTGGAGTCCCTGCTGAGGGTCAACATAACCTTTGTTGCCATCCGAGAGAAGGACACCCTGCTTGTCGCCTATCTTAAGGAAAACAATATTCTTCACAGATGAGCTTGGCTTGGTGTCACCTTCATAAAGGCAGACATCGGCGACATTGTCTCCGGTCAGGTCATACTCGCCAGGACCAGGGAAGTACATTCCGTACATTTCCTGCTCGATGCACTTGCCTTCCTTCCATCTCATCAGGTCATCCCAACGATGTCCTTCCTGGGCAAGCTCGATGGAACGCTCCCTGCGGATCTCAAGGATGACACCCTCATTGGCTCCGGTCACATTCTTGTAGCCATACTGATCTGACTTCAGGTACCAGTCAGGGTTGGCGTTGGCCGCCTGAAGGTTTAGATGAGGCATCTTTACCCTGTCCCTGAGGAGATTGACGGAAATGTCAAGGTCATTCTGAGTGATAGTGCCAAGTTCGGCCAGAGCCTCGGCGTAGATGAGAAGGGTCTCGCCATATCTGAACACCGGCATATCGTTGTATGACATTGTCACCCTATATACATCCGGCAGACTCACATCCATCAGATACTTGGAGATCTGGAATCCGGTGGAGCTGCTTCCGAAATCAGGAGCAAGGACCACGGTGGCACCCGGACGCTTGAAGCCAGGGGTCACGGTGCAATACGCAAGACGTGGATCTCTGTCAGCCACTTCCTCTTTATACTGAAGAGTCTGCCATCCGGCCTTGTCCGTGAAACGGGAGCCATCCTTCATAAGGAAGCTGTCGACGAACTTCTTGGTAAGACCAGGGCAACCCTGTGTCGGCATCGTGGCGAAAGCGCAGGAATTGTTCCTTACATTCAGACTTCTGTCATTCTTGATGGCAAGGATAAACTCATTCTTGTCAGCGTCAACGTTGGCGAACAACGCACGGTAGTCACTTGCAAGCTTGTACTTGCCTCCGTCCATAATCTGCTTTGCAGCCTCGGCGGCCTTCGTCAGATAGAAGTCGGCGTCGTTGCCTTCAAGCTGAAGGTTATGGTATTTCCTGTAAGTTCCCTCGTACAGGCAGAACTTTGCCTTGAGCATCAAAGCGGACCACTTGTTGACACGGTAAACGCTGATGTCTGAAGGAAGGTTCTCGATGGCGAAATCGATGTCCTCAAGCATCTTGGTCATAATAAGTTCCCTGGAATCCCTCGGGTTGTAAAGGGCCTCGTCAGCAGAGCCAAGCTCGACATCAATCCACGGAACGTCACCGAAACGCTTCACCTTATTGTAATAGAAGTATGCCCTGAAGAATCTGGCGACAGCGGAATACTTGGCGACAGCGGCCTCGTCGGAGCAGTTGTCGATATGGCCGAGCATGGTGTTTATCTTACGCAGCACTCCCCAGCTCCAGCCACCTCCTGTAGAAGGGACAACGCGGAAATTACCGCCATGGAGTTCATTGGACAAGTTATTGTTGATGTAATGATCACTCTGCTGGTCAAACGGTGACTTATCGAGAATCTTAAGATAGAACTCGTCAGAGAAAAGCCTCAGGTCGGTCTCGTTACGGAAATAGTTTTCCGGAGCCATCGTGTCCTTCGGTGTCTTGTCCAGAATGTTGTCACAGGAAGACAACCCAAGCATAGCGAGAGCTGCTAATATTATTGTGATTTTTTTCATTGCAACAGTGATTTTAGAAAGTAATGTCAATACCGAACATCATTGTCTTCTGCCAAGGATAGGCCATATGATCCCTTGCGTTATTCTCGTTGGTCTTTCTTCTGAAGGCCGACTCAGGATCTATGTACTTTGAATGCTTGGCCAATGGTGACCAATAGGCAAGGTTCTCACCAGAGAAGTAAACGCGGACTTTGTCAAGCCCTATCTTCTTGGTGATAAACCCAGGAACAGTATAGCCAAATGTCAGGTTCTTCAATCTGAGATAGCGGATGTTCTGAAGGTAACGGCTGTTGACTTTGCTCAGCTCACCACCGGTGGCTGAATATGAACGTGGCCTCGGGAAATAAGCGTCAGGATTATCCTCCGCCCAACAGTTGTCAAGGAAATTCTTCGGCAGGAAGGAAACGTATGAATATGAGTACGGTCCCCAGAATGACATATTCATTCCGGCAGGGTACCAATAGTGGTTACCTGTTCCCTGGAAGAAGGCCGAGAAATCAAATCCCATCCAGTCAAATCCGAATGTGAAACCATACTGGAGGCTGGCAAGGGAGTTGCCGAGGATCTTCTGGTCACCCGGATCATTAACGGTATTCTTACCTATGGTAAGCTTGTGGTCTCCGTCAAGATCGACATATTTCAAGTCACCGGCAAGGAAACCTCCGGTCATACGGCCATTGATGATGCTGCAGTCAAGAACATTCTTTGTATATTCCTGTGCCTCCTCGTCTGTCTTGAACAAACCATCGACCTCAAAGCCCCAGATGTCACCAAGACGCTGTCCTTCGTAATAGTTGGACAGAATCTTATCCTTGTTATCGAACTTGGTGATGTATGATCTGTAATCACTCAATGTAGCCCTGACATTATAGTTGAACGGCTTGCCAAGAACCTGGATCTGATCCCTCCAGCCAAGGGAAAGCTCATAGCCATAAGTTCTCAGGTCAGCGGCGTTCATTCTTGGAACGGAAGCGCCATACACGCCTGGAAGTTGCTTTCCGGCGGTAAGCATATCCTTAGTATCCCTGATGTAGGTCTCGGCTGTGAAATCAAGGCGAGAATTGAACATAGCGGCATCCAATCCAAGGTTGTACTGGATCGCTGTCTCCCAAGTCAGGTCGGAAGCGTTCGGAGCCGAGATCGTCGAATATTTAGGCAGGGTTGTTCCCTCGCCGAAAGAGAAAGCGTCATCACCGGAGAACGTCTTGTTCTCGATCTGCCTGAGGTATGTGTAATAGCCGCCGTTGCTGGCCTTCACATTCTGGTTACCGATGCTTCCGACAGAGGCTCTGAGCTTGAGATAGTCCACCGTGCTCTTCACGCCCTCGAAGAAAGGCTCCTCGCTGATTCTCCAACCGGCTGAGGCTGACGGGAAGAAACCCCATCTGTGTCCAGGGGCGAAACGTGAAGTTCCGTCATAACGTCCTGAGGCCTCGAAAAGGTACTTGCCCTTGTAGTCATAGTTGACACGTCCGAAAAAGCCGACGAGAGCATAATCGTTGAAGCCTCCGGACACTGTCGTCAGGATGTCACCATCGCTGTTCGGGCCGACAAGATTGAGGTCGGACAGATCCTCGGAAAGCAGGTTCTTACCTGTCGCACCGATACTCTTGCTGTTCCAGTCCTCGATGTTGGTTCCGACAACCGCGCTCAGGTGATGAGCGTCATTGAAGGTGTCATCATAAGATGCATAGACATTATAGGCATAGTACTGGCTCGTTCCGACACTCTCTTTCAGGTGATCCTCACCGGCTCCCGTCTCGTAATATTCCATTGCGGAATCAGGATATCTGCGATAAGGCATCTTGACCTGCCTGTAGGAATTCCTGTTCTGGTAGATCCTGTAAGTGAAATTGGCGGTCACAGTCACCTGCTTGATAGGGGTGATCTTCAATTCCGTCATATTCGAGAAATCGGTCTTGCGCTCAACGTTGTTGTCGCCTATTGAGAACATAATATGACGTCCGTTGGCGATGTTGTAGTTGCCGGAGATCATAGGTGTTCCGTAAGTGAACGAACCGTCCGGGTTATAAAGAGGGAAAGCGGCAAGAGCGTGACGAGAGGCGTATGAGAATGAATCCTGAACATCGTCTCCTCCAGGGAATGTATAACGTGAGCTGAAGAATGACGTGTTGTTGGACAGCCTCATATACTTGTTGATCTTGAAATCGATCTTTGAGCGGAGGTTGTACTTGTTATAGACATCAGGATTGATGTTGATGATACCCTCCTGACGGTCGTAAGCTCCTGAGAGATAATACTTGACATCCTTAGTGCCACCGCTTATGGAAACACTCTGCTGCTGTACGGGATGCTCGTCGCGATAAAGCTCGTGATACCAATCGGTGTTGCAGTAATAAACCCACTGCTTCTTTCCGTTGCGGACATCTTCGACAATCCAAGGACGGTCAGGATTCTCGGTCTTGTCGTTAACACGAGCGAGAAGTTGCATCATATCAGCGTCCGTGTAGGTGGTATATTTCTTTCCGGCGTCCGCCATCCAGAACTTATCGATGGTATATACAGACCAGTAACCACGATCCTCGTAGTCAGTTGATGTGGTAGGAGCTTCCCAACCCCATCTGCCGCTGTACCTTACTGTAGCTTTTCCATCCTTTGACTCACCGCTCTTGGTCGTGATGAGAATCACACCGTACGCGGCGCGGGCTCCATAGATCGCGGCAGCCGCGGCGTCCTTGATCACGGAAATGCTGGCGACATCGTTAGAGTTCACACGGCTCAGGTCACCGATGGCACCATCAATGACCACGATAGGAGAAGCGCTGTTGATAGAGGTGATACCTCGGATGTTGATGGATCCCGAGCTGCCAGGGTTACCTGCCGAAGTGGAGATATTCAATCCCGGCACAGCTCCCTGGAGCATGTTCGTAAGCGAGTGGGAGGTTCTGTTTTCCAGTTCCTTAGGGCTTACTGTCGTGATGGCTCCGGTCAAATTGACCTTCTTCTGGGTACCGTAACCTACAACAACGGTCTCGTTCAATGTCAGATTATCCTCCTCAAGGACAATGGACACGGAAGATCTGGTTGAAGGGACAGAGACTTTCCTTGTGACATAGCCAAGGGACGTGACCTCAAGTGTCACATTCCCTGCGGGCACCATCAAAGAAAAGCTTCCGTCATCGGATGTCATCGTACCATTGTTGGTTCCTTCAACAAGGACAGCGACTCCGACAAGAGGTTGCTGTGCAGCGTCGAGAACTTTTCCCGACACCTCCCTCTGGTTCTGGGCGAAGGCGGCCGTAAGGCAACCCAACGCAAGAATCAGAGAGGCAGCAATTGATTTGATTACTCTCATAAGAATAATGTTTTAATTGTGTGTTTATAAAACTTGACGTTTGATTATTTCTTGAAATCATCCAGTCTGAACTCCTTAGGACGGGCCATATTCTCGGTATAGACATTACCAAACTCGTCCGTGACCTTGATGGTGAGATCAGTGTCGGCGTCAGGTGCGGTCACCTTGAAGAAATGATGCCATTTCTCGGTGATGAAATTCGGCTTGCTTGACGCTCCGTTGAACCTTTTGACGGAGAGTGCGGCGATGTGCGCCGGATCGTAAGCCGAGGCCCTTGTCCATTTCAGTTCATTTCCCTTCTCATCCGTGACGCTTAGTTTCCAATTAGAGTTCCAGTTCCAGATGTTGATCAGGACCACATTCTTCTCTGTTCCGGAATATGCGTCGACATATTTAGAGAACTCTGGCTTCAGGCTGGCTGACATATTCGGTACGTCATCGTAGGAGAAGCGGACTTTATTAAGGTCGTAAGACCTGAACTGATAGTTCTCGTCCCAAGCGGTGGCTTTGAACTTCCAATTGAAATCCGTGCCGTTGATGTCCCAGATGCTGTAGCCGGCAGGAGATCCGTCCGTGCCAAGATAGACTCCAGGAGTCAGCTTTCCGGACCACCACCACGATCCGCAGATGGATCCCGCGTTATGCTCGTAGAAATTCTCAGCTCCGAACTTGGCGGACTCCGTAGGGTTTATGTTATAGATCACGTGAGTATGTCCGGTGACAAAATGCACCTTATAGCCTTTCAGGATATCAAACAGCTGCGACACGCTGCCGACCGCTGTCTTATAGGTGTCACCCACGATAGGGCTGAATATCTGAGCGTGGGTCGTGAGGATCAACGGAGTGGACTTATCCACATAACTCAGATCATTCTCCAGCCATTCAAGCTGCTCCGAGGTGAAGGTCTTGACATAATCCCTGTTGCCTCCAACGTATTTTGAGCAGTCAATGTCATCCAGCACGACATAATGAACCTTGCCTATGTTGAATGAGTAATATGTCGGCGCGATCTCCCTGACATAACGGGCGGACGCGTCAAAGTCGGCACCGAATGTTCCGATGGCTCCCTTCAGCATATAGTCATTGTCGTGGTTGCCCATCGTGTGGAAAATCTGGATGTCGTTGACCTGCCCGTTGATCTCATCAAGATACTGAGGGAAAGAATAGCTCCTGTCATACCAGTAGATGTCCCACGTCATATCACCAAGGGTCATCGCATAGATCTTCTCTGACTTGTGGTTGTTCCGATAGGAATTGAAATCCTTCGTGAACACTGCGAACTGCGATTTGTCATTGGTTCTGTTCGCAAGATGCATATCACCGAGGAAAAGCATCTTGTGCTTGCTCTGGTCTCCGACGTATGTCAACTCAAAGTCTTGCCTTTCGACACTCGAAGCGTCAGCGCCCAGATATGCGTGGAACTGAGGCAATACGCCTTTGGAAGGCACCTCATAGCCACTTGGAACAGAGATGAACACATAGTTCCATTTCTTGGCTGACGGAAGCTGATAGATACCCTTGCTGTCGGTCTTGGTCACAAGCACTCCGTCGGAAACCACGACGTCCGGCACACCTTTCTCGTCACAAGTGACCACACCCCAGACAGTTGTGCCTTTGTCCGGAGTGAAATCTATCGCCTTGACGATGCTCAAGGTTGTGTTTCCGAAGGACTTTTTACGCTGTCCACGCTTGAGATAGACCTGATAGGTGCCGGAAGTCGCTGATTTGTATAGTCTGACCGCGAACTTGTCGGCGGAGACGCTCTCGATGTTGCAATTGAAAGAGATTCCATCAGAGGCCATCATCATAAAGACATCACTTTGAAGCGGTGCCTTGCCGTCTTTTACCACGAACTCGATCAGACCTTCCGGAGCGGCCTCAATCCTGCTCGGAAGGACAAAGCTGACATCAAATTCATCCGCTTCAGGAGTCTCGTTCCCCGATCCGCCACATCGGATCAAAGTCACGCATCCTACAACAGTCAATAAAATGAATGTCAAAAGTTTGCAAAAGAAGTTCTTTCTCATATTTATGAATATTCCAGTTTAGTTAAACGTCAAGTTTAGCAAAATTCCTAAGCGTTGGACTTCGCCAGCCTCTGTTCGCTCTTGATCAGCAGGGCGCAGAGGAAGACTCCGATGAGGGCGCCTACTGCTACGGAGAGCATCGCGGTGTCCCAAGAGCTGCCGACGGCGATTCCACCGACAAGGATCTTGGAGCAGACGGCGTCACCGAGAAGGTAACCGAACAGGCCCACGAAACCGGCGGCTGTTCCGGCGGCGTTCTTAGGAACGAGATTCAAGGCCTGGACGCCTGTCAGAGCCACAGGGCCGTAGATGAAGAAGCCGATAAGGCACAAGGCGATGTAGATCAAGGTCTTCTGCAAAGCCGGAGCGGCGGAGATGATACCAGAGCCGACCATCCAATAAAGCAGGACGCCGAGCAGGCAGAAGAACATACAGATCACGTTCATCGGAGCGCAGCGGCCTTTGAATATCTTGGACGTGGCCCAGCCGCAGGCAAGTGTGCCGACGGCGCCGACGATGTTGTGCACGGAGAAAGCGATCTTGCTCTCGGCTGCGGTCATTATGGACTTTTCCTGAAGATAGGTCGGAGCCCAGTCACCGATGCCGTAACGGACCATATAAACGGCCACGTTGGAGATGGCCACGATCCACAGGAGCTTGTTCTTGAACACATAGTCCACGAACAAGGTCTTGAACGGAAGCTTCTCGTCAGCTGAGCCTTTGGACTTGATTCCTGACCAGTCCTTTCTCCAGTCCTGGACTGAAGGAAGACCGCAGGACTCCGGCGTGTCACGGATAGCCCACCAGCAGAACACCGCGATCAGAATGGCGATGACGGCCGGGAACACGAAATCGCCCCTCCAGCTCTGAGTGCTGCCGAAAGCGTCAAAGATCATCACACCGGCGAAGATCACCGCCGTCATGATGCCCACCGCTGTAAAGCCATACCGCAGCAGCTTCTTGTAGCCCGCCGCGTCCCCCTTGCCGTAGTGGTAGCTGACCAGCGGCTGGCTGCCCTGCGAGATACCCAGCATGGTGTTGATGATGAGGGTGTTCACATAGGCGATGATGGTGTAGCACACCAGTCCGTCGTCGCCCAGACAGCGCAGGATCACCCGGTTGAACAGGAAGATCATCACGCCGTTGCACAGTTCCGTCACGCCGTCGGCAAAGCCCAGCGGGATCAGCCGCTTGTAGATGCCCCAGTCCATCCTGAACTTCACAAAGTGGAAGGTGTTGTGTCCGCCCAGGAAGTGGCGCAGATAGATGATGCACGTCAGAAGCTGGGAAAGACCTGTGGCGAAGGCCGCGCCCCACACGCCCCAGTCCAGAAGGAAGATGGCCACATAGTCCAGCACGCAATTGGTCAGGCAGCCGGTGATGACCGTCAGAATGGCCAGCCGGGGATAGCCGTCGGTCTTGATCAGCACCTCCATATTGTAGGAGACGATAAAGCACAGCGCGAAGGGAGCCAGACCCCGGAGATAGTCGATGGTATATTGATACGTTACGCCCTTTGCGCCCAGCAGCACGGCGAACGGCTCTAAGAACACGAATACGAGGACAGAGATGACAAGACCGATGCACGTCAGAAGGACGATGTTCTGGGAGAACAGGCTGTTGGCCTTCTCCCCCTGTCCCTGTCCCAGATAGATGGCGATAATGGTGCTGGCGCCCACGGCGAAGATCACGCCGATGGAGAACAGCACGTTGGTGAAGGGCACCGCCAGATTCACCGCGGCCATGGCGTACTCGCCCACGCCCTTGGCCACCATCAGCCCGTCCACGATGGAGTACAGGCTGAAAACCATGAGGGATGCCACCGTAGCGGCTACGAAATGCAGGAATTGTGATAACAGACTTCGCTCATTGAGCATTTTGGATGAGATTCCTTTCTTTTTGATTTCCGTTTCGGATATATAATTCTATTCTAACGAAAAAAAGTCGTTCTGTCAAATACTCTTGTCATGAATGGCAAGACAGTTTATAATTATCTTGATTAAAAAATCTGTGGGGGTATTTTTATGGAAGCCTATGTGATGGACGCTTTTTCCGCCCGCCTGTTCGGCGGCAATCAGGCCGGTG
>ENA-OPUE01001861-OPUE01001861.1-human-gut-metagenome-genome-assembly--contig:-NODE-1861-length-11591-cov-2.878901_pt1 | contig 11591 bp, 8 predicted proteins | sample MGYA00241466_ERZ501924 | MGnify/ENA primary metagenome ERZ501924 (study PRJEB25962, sample SAMEA2042223) | human gut metagenome | biome: human gut; feature: human-associated habitat; material: faeces...
ATCTCTGTCCAGCAACAGCTCCTTGTTCTTCATAATCAAGTCGTAGGCATCCACATCATCCGTTGTGGTTTCCTTACGTCCAACCTTACTGTTGACCATCTTACCCTTTTTATCAATTGAAAAATAACCCGCGTGAGTAGATTCTGCCGAGATAGAATTCAAGTAACGGAAATACGCTTCCTCGCCGATGCCCATCTGCAGATTTTCCACGATATCTCGGTATTCTTCCTCAAATATATCTGCAAAGATACCATTTTGGGGTTCTCCGGTCTCATCGTACTGCTTGTAGTGGGCAACCTCATCAATGAAAAACAGAGAAAGAACTTTAATGCCTTTGTAGTACAGCTGCCGTTCTCTTTCAATATGGGATAGGATTGTTTCCCGGATCTGGATACGACGCAGTTGCTCCTCACTGACCTTGCCGATCACATCACCGGCATAGATTTTAATGCCATTCAGAAACTCAACGGAATCATCCCGGCCATCAATCGACTTTACCTCAAAATTATTACGATATTCCTCCACACCATTGGACTGATCGTAGAGATTAAAACCGATACCAACCGTCTTCGTAACTTTCCGAATACCAGAAGCACCCTTGTAGTCAAACTGAATGGTTGCAGTCGGATCAGCCTTGGACAAATTAATGCTTTGCAAGTAGACATAACCTTCCGTAGCCGTACTGCCAGATTCTGTGATACCCTTCACGGCTATCTTCTTAACAAGGCGTTTGTTATAAGCTTCCATCGCATCCAGACGATAGATCATGTTGTAAATGCTGTCTGCTTTATGCGTTGCCGAATAGCGCAAAGTCAGCAGCGGGTGAAACTCGCGTAGGCGCTCCTTTGTCTGTTTTCCCTCCACAGATTGCGGTTCATCAATAATAAGAATCGGATTGGTCTTTGCAATAATGTCGATTGGCCGACGGGAACGAAACTCGTCCAGCTTCATGTAAATACGACGCGCGTCCTGTCCCTTGGCATTAAACGCCTGCGAGTTGATGATCATCACATTGATGGAACTATCCGATGCAAAGCGGTCGATCTCAGTAAGCTGAGCAGAATTATAGATAAAGAAGCGGATCTTCTTTCCATATTCTTCTGTGAAGTGTTCCTGAGTCACCTCGAAAGACTTGTAAACGCCCTCCCGAATGGCAATGCTCGGCACCACAACAATGAACTTGCTCCAACCGTAGTGCTTATTCAACTCAAACATGGTTTTGATATAGGTATATGTTTTACCAACGCCGGTTTCCATTTCGATTGTCAGATTATAGCCTTCGCCCTCCAATTTGGAGGAAGGTGTGATCTGATAGGATCTTTGTATTTTTTGAATCTGCTCCAGTATCGTACGAGCAGACAGTTCAAGCACAAGCGGCTGGTTACGCCACCCGGTAAAATCAGCGTCCTCGTTCATGCCAATCTGGAAAATACCGGTTCCCCTGTCCATCATATAAGTCGGAGTCAGATAAGGCTGCCCGGCGAAGACATCTACTACTGCCTTAGCGGCATCCGCTTGGAACTTCTGATGCTTGAATTGAAGTTTCATTCGTCCTCGCCTCCGTCCTCCGCAACAATTTGTTCTTCCAGAAGTTTCTTCAAGTCTTCCTTTTTGGGAAGAACTGTTTCATACTTACTGGCAAATATCTGAGAATTATCCTCCGGCAACGTCATTTCTACAACTGCATTATTTTTATCTCGACAGAGAATAATACCAATCGTCGGGTTCTCATCCTGTAATTTTACTTTGCGGTCATAATAATGTACATACATCTGCATCTGTCCAATATCCTGATGCTTAAGTTCCCCAATTTTCAAATCGAACAACACAAAACAACGCAGCAGGCGATTATAAAAAACCAGATCAACCATAAAGTGTTCTTCATCAAATGTAAAACGCACCTGACGCCCAATGAATGCAAAACCAGTGCCCAACTCCAAAAGGAACTGCTGTAAGTGATCAATAATTCTGCTTTCCAGCTCACTTTCCGAATATTCCGGAAGTTCCTTCAGCCCAAGAAATTCAAGCACATACGGATCTTTTACTGCATCCTTCGGTGTTTCTATTTTTTGACCTTCCAATGCCAGCCTATAAACCATGTCTTTATCTGTACTGAGAGCAAGCCTCTCATAAAGAGCACTGTTATATTGGCGTTTCAGCTCACTGAGACTCCAATCGTTTTTAATGCACTCGATTTCATAAAAATGCCGTTCGTCTATATTCTCGATCCGCATGAGCTTCAGATAGTGCGACCAGCTCAGGAAAAACTTTCTTCCAGTGCTGACAGTTGGAAGCGTTTCAAATTGGTCAGACATTGTCTGACCAATTTGGTCATTTGCATAAGTAAGGTAGAACTGCCGCATTTGTTTCAAATTTGTTGTGGAGAATCCTTTTCCAAATATATCTGTTAAATATGCAGAAAGTTCCTTCAAAAGCTGCTTTCCATAAGCTGCCCGGTTTTCGCCATGCTGCTCTTCCTCAACAATCATTTTGCCTATCTCGTAATAAGCGTAAACCATAGAGAGATTGACAGCGGTTTTGGCATTTTTCCGTGCTTGCAGAAGAATATCGGAAACATTCTTTAAAAAATCACTTTGAACTGCCTCGTGAATCTCAATATTTTTCATTTCCGCCTCCCATCAAATCACTTTTACGCGAGTATCCGGCGCAAGTAGTTTGAAAATCTCTGTGACATTGATCTTAGCCGAACTGTTTGCAAAGCTACTGTCACGGAAAACAGCTCTGAGCGGCTGACGCTTGGCAATTTCCTTAACCACGTTTTCAGGCACATTCTTATCAAAGCAGGCGATCAGATCACCATCGTTGTAAGTGTGAACGGTGCAGCCGTCAATCTGCTCCGAAGAATGCGGCATCGACAGCGGCAGTCCCCAATCCAGCAGGCAGCCGAATAACAGGTCAAGATCCGTGCGGTCATCCTTAATGTTGGATTCCAGTCCGGCAAGTATTCCCTGACTGTAATCATCAGGCGCATAGTAGACATCCTTCATGTTGGTATCATCCAGCTTGAGAACACGGAAACCGACATCAAGATCCCTCGTCGTCAGGGGACTTTCCGATTTGATTTTTTCGCCAGCGCGACGGATACGTTCCTTTCCGATTTCGCAGATATTCTTGTATCCGGCTTTGTAGGCAGTGCCACTTTCTTCGCAATTCTCTGGAAGCTGAACCATTAAATATTTCACATGACTTCCTTTACCAGCATTCATTTGCATAACCGCGTGGGCTGTAGTTGCCGAACCTGAAAAGAAGTCAAGAACAATCGAATCATCTTTAAGATTTGCCAATGTCAACAATCTTGTGAGTAATCTAACTGGCTTAGGGCCATCAAACACACCTGCATCCAGAAGTTTCGTCACTTCTTTTGCACCTTCTTGACTATGTCCTACCTCCTTATAGAACATGATTGATGTCGGTGCCATGCCATCGTACTTTAATTCCGTGAGGAATCTTTTCATACAAGGAACACTATTACCATCTGCACCAAAGTAAATCCTATTATCTTGGAGTCTCTCCCAAAATGCATTTTGGGAGAGACTCCAGCAGCGACCTGCTGGAGGCTCTATCACACGTCCGGAGGGCGTTGTAATAGGATAATCACAAGCAGCATTATATGTTTTAACGGACATATCACTGGGTTTCCATACACCTCGTGGGTCATTGTCCGGGTTCTGGTAACGTGCATTTGCTTCCTCTGTTCGAGGTAAACGACCAATTACAAAATCGGTAATGTTCCTTGCATACATCAACACATAGTCATGGCTATTAGAGATAAATTTCGCATCATTTTTTGGAGCATACGCTCTTTCCCATACCAACTGAGCCACAAAATTTTGTCCGCCAAACACTTCATCGCAGCACTTTTTAAGATTCTCCTGCTCATTATCATCAATACTGATAAAGATAACCCCATCGTCCGTCAGCAGGTTTCTCGCCAGCATCAACCGGGAATAGATCATGCTGCACCAATCGGAATGAAATCGCCCGATGGTGTCGGTATTTTTGAACAAGCGGTCGCCGTCCTCGTCGTACATTCCCATCTGCTCGTTTTCTTCTTCCTGCGAGCGCATGAAATCGTCTGCATAGATGAAGTCACTTCCGGTATTGTACGGCGGGTCAATATAAATCATCTTCACTTTGCCGAGATAACTTTCCTGCAACAGCTTCAGCACTTCCAGATTGTCGCCCTCGATATACAGATTTTCAGTGCTGTCCCAGTTTTTGCTTTCCTCTTTACAGGGGCGCAACGTTTTGCGGATAGGCTTGTTGACTTCCACAATAGCAGCCGTTTTCCCTACCCATGTGAATTTATACCGCTCGTCACCCTCCACCACATCTGGCGCAAGCATCTGTTTCAGCAGTTCAAAGTTGATCGCCTGCTTGTACACTTTCTTTTCCGGCGAGCTATGTTCCTCGTCCAACATCTCCGTCACGCAGTTCGGAAACAGTGTAGCAATACGCTCTATATTCTGTGCCGTCATGTCCGGCGATTCCATTTTCATTTTATCCATTCAGATTTCCTCCTCTTACACTTTCTTGACACGCAGCTTTAAGAATTTTTGCGTTTTCTCTTTTTCTAAATCAGGATCATATTGAGTTTCTGTTTTTTCTTCCTTGCTTGTGATATATCCAATTTTCTCCAGATATTCGGCCAGCAAGTAATGTTCTTGAGTCGCTGATAGAAGAACCTCATGACGTTTTGTCCGGTCTGCAAGATCAGCATATTCTCCACCAAGTTCATTGAATTTTTGTGGAAGATCGTCAACACCATATACATCGATGTTTGTAAATAAAATTCCCACTTTATCCTTCTGATCTACACAATTCATCGCAATATTCACAATCTTTTTTGTAACCGGCAATTTTAATGCAGTCATTTTCGTGGCCACACCTTCTGTCATATATCTTTCAGCATATTCGGTGAACAATTCATCTTTATTTTTCTTCTGAATACGTTCACTAAGCATGAGACGTTCAAACAAACTATCAGACATAATGATACTATTTTTTGTCGCCATAAAATCAGCCTGATTCTGCTCTATGAAAGCCACAGCGAGGGTAGGAGAGATTGACGCAAGATCGGTGTATCGCTCAGCGGAAAATGCAAAATATCTACAATCGATCATGATCTGCAATGTGAACGGCTCGATCGTCGAAATATCCATATCAAAGTCATCCATCTTCAGCACGGGGATGAGTTTTCTTTGGATTTCTCCGCTGAATTCAGAATATATGAATTCCTTTATAAATTCATCGCTTACAACAATAGTATCGGCTTCTTTCAATACATCGACCTGGGCGGATACATATTCTTTCAGAGTATTTGTAAGGCTGTAAATCTGCCAATACTGAATGATATTATTCCAATTAGGCTCAATAATATTTTCTATTAGAAGTTCGTCCCAAACAGCATTCCATTTTTCTTTGTTTTCTCGAACCAGATCACCTGCACATTCTTCAATATTACTTAGCGCAAATTGCTCCTGCCGAACGATCTGCAATTGAACTTCCGTCACACCATCCAAACGCCTGAGAAGATCAATAATATCCTCTGCATTATCCTTCAAAACTTCATTCATTAAAACAATTTCACGAACATACAATTCGATATTATCCTGAACAAACTGGATCAAAGGCAAGTACTTTAGATCGATCAATGTGGAATATGGACGAGTGGTCAAATCGCCAACCATGCGGCTCTCTTTATACCACACTATCGTTTGGATCATTTCTTGATTCAGAACAAAGAAGTTCCCATCGAAAACTGCATCCAAAATATTATTTGCAACATTTTCTATCAGCAAGCGGGTAAAGTGAACATTCAGGCACTGGATCACTAAAATGATTTTTCCATTTTCGCAAGATCCTAACTTCTGAAGAATATCTTCATGCTGTTCAAAAAATGCTGTCATGCTACCATCTGCATTTAGTGTCTCAATTACAGAAATCGGAGAACCATTCATGATTTCGCATAGGTATTCCAGTTTGTGATCGTAGGTCATTGTTGCATCTGCACTGATATACGCCCACATTCCCGCCCACTTTTCGGTCAGTAATTGAATAAACCGTTCTCTTTGCTTAGTGTAACTGAAAAACTCATCAATAAAGCGCCAGCTGGTTTCTTGCTCATCAGACAACTGGTTGATAAAAGCACTTAACTTTACCGATTCACCTTCCGATAACAATTCTTCGAGTAAGGCAAAATTATAAATAGCCTTTTCCTCAAATTCATACTCTTGAAGTCTTTGAATTACCATCGGGGTCTTCGTCAACCGATAGTCAAATGCAAGTGGTTCTCGATTCTTTACCGAAAGGATAAAATTCATGTCGTCCTTGGTAATGCTTGTCCCTTTGAAGTAGTTGATGTAGTTGGCATACTTTTCGTCAAGATAGGCTCTGCGAAGAAGAAATACAAGCAATTTGTTCCGTTTGACCTTTTCTGATAATATTTCCTCTGGCGAATAATCTTCCAACAGTTTAGCAATCGAAAGCCTTGAAATATTATGCTGCTGCATTCTAAGTTCTTGCAATTTTTCTAGCATTTCCTGCAGCCCGATTTCTCTTACCCGATTGATTTCTTTCCAGCGTTCAATATAAGATTCGAGGGTTTCTTTATTTATTGATGTATAATCAGAATGTCCACTTCCATAGTAATAATAAATTTCATGATAATTTTGGTTGAGTAATTGTGCTAAATTAAAATTATCATTCATAATTCTGTCTGCAGGAATTGTTTCATAAGAACTTTTTCTTAACGACTCTGGAGTTGCCAATCGCCCCATGAGCTCCCCAAACATCGCATACTTGATTTCTCTCATCGACTTCATGCTATCTGCTTTGTATCGCTTTACTGTGGCTTCATAGTCATCAATTTCTGTTTGTATTTCCTGCTTCTTTGCAGAAATAAACCTTTGCTTATCTTCGAAAGCTTCCTTGACGATTCCGGATTCGTTTTGAATATCTGCAAAATCACTCGGATAAATATTTTTGAATACGATCATTGCAAGCATATGTTCATCTGACAATGAAAGTTCCTGTGTTGTCCTCAATGTATCTTTGTATATAACAAACTCATTATATATATTTTGCAGAACACGCATATCCGAAATATATGGCGAAACATCCAATACAAACTCCTGCGATATATTGTGTTCAATAGCTTTTTCTTTTGCCTCTTGAAGCCTCTGAAGAAGAATTTCCCCGGAGTTCGTTTCGTTAATTACAGGAACGATAGGAATAATAAAATCAAAGAACTTGGTTCTATCTTCCTTAGAAAAAATGTCATCTCTAACAGCATAAACAAAAACGATTGGCTTTCGATTAATAGCATCATCATTATTAAGAAGATTATTCAGTTCGCGAAGATGAACAAAAATTTTTGGATCATCCAAACGATCTAGGTCTTCAAAAAACACGATCCTGTATCCAGTAGCTTCAAAGAAGTACATGATTTCATCAAGATTCTTATTAAAAACCAAATCCACCTCTTCTCTACCACTTTGAATGGTCGTATCACTGGGCAACTTTACTTCCTTTATCCTGAATCTCGAAATCACCGTGCGATACAGATAAGCAATTATACCAGACGCTACCACGAAAAGCATTCCAATAAAAAAATATGTATTAATATGGGGCAGTTTTTTTCTTGAAAGGAAGTTACTTACCATCTCAACAAAGGTACTAAGCTTTTCTGGCGCAAAAATATCCGACAGAATAGCCGTAAATATCATTGCAGCCAAAACACTTACAAATGCTGGAAAAAATTTTATTTTATATATTTTTCTATATCGGCTTTGTGGAATTTTGCCTGGTTCTACTTTGTAAAAAAGCTGCTTTAAGATTCCCTTTTCAACCTCGTCTGCATCTACCTCAATTTTTTCTGCCGATTCCTCATTCTCCAAAGCCTTTCCCTTATAGAATGTGGCCATCGAGATTTTAAGAGATTTCTTTCTGATAGTATTCGCGCGAAAGAGAAAGCCCTTGTTATTCTTTTCATCATCCTGCGCAAGGAAAGTTTCAATAACGCTGCTCTTGCCTGCACCATAAGGGCCTGTCAAGGCAATGTTTTTAACTTTCTTATTTTGAAACGCCCAATTAAGGGCTTCTATGTATTTGTCACCATTTTCGATATTATCGATTGGTGCCAAATCTCTATATTCAAAATAATCCACCAGTTTCACCTCTTTTTTCTATCTGTCCATCTTGTTTAGAAGATTTTTTACATTCATTTTCATCTGCCTATTCAGCTGCTTTTCTTTCCGTATCTTTGCCTGCTCCAATTCAGTATCAGCCAGCTGGCGAACAAAGTTCTCATAAACAGCATCCAGGCTTAGTCCCTCTGCTTTCAGCGGAAGCTCGTCTTCTGGCATTCAATCCGTGTGATAATAACGATTGACCTTAAAAGCATTATTTGTTACTCCGAATCCTCAGAACATCTTTTGTTCTTCAGATATTTTCCGGATTTAATGCGAGCATCAACAGGTTTTTCCGCATTATCAGGTATGATCCATGAGTAGCCAACTTTTTTAGCACCGGGAATCCGATCTGTTGAACACAGGGTTTGAATTCTTCTTTTTGAAATTCCCCATTTTTCTGATAATTGTTTAATTGATAAATAGTCCATACTCAACCTCATTCTTCATGTTGCAACCCACTCTCTGCAGGACGTAAATTATTGATTATATTATACGCCAAAGTGCGAATAAAATCAATCTAAACCCTACATTTCCGGCATTAGACTGCATTTTCACTTCATTTGGCAAGCAACCCATATACAAATCGGAGTGATTCTTAAAGGAAAAGACTGAATGCTACTTCTTGCAAAGCAACATTCAGTCCCACCTATTTCCTTTTACAAAATAATTATCTCTTGCACCACAATCTCCTTTGCCCGACCGTGAATGCCGCTCATAGCTCTTACCCGCCCTATCTGCTCTTTCCCTTTCAGTTCATCTGTCACATTCTTCGCTTCCAGTATCTGCCTAATAATCAGCAACTTTCTGCACACTCTGCTTCCTCATATGCCACCAATATACAACAAAGATGGCTCCTCCTGTGAAGATCCAGGAAGCAACATATACATTCATCAGCATTTCATAGGTCGGGAACCAGCGGAATACCGTTACCATCCAGATCAACCGGAATACAACAGTTCCTAAAATCGTAATAATCGAAGGCTCCAGTGATTTTCCCATTCCCCGCAAGGCTGCACTTTCTACTTCATAGGTTGCCGTCAGGCCCTCGAGGGCACAGACATGATGCATACGGATCAGTCCGTAAACCGCTACCGCACTGCTTGTTGTATAGATTCCCACAAAGAAATCGTCCCAGATCATGAAGATAATTGCAAGAATCTCTGTGAAAACAATGCCAAACAGCATGCACAACCAGAAAATCTTTTTACATCTTTTCAGATTACCGGCTCCGTAATTCTGACTGGTAAAGGTGACTGCAGCCTGTGCAAAAGCTGAAGCAATATCATAAGTAAAGTACTCAAAATTTAACGCCAGGGAAGAACCTGCAATCGCATCTTCGCCAAACGAATTAATTCCACTCTGAATAAATACGTTGGATACAGAGAAGATCGCTCCCTGAATTCCTGCCGGAATGCCAATAACAAGCACCCTTCTTAATGCATTACTATCGATCTGCATCTTCTGTAGCCGAAACTGAAATTCATCCTTACGACAATGTAAATTAAGAATAACCAGTCCGGCACTCAACACATTCGATATCACCGTTGCAATGGCTACACCGGCAACGCCTAAATGAACACAGATTACCAGTATCAGATTCAGAATCACATTGACAATACCGGATATGAACAGGTAATACATCGGGCGTCGGCTGTCACCGAAGCTTCGCAATGCTGCAGCACCAAAATTGTATATGGTCATAAAGGGAATACTGAGAAAATAGATTCGGATATAGAGCAGCGCCTCATTCATGACACTTTCCGGCGTTCCGGATAATTCCAGAACGACTCTGGCAGTAAGTAATCCAATACCCATCAAAACTACCCCAAGTATCAGCCCGAATGTGATTACCGTATGAAGCATGCCACTGATCTCTTCCCGCTTCTTTTGTCCGATCAACGTAGCAAGTGCTGCATTCGGTCCTACCGAAAGTCCGACGATCAGATTTACGAAAATGCCGACAAGTGCCACACAGCTTCCTACAGCTGCAAGTGCCGTATCACCTGCAAAACGTCCGACAACCGCAACATCTGCTGAATTAAATAATTGTTGTAAAATACTGCTGAACGCTAATGGTATGGCAAACAAAATCAGTTTTCCTGAAAGCTTTCCGTTCAGCATATCCATTTCTTTTCTTTCCATATTATGTATTCTCCGTTATGACACACTGTTACCCGGTTCCGAATAGTTACTTTATTTTTATGTATCTGTTCAATGCTCCGTGTATTTGCAGTCATAATGATAATATATCTTTCGTCATCTGTTCCTGTTAAAAGTCAAGAAAGATGCTAAGCCTCTTATAAGAAAGCTTAGCATCATCATCTTTTCTTTATTACCATCCTGTTCATCAACAGACTGTCTATCTGGTACAGTTATTTAAAACTGTTATACTAGTATTTGGAAAACTCCAGAATTTTCTTTGCATTATCAATTCTGTCCTGAGTGGGCGGTTCTACTCCTTCAAGCTTATAGGGTATACCCAGCTCCTTCCACTTATATTCTCCCAGTGTATGATAAGGAAGTACTTCTACCTTCATCACGGTATCCAGTGTATCAATAAATTCTCTTGTTTTCTTCAGATATTCATCCTTATCTGTGATACCGGGAACCAGAACATGACGGATCCACATCGGAATGCCCTGTTCTGAAAGATATCTTGCACAATCCAGAATATTCACATTCGTATGACCGGTAAGCTTCTTGTGCTCTTCATCATCAATATGCTTGATGTCCAGCATTACCAGGTCCGTATACTTTAATAACTCATTGAACTTGGAGAAGAAAGGCTCTTCCCTGGTAAAAGGCTGTGCCGAAGTATCAAGATTCGTATTAATCCCTCTCTCATGTGCCTTTTTGAAAAGATCAATCAGGAAATCAATCTGCAGTAATGCCTCTCCACCACTGACGGTAATTCCACCTTGCTTACCCCAATAGCTGCGGAAACGTTCTGCTTTATCCAAAAGTTCATCCGCAGTCTGCAAATTATCCGTCTCCGGATTCCAGGTATCCACATTATGACAGTACTGACAGCGCATATTACATCCCTTCAGGAAGATAAGATAACGGATCCCCGGGCCATCAACTGCTCCAAAGGATTCTAATGAGTGAATTCTACCTTTAATCATCGTAATAATCTCCATTCTCTGCCGTACCGGCAGCTGCGGGGTTAAATTTATTGTGACTGTTCAGCAACGGCTGATATTTATAGTATGAACTGTTTACACGTATTATAGTCTTATTTATTGAGGGTTGTTCTCATTAAGTGTCCAGGTATGGTTCGCACTAAATTCAATCTTCGCCTGCGGCTCGATTCTTTTAAATGCTCTACTCTACCTGCTACACTAAACAGGGGCCGGACAACTGCCCGACCCCAATTTA
>ENA-OPUE01001863-OPUE01001863.1-human-gut-metagenome-genome-assembly--contig:-NODE-1863-length-11564-cov-2.496481_pt1 | contig 11564 bp, 11 predicted proteins | sample MGYA00241466_ERZ501924 | MGnify/ENA primary metagenome ERZ501924 (study PRJEB25962, sample SAMEA2042223) | human gut metagenome | biome: human gut; feature: human-associated habitat; material: faeces...
ACCATCAGAAAATGTCCGCCGGGCTTTAATACCCGGGAGGCTTCCCGGATCACATCGTCAAGGGTACAGAGTATCTCATGGCGGGCAATCGCTTTGGGTAATTCGGGATTCTTCAATCCATGGTTGTTATTCATATAAGGGGGATTTGTAATGACATAATCACAGGAAGCCTTTCCGAGAAGGGAAGAGGCTTCCTTAATATCCCCGTTAATAATATTGATCTTGTCGGTTAGTCCGTTATATTGGACACTGCGTCGCGCCATGTCTGCACTTTCGGCTTGGATTTCGAGTGCATCAATATGCGCGGCTTCTGTTTTGGCGGTCAGCAGGATTGGGATGATCCCGGTACCTGTACCAAAGTCAGCAACTTTGCTGCCCGGTGCACAGTGTGCAAAGGAAGACAGTTTTCGTGTTTTTTTGCCCGGGCAAAGCCGGACAGCAGCACCGCATCCATACCGAAACAGAATTTATCGGGATTCTGAATAATATAATAATCATTGATCTGAAGATCGTCCAGGCGTTCTCCCGGTCTTAATTCTGCTTTCATGGTGTGCTTTGTCCTTTATTGTTGTTCTGACGGCGATGGTTGTTACGTCTGTTATCGTGGTCGCCTCTCTTACTGCGCTCCTCACGGAAACGCTCAGGGCGTCCCTTGTCACGGCGTCCGTCGGTCTGACGCTCATAGCCGCCGCGGAAGCTCTGATCCTGCTTCTCGGTATCGGTCAGATGGATTGCCTGATTCTCATAACCGCCGCGTCCTCTTGCAGGGCGTTTGTCACGGTTATTACTCCGAGGTTCACGGTCTCTGCGGTTATTGTCACGTCGTTGCTCGCGATCCTGTCCGCCACGATTATTGTCGCGTCTCTGGTCACGATCCTGCCCGTCACGATTATTGTCGCGTCCCTGGTCACGGTCCTGTCCGCCACGGTTATTGTTACGTCCCTGATCACGATTCTGTCTGCCACGATTATTGTCGCGTCTCTGGTCACGGTCCTGTCCGCTACGATTATTATCGCGTTTTGGTCCGCGTCCACGACGGTTGTTGTCGCGTTTGTTGCCACGCTTCTCGTTTTCTTCCTCCTGACGATCCTCGATGTCCTGCTTCTCCATGATCTCAAGCTGCTCCAGTCCCTGCTCATCAACCATTTCGTTTAAGGATGCCTCCAGCTCAGAACCTTCGCTGCTGATCTGGTGATCCTTAAAGCTAAGATCGGTAACCGGGTATTCGCGGATCTCACGTTCGCCGTTCTTCTTGGTGATCACCACCTTGACAAGCTGCTTTAATACGCTTGTGCTCTGCACCTCGCCAACGTAACCGTCAATCGTCTTAACCTGCGATTTGACGGCAGGTAAGTTGCTGTTTAATTCCTCATAGGCTTCCTGCTCATTTTTGAGACAGCACATCAGACGTCCGCAGACGCCGGAAATCTGTGTCGGGTTCAGGGAAAGTCCCTGCTCCTTTGCCATCTTAATAGATACCGGGGCGAACTCGGAGAGGAAGGTATGGCAGCAGAGCGGTCTTCCGCAGATAGCCATACCACCTAAAAGTTTCGTTTCGTCACGGACACCGATCTGACGCAGTTCAATACGTGTTCGGAAAACAGAAGCGAGATCCTTTACAAGCTCACGGAAATCGATTCGTCCGTCTGCGGTAAAATAAAACAGAAGCTTGTTTCGGTCAAAGGTATATTCAGAATCGATCAGCTTCATTTTCAGATCATGCTTTTTGATCTTTTCGAGACAGATCCGGTAAGCCTCTTTTTCTTTTTGCTCGTTTTCGATATTGGTTTTTTCGTCCTCCGGTGTTGCGGTACGTGTCAGCGGCTTTAACGGGGAAACAATCCTGTCATCGGTTACTTCCTTCGGTCCGAGTACAACCGTGCCGTATTCGATGCCGCGCGCAGTCTCAACGATAACATGGTCGCCCTTTTTTATTTCGTAGCCGGTGGGATCAAAATAATATACCTTACTTGATTTACGGAATCTGACTCCGATAATTAATATCATAATATTTGTTGTCCTTTCTATTGGCGGATTATGCCTATTCTTTCATGGTAAGTGCCATCAGTTCCATGGTGACGTCAAAGTTGACGTTGGCACCGAGACGGACCTTTGCCTTGTCGATTGCCTGAAGGATATTTTCGATGCTTTCATAGGTGTGCATGCTTGCCTGGTGGGAGATGTTGTGGAACTGGTCGCGGTAGAGCAGGAGATTTGCATCCTTTGTAACCTTGAACATCAGTACATCGCGGTACCACAACAGCATCAGGTCGAGATAATCATCGATCATGCCCTTTTTCTGGGAGAATATACGGATCGAATCAACAATCTCAGAAACATCCATGTGCTCGACATTTTTTAATAAATGAAGGGTATCCTCCTTCATTTCCTGAAAATCAGTGGAGTTTGCAAAGCGGATCGCCTTGCCCATATTGCCCTGACAGAAGCCTGCGGCAATATCAGCCTGTTCCTGCTCCATGGAGAGGTGGCTGACAAGATAACCGGCAATCTCCTCTTTGGAGATCGGTTTTGTATTGATCGTCACACATCTGGACTGGATCGTCGGCAGAAGTGCGTTGAGATTATCTGTGAGAAGGAGAATGACAGCGTATGACGGTGGCTCCTCAATGGTCTTTAAGAGCGCATTCTGCGCCTGCTCAGTCATTTTATTGGCATCCGGTATGATATAGATCTTATGCTCACTGCTGTATGGCTTGATCTGGATATCGTTGTTGAGCTGCTCACGGATGTCATCAACGCTGATGCTCGCTTTCTCATGGGTGATATAGCGGATGTCAGGATGATTGCCGGACTCTGCCTGGTGACAGGACTTGCAGCTGTCGCAGGAGTCTGCATTGGGATGCTTCTCACACTGCAGAGCCTTTGCAAAGGCGTCAGCGAGCATGCGTCTGCCGGAGCCGGTCTCGCCATTAATGATATATGCATGGGAAATGTTCCCTGTCTCAATGGCTGTCTGGAAGTGTTCCTTTGCCTGCTTCTGTCCAATGATATCTTTAAAATTTGCCATAAATGCCTCCTATGATAGATCAGGTAAACAGATCGAGGATCATTCCCTGAATTTCACCGATTTTATTGAGTATTGCCAGATGGTCCTTCTCCTCGCGCATGAGCTCCTCGGCGAGATCGTCCAGTGCGGCATCGATCAGCTTTACCATGCCGTACACTCTGTGCCGTCCTTTCTTATCGAGAAAGTTCTCGCGGCTGAAGGAATGGGAGTGTGTAACGATCTCATTCATAAATTCTTTGATCATTTTGCGGTACAGCTTCATGTCGCGGATGTCCATCTTGCGGCTGAGCTTGTTGCCCTGCTGGGTGATATCCTCCATCATCACAGCCAGACTGGCGCGCAGCTCCTGTTCTTCAATGCTGCTGAGCAGGGTAAAACGAAAGGAACCATCAGACTCAGTGACAGGTGCTTTTGGTTCAAGCTGTGTCGGCTGCTGCAGCTGGTTTACACGCAGATTCATGATTCCTCCTCCTTTTTCTTTGCTCAGATAATGCGGTCTGATTTATACAAAATAGTGACAGACCTTTGCCCAGATGTCATCGGCAATCTCTTTCTCAGGACGATTGCCGTCTATGATAATGATATTTTCTACATCCTCCATACGGTGGATGAGGTCAAGATAACGTTCCCGGACATCTGTGAGACGATCCAGTGTCTCGTAGATATCTGTCTGGTGACGTCCCTTTGAAACACGATCCATGGCTGTTTCCGGGGTAACATCAATGAAGATGTGGCAATCCGGACGAACAGTCTCATTTGCCATTTCGTTGCATTTCATGATCCATTCGAGAGGAACGGATACGCTCTGGTATGCATAATTGGAAAATACATAACGGTCAGAAATAACGGCGATGCCGTCCTCCAGCAGCTTGCAGATACCGTTGACCGGATTGTTAAGATGATCCAGACGGTCTGCCGCAAAAAGAGCTGTCAATGTTGTCTCTTCTCCCTTGATACGACCGGAGAGAAACTGGCGTAGCAGTGTGCCGATCGGACCATTGCTTGGCTCCATCGTGGTCATGCAGTTGATGGAATGTTCCTCAATGTGCTCCTTCAAAAGGGAGATCTGTGTGGATTTCCCACTGCCGTCAATGCCTTCAAATACAATAAAACAGCCATTTTTAGAAACCATAATGTACCTATCCTTTCTAAACTCCAATGTCAATACATCAAAACGTTTTATTGATGTCACGGGGCGTCACAGTGCCGACTGTTCTGCCTGTTACATCATAAATTATCTCACACTATATAATACGCTTTTTTCGGAACTTTTGCAACAAAGACCATGACTTGATATTTTGGTGCAATCATAATAGAATAATATAGGGAATAAAAGGTATTTTTTCTCATATTGAGGGAATGAAATGACACAGATACGAAGGAGACGGGAAAATGGAATGGAAATTTTTGGCAGAGAACAAGGCGGGACCTGCGAGAAAGTCAAAGGACTACCGTCTGTTCAGTGAACGGGTGATTCAATCCGCACAGCTATTGGAGAAATCGCTGTCCGAATATATCGTCAGGGAGGATGAGGATCTGAACACCAATAAGCTTCTGAAGGAGACAAGGGAGATCATTGCGCTCAGTGATGATCCGACGCATACGTTCCGGATTCTTCGGAGAGTGCGCCGGTATGATGATCTCACATACATACACAGCCTGAATGTGGCGATATTGTGCCATGAGTTTGCCAAGTGGATGCACATGACGGAGGAGGAACAGGATATTCTGACGCTGGCGGGGCTTCTGCATGATGTCGGGAAGATGGGGGTGCCGGGCAAGATCATTAAGAAGGCAGGCTCACTCACGGAGGCGGAATACTCCGTGATCCGGCAGCATCCGCAGAAGGGATATGATTTCTTAAAGAAGCATCCGTTGGATGAGCGGATCATGAATGCGGCGCTGATGCACCATGAGAGATGTGACGGCTCCGGTTATCCGAATGGCTTGAAGGCAGATGAGATCGATGATTTTGCAAAGATTGTCGGGATCGCTGATTGTTATGATGCGCTGACCTCGGCGAGAGTGTACAGAGAGCCTCATTGTCCGTTTGAGGTGTTCCGTATGCTGCAGGAGGAGCATGAGAAGTTTGATCCGAATTATATGGCAATATTCATGGAGGGTGTTGCAACGTTTTATATTGGCTGCGAGGTGGTTCTTTCGGATAATAAGCGCGCCCTGATCGTTGATACGAACCCGATGGATCAGAGTAACCCGATCGTGAAGATCAATGGTCTGATCGTGAATCTGGCGATGGTACAGGAGCTGGATGTGAAAGAAATCTGTTAAAGGCAAAATGTTGTTTTTTCCTTTTTACGAAATATAAATTTTATGCAAAAAAACGCTGAGGTTTTGTCTGCCTCAGCGTTTTAAGTTTCTGTGTTTCATCCGACCTTCATCTTAAACTTGAGCATCTCTCTCTCGTCATCAACAGGAATCTTTTCCATACAGGCACCGAGAGCTGTCATTTTCTTATCGAAATCCTCGTAACCGCGCTCGATAAAGTGAATGGAATCTACGGTTGTAAATCCATCGGCAACAAGACCTGCAACAACAAGAGCAGCGCCGGCGCGAAGATCAGGCGCGGTGATGGAAGCACCGGTCAGTCCGGTAACACCTTCAATGATCGCGACATTTCCTTCGACCTTGATGTTGGCGCCCATGCGGGCAAGCTCATCGACATATTTGAAACGATTCTCGAAAATGCTCTCGGTCACAATACTGCTGCCCTTGGCCAGCGCCAGGGTTGCGGTAATCTGAGGCTGCATATCCGTCGGGAATCCCGGATAGGGAAGTGTCTTTACATGCGTATGGGTAAGCGGCTTCGATGCCACAACACGTACGGCATCATCCGATTCCTCGATTTCACATCCGATTTCAAGGAGCTTTGCGCTGATGGACTCTAAATGCTTCGGAATAACATTCTTAACGATTACATCGCCCTTTGTTACCGCTGCAGCAAACATAAAGGTTCCTGCCTCGATCTGATCCGGAATGATTGTATACTCTGTGCCATGAAGTCTTGAAACACCCTTGATACGGATCACATCCGTACCGGCGCCCTTGATATTGGCTCCCATGCAGTTTAAGAAGTTCGCCACATCAACCACGTGCGGCTCCTTCGCTGCGTTCTCAATGATCGTCTGTCCTTCTGCCATTACGGCTGCCAACATCACATTGATTGTTGCTCCAACCGTAACCACATCCATATAAATATGACTTCCTGCAAGCTTCTGTGCCTCTGCAAAAATCAACCCGTTGGCAATCTTCACGTCCGCGCCAAGTGCACGAAAGCCTTTGATATGCTGATCAATGGGGCGCAGTCCGATGTTACAGCCACCGGGTAAGGAAACCTGTGCCTTCTTATACTTGCCAAGCAATGCCCCCAGCAGATAATAAGAAGCACGGATCTTCTTGATGTAATCCCCTTCGATTACAAGATCCTTGATATTTTTGCCGGAAATCCGGGCGGTGTGGCGGTCTACCCGCTCCACGGTGCCTCCAATGCTTTCAATGGCCTGCATCATCACATTGGTATCACGGACATCCGGGATGTTTTCTATTAATACGGTTTCATCCGTCATAACGGCTGCTGCCAGAATCGCTAAGGACGCATTCTTTGCGCCACCGATTTCGACTTCGCCAACTAACGGATTACCACCTCTGATTGCATACTGTTCCATAGCATACCTCGAAATGCGTTTGATATATTCCATCCGGTATTCATCATCATACGTAGTAATATTTCAGTAGTTCTGCAACCGTATCATCTCTTCACGGTTACATTATTTCAATCAACTCAAACGGAATCTGGTACAAAAACTCTTTTATCATTATAACATAATGTAAAAGTCTGTAAACCCAAACATCTGTTTAGGACTAATTCAGGTATTTCAGCGGGTTCACCTGGGATCCGTTAATCAGGATCTCAAAGTGCAGATGGGGTCCTGTACTGACACCCGTATTTCCGCTCAAAGCAATCTTCTGTCCCTGGGAAACCGTCTGTCCCGCAGAAACGAGCACCTTGCTTAAGTGTCCGTACCGGGTCTGTCTGCCATCCGGATGATTGATATATACACAATATCCGTAGCCGCTTCCCCAACCGGCTCTTGCAACGGTACCACCACAGGAAGCATAAACTGCGGTTCCTGTCGGTGTTGCCCAGTCAACTCCTTTATGATAGGAGCTTGCGCCTCTGGTCGGACGATTGCGTCGCCCAAAGTTTGACGTCAGACGTCCTCCGGAAATCGGCTTGATATAGGTCGGAGGAATTTTAGTCCCGCGTTCCACAACCTTCGGAACTGCCACATAAGTAATCTCCTCCTTGATAATCTCCTCCGAAACCTTTTTATTATTTTCAAAGGCTACAACCGCAACTACCTTGCGGTGTCCGGCGGACGGCTGCTGATGCACCACAGTTTCTGTTGTATACCAGTCATCATTATCAATATAAATGACATCCGCGTCATAATCTTCTTCATAATACATTTCTTCCTGACGCAGGACAGCCAGCATCGGTTCTTCGACCGTTACAATCAACTCCTGATCCGGACGGATCATTGAATTTTCATCCTCTAAGGACTCATTCATTTCAATCAGCTTGTCCAGCGGAACATTCGTCTTAATGGCAATTCCTGACAGGGTATCACCGGAAACCACCTTATAAATCTCATTTTTCTCTTCGTCACTTGTCACTTCATTGATGGCAAGACTGATATCCGTCAGTTCACCCTCATCCAGATACGCCTCAGCTACCTCTATATCATCCCCGAAACTCATGGAGATTATACCAAGCTGGTAATCCTCAAAGTCCTTCTCCACATCCGGCTCAATCTGGTCAAACAATGCCGTCATATCTGCCTGGAACCCGGCTTCCAGTGCTACAGCCTCCGCCGCCTCTTCCTGCTCCTGCATCTCCTCGCGTGTTGCAACAGATGCACTCATAACCGGAAGCTCTCTTGTCGGATCAAGCTGCAGTTCCACCTGATACTCTTTGTCCTCATCATATTTATTTACTGCTGCCTGCAAAAGTGCAACAACCTCATCCAGATTGGCAAGATTGATGATTTTTTCATTGATTTTAACCACATAGGACTTAATCATGGATTCCTTCATGTCGGAGGAATAGACCTTCTCCATGTTATTGATCACAAGCTTCGGAGAGTCTACTCTGCCCCATAGCACTTCCTGCCCAACGGTTTCGATTTCGCTCTCCACCAGAACCAGATGATTGTTCCGGGAAGCCACATTTCTTCGCGCTTCCACCGCATAGCTCTGTGCATCTTCGACCGAATCGACCACGCCGACTTCCTGTCCATTCAAAAAAACCGTAAACATATTATCTCCGGTTTTTACAAATTTCACAAAAGACGGCATGAAAAAAATACTGACAAAAACTGCCAGCAGTGCCATCTTTAAAAACCGCATTTTTAACCGTTTATAATGTGATGATAAATGTATCATAAATCATTCCTGTTCTATAGTTTACATCAAAAAGGTAACTGTTTTATTTTAACAGTTCTGAATTTACTTGTAAAGAGCCTGTTCTTTCCATGTATTTCCGTTTATAATCATAATGTAACTATTCAGAGCCAACCCGGAAAATATTGCATGTTTCCCCGGTGCGGCATATCCACCAAATAATAAGAAAAGGAGAGAGCCATGGGCAGCGAAACCATTTTTCACATTGACGTCAATTCTGCATACTTAAGCTGGAGTGCCATCCGCCGCCTGCAAAACGGTGATCCGCTCGACCTGCGCACCATTCCTTCCATCATCGGCGGCGATCAGGAAAAGCGTCACGGCATCGTTCTCGCCAAGTCGATCCCTGCTAAGAAATACGGTATCCAGACCGCTGAGCCGATCGTCAGTGCTTTCCGCAAATGTCCCACTCTCGTCATGGAAAGTCCAGATATGCATTATTATCATCAGAAAAGTGAAGAACTGATGAACTTTCTTCGTTCTGTCTGTCCTGATATTGAGCAGCTCAGCGTGGACGAATGTTTCATGGATTATACCCCCATCCAACGCCACTACGCTTCTCCCATAGAAGCGGCTTTCCATATCAAGGACGAGATCAGGAACCGGTTTGGATTCACAGTGAACGTCGGTATTTCCGATAAGCGTGTGCTTGCAAAAATGGCCTCTGATTTCGAGAAGCCCGACAAGGTACACACCCTCTATCAGCATGAAATCAAAGAGAAAATGTGGCCACTCCCTGTTTCTTCCTTATATATGTGCGGCAAATCCAGTGTACAGGCCCTTCATAATTTAGGAATCCGTACGATTGGCGATCTTGCTACCACCGATGCATCCATTATTGCATCCCACCTCAAAAGTCATGGTGTCCTTTTATGGCAGTATGCCAACGGCATTGATGACTCCGGTGTCACCTCCGTACCTGCACAGGCAAAAGGAATCGGCAATTCCACTACCGTCGCCAAAGATCTCACAACAGCCAAAGAAGCCTATCCGATTCTTTTATCCTTATGTGAAAGTGTCGGTGAACGGCTTCGCCATGCAAGTCAGTCTGCTTCCATGATAAATGTTGAAATCAAATACGCCGACTTCCGGAGCGCTTCCCACCAGAGAAACCTCCCGGAACCGACGAATGCAACTACTCTCCTTTACCGGAATGCCTGTCAGTTATTTGACGAATTATGGAATGGTTCCCCGATCCGCCTGCTGGGTGTTCGCACCACCAGATTAAATGATATGGATGCCCCGGTCCAGTTAAGTCTATTCGACCAGATTTCCACCCAGCCGGAAAAGACCACAGGTCCATCCCGTGAAAAGCTCGATGCCCTCGACACTGCCTTAGATGCCATCCGCAATAAATACGGCAAGGATGCGATTGTGCGTGGAAGTCTTTTATCCCAACAAGTTCACTAGACTCACCTTTGGTTCGCCAAGTGAACTTGTATGGTTCGCACTAAGCTCGAAATAACCTCGCTAAGTGCTCTACTCCAAAAGAAAAACGATAGAGTCCTTTCGGAGTCTATCGTTTCTTTACGCTGTAACCAAATGTTCCAAGCTTCTCTCCGAGCGTGTAATACGTTCCGTGTGAATAAGCAATCGGGTCTGCTTTTTCAAGAGAAAACTTTCCATTTTCATCCATATATTTTTCATCCGCATGTACGGATACGACCTTCGCCACAAACATATCATGTGTTCCCAGCCGGAGCACCTGTGTTACCCTGCATTCAATGTTCACAGGGCTTTCGTCTAAAAGAGGTGCACTTACCTCAGACGCAGGGCTGATATGAAGCCCGAGCTCTTTGAATTTGTCCACATCCCTGCCGCTCCGGAGAAGCTCCCGCACGACGTTGCGCCCGATGACCGTCCCCTCGGCGCCCTCGGGGGTCACGTCGCGGCGGATAGGCTTCCGCTTGAAATCCTTATGTTCTTTATATGCCATTGTTATTCTCAACTTTTCAGGTTTTTGCCGCAGAGCGGCAGTATAGAGTTATACACAATAGAGTATACCATAAGCGACGCGAACGCGCAAGCCTGTGGGCGAATATTTTGCGCGCTTTTTTGCATTGTCCGCCTCGGAATATCGGTATATTCCGTCGTTGTCCGCAGCAAAAATCATCACAAAATCTCTCGCCCGCAGGTACCTTGCAGTTTTGACCGAGCGGATTTTTGCCCGGGGCGAGGAAAAAGACGCAGGGAATACGCCGGTATTCGCAAATCTTTTGACGATGCACGGACAGAAAGACGCCGATCAAAACCTTGTGTATTCGTATCGTTTATGGTATACCATAAAAAGCGGGGCTTGTACATAAAAATCAGAGTATTTTTCGCAAAAAACCGACAAAAAGAGAAAAGGCATGACATGCGTCATGCCTTTGAAACCGAATGATAGGCAGCCATACGGCTATGCCCGAAATGCGTCGGATTCAGCGTCCCTCTTTCATTGCGGCAAAGCACTCGCTGCAATAAACCGGTCTGTCGTTTGAAGGCTGGAACGGAACGCGTGCTTCCTTACCGCAGTTTGCGCAAACGGTCGTGAAGTACTCCTTCTGTGCGCGAGCCTGATTCTTTCTCGCGTCTCTGCAGGGCTTGCATCTCTGGGGCTCGTTCTGGAAGCCCTTCTCTGCATAGAATTCCTGTTCACTTGCCGTGAATACGAACTCCGCGCCGCAGTCCTTGCACTTCAAAGTCTTGTCCTGATACATTGTTTCTTACCTCGCTTCTAAATGGTAGATAGTTTTTTTGCCCCAAGACGGATTCAAACCGACACCTTTGCATTTCCAACGCTCTGTGCTTTAAGCTATTCGGGCATATAAACCGACGGCTAAGTCGGCTGTTTTAGATTTTGTCTGAGTTTTTTCTTGATCCTGCAAAGAGCGTTGTCGACCGACTTCTGACTTTTTCCGATACGCGAGGCGATCTCAGCATAGGAAAAACCGCTGATATACATTTCAAAAATCTCATATTCGAGCGGCGAAAGCATCGCTTTGATCTGCCGCCGCGTCTCCCACACCTGCTCTTTGTCGAGCAGCAGGCTCTGCGGATTCGGCTCGTCGTCTGG
>ENA-OPUE01001872-OPUE01001872.1-human-gut-metagenome-genome-assembly--contig:-NODE-1872-length-11522-cov-2.522979_pt1 | contig 11522 bp, 8 predicted proteins | sample MGYA00241466_ERZ501924 | MGnify/ENA primary metagenome ERZ501924 (study PRJEB25962, sample SAMEA2042223) | human gut metagenome | biome: human gut; feature: human-associated habitat; material: faeces...
ACACCGGCGATAATTGCTACGCAGCGCTTTCCGCTGAAGAATGATAACCAGTCCGGAAGCTTGGTGTTCTTGAACTTGTTATAGCACATAGAACCGATGATTCCGGCAAGGATTCCGATAAACGGATTCGCAATCTTGTTAAATGCCAGAGTCTTGGTTGCGCTGTCAGCGACAGACGGCATAATAGTTGTTACAACTCCGGTTGAAAGAAGTGTGGTGATCATCAACCAGGAAGCAAGTGCTGCGATTCCGCCTGTACCATCATTTTTCTCTGACATACCGACACCGACACCGATCGCAAACAGAATGGCCATGTTGTCAATCAAAGCGCCGCCGGCTTTCACTAAGAACAGACCGATTAAGTTCGCTGCACCCTGGATATCTCCACCCTGCATGGTTGCCGGACACAGCAAGTAACCAATACCCATGAGAATACCGCAGATGGGCAGTACTGCTACGGGAAGCATTAACGCTTTTCCCAGTTTTTGAAGAAATTTCATACTTTCTCCTCCTTTGTTTTTATAAAATTAAAATTGGATTAGTCCAATCCATTTTACGATATGATCCGGATGCTTACTCAACCTTAAGTACCGCCTCATCCGGTGAGACCCCGCCTACCTTCAGCAGGCTTATTTGGGAATAATCATCGGTATTGCACACGACAACCGGAGATATGATATTAAGTCCGGCCTCCCTGATCTGATCAAGATCTGCTTCCATTAACAGATCTCCCTGCTTTACCTGATCCCCTGCTGCTACGTGTACATGGAAGGGCTTTCCCTTTAATGTAACTGTCTCCAGTCCGATATGAATCAGAAGCTCTGTTCCTGCAGCGGTTGTCATGGTAATCGCATGCAGGGTATCAAACACCATCGTTATTTCTCCGTCCGCCGGAGCGAAAATCTTTCCCTCTGAAGGAATTACCGCAAATCCGTCACCAATTATTTTTTCTGAAAAAGTGGGATCTGGAACCTCCGTAAGTGGTGTCACATTTCCCACGCAGGGTGAACAGATCACCTTTCCCTTTGTCTTTCCTTTAAAAAAACCTAGCATGACTGCTCCTTTCCGTCGATATAAATTCCTACAATATTTAATTCTTTATCAAGAAGAACAAAATCTGCTTTTTTACCCTCCTCAATGCTTCCTGTCTGATCGAAAATACCGATTTCCTTAGCCGGATTCTCCGTTGCACACATCACCGCATCTTCCAGTGGAATACCTGCATTTTTTACAACAAATCTCATACAATCCATCAGGTTCGTGGCAGATCCGGCAATCGTACCATCATGAAGCGTTGCCAGATTTCCTTTTACCACTACGGGTTGTCCTCCCAGAGTATACTCCCCATCCTTTAATCCGGTTGCTCTCATGCTGTCACTGATTAAAATCACCCGTTCTGCACCAAACATGGCAAAGGTTGCACGGATTACGGACGGATGAACATGTACCCCGTCACAGATTAATTCCACATGACACGACTGAGAATCCCTGACTGCACCGATCACTCCCGGATTCCGGTGATTCAACGGTGGCATTGCATTATACAGATGCGTTGCATGGGACGCTCCATGCCGGATAGCCTCACATGCCGTATCATAATCCGATACTGTATGGGCTATGGATATTACCACCTCTGATTTTGTCCGGTCAATGAACTCCATTGCTCCGGGCTCTTCCGGCGCAATATCCACAAGCCTGATCAACCCGTTCGCAGCATCCTGAAGCTGTCTGAAATACTCGTAATCACAGGGAATGATATTTTCTGCCGCCTGTGCACCCTTCTTGGAAGCACTGATAAACGGTCCTTCCATATTAACACCGACCAGATGTGCTCCTCCCTTATAGGAATATGCACCGGCATTCTTCATTACCGCAAGGAGTTCATCCTTCGGAATCGTCATGGTTGCCGGACAAACCGATGTCACTCCGACACCGGCCTCATATGCAGTTATAATATCCAGGGCTTCCTGCGTTCCATCACACATATCCGCGCCCTTGCACCCGTGAAAGTGAATATCTACGAGTCCCGGAATCATGTATAATCCGGCAGCGTCCACCACCTGTCCGTCACCATCCGCTTTTTCAAGGACTACGGAAAACCGGTCACCGGTCACGGTAACATCACCCTGTACAAACCGGTGATCCGATGTAAAAACATTCGCATTCTTTATAATCATTATTCCATACCTCTATCCGCTCTGTTTACTTACAGCTTCTCTTAAACGAACGATGCAGGGATTTTACTCAGAGCTGCTTCATCAGCTACCAGCGTAACATCATTATGCAGCTGAAGGACTGATGCCGGAACCATCGGTGTAATCGGTCCAAAGAACGCATCCCTTACAATATCAGCCTTACCCTCACCATTGGCAATGATGAGAATCTTTTTCGAGCGCATAATCGTCTGGATTCCCATGGTATATGCCTGCCTCGGAACTTCCTCAGCAGATGCAAAAAATCTCTTATTTGCTTCAATGGTTGACTGTGTCAGGTTCACACAGTGAACCAGCTTATCAAATGCATCTGCCGGCTCATTAAAACCGATATGTCCGTTATGACCGATACCAAGGAGCTGTAAGTCCACACTTCCCATGGATTGAATCAATTCCTCATATCTTCTGCATTCCTTTTCGGAATCCGGCTCCATGCCGTCCGGCAGATGGGTATTCCCTGCCGGAATATTCACATGGTCAAACAGATTCTGATGCATAAAATAATAATAGCTCTGATCATTCTCACGGCTGATTCCCTTATACTCATCCAGGTTCACCGTTCTTACTCCGGAAAAATCCAGATCCCCATTGCGATACCATTCGATCAGCTGCTTGTAAAGGCCGACCGGAGTGGAGCCTGTTGCCAGTCCGAGCACACAGTCAGGCTTCATAATGATCTGTGCGGAGACAATGCCGGCTGCCTTTCTGCTCATTTCCTCATAATCTTTCGCTTTATATATTCTCATTTCATTTACTCCATTTCACATATTTTACTGCGGACCGGGAGCACCATCGATGGAGCAACGCTCAGCTCATCAATTCCCATTTGTACAAACCGCTCGGTAAGTGCTGTATCTGCACCAAGCTCTCCACAGATACCGACCCACCTGCCATGCTTATGAGCCCCGTCAATTGTCCTTTGTATCATCCGGAGAACCGCCTCATGATGCGGATTGTAGAACCGGTCCAGCTTACTGTTCTGCCGGTCAATTGCCAGTGTATACTGGGTTAAATCATTGGTTCCGATGCTGAAGAAATCTACAAGCTCTGCAAGCTCCTCACTCATCATGACTGCTGCCGGTGTCTCCACCATAATACCCTGCTCCGGAATGGTATACGGAACCTTCTCTTCCTCCAGCTCCTTTGCCACCTCTTTAACAATTTCTCCAATACTCTTGACCTCTTCTACCGAAATAATCATCGGATACATGATCGCAAGATTTCCATATTTAGCAGCTCTCAGAAGAGCTCTCAGCTGTGTTTTAAAAATATCCGGCTGTTCCAGGCAAATCCGGATCGCGCGGTATCCCATTGCCGGATTATCCTCCTGTCCCAGTCCGAGATAATCCGCATTCTTATCCGCTCCGATATCCAGGGTTCTTATAACAACCTTCTTTCCGGCCATCATCTGCAATACCTGACGATAGGCATTGAACTGTTCGTTCTCATCCGGAAGCCCAGATCTGCCAAGATACAGGAATTCACTCCGGAATAACCCGATACCCTCAGCATCATTCTCAAGCACATAAGCCACATCCGAGACACTTCCGATATTGGCAAAGACATGGATTTTCTTTCCGCTTTTCGTAACGGATTCCCTGCCTTTATAATTCTCTAAAAGACGCTTCTGCTCCTGTTCCTCCTCCTGCTGTACCCTGGCCAGATGAATTTCGTTTTCATCCGGATCAAGGAAAAAGGCTCCCTTTTTACCATCCACAACAGCCATGGTTCCGTTCTGAAGCTTCTCTGGTTCAAGCGGTACGCCGATCAGTGCCGGAATACTCATCATACGGGCAAGAATCGCGGTGTGCGAATTCGTTGAACCGTGAACGGTAACAAAGGCCAAAATTTTGTTCTTGTCCATCTGGACCGTTTCACTCGGTGTCAGATCATCTGCAACAATAATGGACGGTTCGAGCTTACTCCAGTCCATCTGTCCCTCTCCGGCAAGGTTACGGACCAGCCGGTTCGAAATATCCCTGACATCCGCTGAGCGTGCCTGCATGTACTCATCATCCATATTGGCAAACATTTCCGCAAAATTATCACCGGTAACCGCTACCGCATACTCTGCATTCACTTCTTCATTCCGGATCAGATTGTGTATGGCATCCTGATAATCATCGTCCTCAAGCATCATCTGATGAACCTCAAAGATTGCCGCATTGACCTCTCCGACCTCCCGCATGGCCTTCTCATACAGCTCACCAAGCTGACTTAGCGCCTGTTCCTTAGCCTTCTCAAGACGCTCCAGTTCTTTTTCCACATGATCTACATGGATTCTCTTGACAAGGTGATCTTTTTTCTTCAGAACATGGACAGGACCGATTGCAATTCCTTTATATACGGATTTTCCAATATATTTCTCCATTTTCCACCCTCTCATATGATTCACCGGATTCTGGTTTACAGATTCTCCCGGAAAAACCTCTCCATTGCCTCATAAGCAGCATCCTCATCCGGTCCCTCAACCGAAACCTCGACCGAATCACCATGCTTAACGCCCATTCCCATGACAGCCATAAGCTTGGTTGCGGCGGCGCTCTTTCCCTTGCAGGTCAACATCACTGTACTTTGGAACTGTTTGGCTTCCTTAACCAGAAGACCTGCCGGTCTTGCATGAATACCAATTTCATCCGTGATCACGTAAGTAAACTGTTTCATCCGTTTCTCATCTCCCGTTTCCATTTTTGACAGATTGACAACCGATAGATTCTGCAGCCTGTTATCATTTTGTTAATTTGCACAATTATCCGATCTCTCGTGTCTGTCTATATATACATATTAACCTATGTTTTTGTTTTTGTCCAGCCATTTATTTTAAAACTGCACAATTGTCGTAAAATTCAATATTATTTTGTTTTTTTCAGACAGTTTTTGCAAACCGCTTATACAGCTCCACATGGTCATAAATACACCGCCAGCCACTGTGTGCATTCACGGTGGCGCAGATATATTCCTTTCCCGACTCATCCATTCCATAGCTTACCGCACAGCTTCCGGACTGTGCCACGAACCCGGTCTTGGCACAGACTACCGTGCCTTTTGTATCTTTATCTTCGATTCTTCTTAAAAACCAGTTGGAAATCTGGATTCCCTCCGGATGCTCCGGCGTGGATGAAGTTGTGTACTTCTTTGTTGATAACACTTCCCGACACTGCGGATGATCAATGGCCGCCTCCAGAATCATGGCAATATCATAAACCGTACAGTAATGATTTTCGTCATACAAACCGACACAATTCGTAAAATGTGCTGTATCCGAAAGCCCAAGCTCCTTCAACTTTTCATTCATCATATCTACAAAGGCTTCCTGGGAACCTGCCACATAGGTTGCCAGTCCGAGTGCTGCATCCCCTCCCGAGCACAGCACCGTTCCGTAGAACAGATCTTCCACGGTAACCACTTCATTATTTGAAAATCCAACAGCACTGCAATCATGCACATAACTGTAATTTGTAATTTCCGGTGTGATTTCAAAGGTATCCGACCAGTCCGTCACATGCTCTGCTGCCACAAGCACCGTCAGCACCTTCGTCATGGACGCCGGATTAATTCTTGTATGCGCATCCCTGTCAAAAAGAATATTACCCGTGGCAAGATCAATGAAAATACCGTTCGTACTCTGCACTTCATCATCCACAGAGGTCGTAGCATCTGTTGTCTGTGCCGTATAAACCTTCTGTTCCTTCAGTATCTGTGCCTGCGCTTCCTCCGCCTGTTCCAAAAGTGCTGTCATATCAGGGAGTGATGCCTGAACCCCTGACACAATAACCTGTTGCCTGTGATCGTCCGTCACTACCTGCCGTAGTCTAAGGTTCACTTCATCAGCAGATAATTTTCCATTTGATATATCCGGACTTCCTGATTCCGTATCGAGTGAGTCGATTTTCTGATCATTTGACGAATCTTCTTGTGCATTCCCGCCATCTTCTATATTCTGTTGAGATTTATCAACTTCCACCTGAGCATCATCTGCTCCCGCTTGTAAATCACCTTCCGAACCTTCCGACGCCTGTGTCACATTCTCTGAAACTGCGGGTGAAACAGCAACACCTGTGTCAGTTTTTGTTGGAGCCGGATACCCCTGTATTCCTCGTATAATGCTTCTTCCATTTATAATAAGAATTACCGCAGCCAGTATAATCCCGGCAATGGGAAATAGTCTGCGCATCAGCATACGAATCATCTGCTGCTTTTTTTTGCGCTTCCGCATCTCCTCATTCCGTGCATTTCTCCGTCTGCGGCGTTCTTCATATTCTTCATCAAATTCTTCTGACATCTATCTTCTCCAAAATCTATTAATCTATACATTCTTATGGATTTATCAGTTCCTATAAAAGGTTCAGCCAAATCCATCTATTTTCTACTATCTATTTTCTTTTACCCGTCTATGACTCATCTGAGCCGGTCATATACCTGGCATTATAACACAATTAATAATCCCCACACAACCACTGTCCCTTTTTGATTATTTGCTATTTTTTTCATCCTTATGCAAAATAAAGAGTTCGCTTGCGAACTTTTCACGCGCGAGCGGTGTTGCAAAGCAAAAAAACCTCCCGGTAACATTACTACCGGAAGGTTCCATTATCTCTTATTGTTCGTTTTGTTTATTCGTAACTGTTCAGTACCTTCACAGTTACGATGCAGGATCCATACTCTGTTTCGGCTTATTCAAAAGGAATTACCGCTCCGTCATAAGTATTGTTGATATAATCCTTGATTTCCTGTGAAGTAAGAACCTCGACAAGAGCTTTGATCTTGTCACTGTTTTCGTTTCCTTCCTTAACAGCAATAACATTTACATAGGTCTTAGCTGCTTCGGAATCAGCCTTCTCATAAGCAATAGCATCCTTTGCCACAGAAAATCCGGCCTCCAGTGCATAGTTGCCATTTAATACCATGAATGCAACCTCGTCCTTTACTCTCGGAACCTGAGCTGCTTCAAGCTCAACGATATCTACATTGTAGGGGTTCTCTACGATATCATTCTTGGTTGCAGTAAGTCCTGCCCCTTCCTTTAAGGTAATGATGCCATTGTCCTGTAACAGAAGAAGTGCTCTTGCTTCATTTGTGGTATCGTTCGGTACGGCAATGCTGTCACCGTCTGCAAGTTCATCCAGGGAAGCCTTTGTTCCGGGATAAATACCAAACGGCTCATAATGGATACCACCTGCATTTACAAGATGTGTTCCCTTTTCTTCGTTGAAGCTCTCAAGATAAGGGATGTGCTGGAAGTAGTTTGCGTTGAAATCACCGCTTTCTACAACCTCATTCGGCTGTACATAATCATCAAACACGGTCACCTGAAGGTCGTAACCCTTTGCCTCCAATAAAGGCTTTGCCTGCTCAAGAATCTCTGCATGAGGTGTTGCGGAAGCCGCAACCTTGATCACCTTATCGTCTGCAGATGTGCTCTTTCCGCAGCCTGCCAGTGCAGATACAACGAAAGCACCGGTAAGTACTACTGCTAATAACTTTTTCATATTCTTCTCCTCCCTCAGTAAGGCTTTCTCTGTTGTATAAATGTATTTCTATACATTATTCCTCACTGACTGTCTTTTCGGAACAGTATAGTCTCATTTACCCACCTTGTCAATAGGTAAATGTTTTTCTGCTCCGAATTCTTTTATAGCATACTTTTTTATCCAATTCAAGTCATGATACCACAGCTTAATCCAACTCTGTCTTCCCGGTATAAAGCTCATGATACCGGCCATTCTGTGCAAGCAGTGCGTCATGGTCACCACGTTCGATGATCTCGCCCTGCTCTAAAACCATGATGGCATTGGCATTCCGGACGGTTGACAGACGGTGTGCAATCACGAGGGTGGTTCTCTCTGCCATCAGGCGGTCCATTCCCTTTTCGATATGCTTCTCGGTTCTTGTATCAACAGAGCTCGTCGCTTCATCCAGAATCAGGATCGGTGCCTTGGAAATGGCGGCTCTTGCAATATTAATGAGCTGACGCTGTCCCTGGCTTAAGTTTGCACCATCACCCTCAAGAACGGTATCATATCCATGCTCCAGACGGATGATAAAGGAATGGGCACTTGCCATTTTTGCTGCCTGCTCCACCTCCTCATCCGTTGCGTCAAGCCTTCCATAACGGATATTTTCACGTACCGTTCCGGTGAAAAGATGGGTGTCCTGCAATACCATCGCAATGTTTCTTCTTAAAGAATCCCTTGCAATCTGCGTAATCGGGAAGCCATCCATCAGGATCTGCCCGGAATCAATGTCATAGAAACGATTGATCAGGTTCGTGATCGTCGTTTTTCCCGCACCGGTAGAGCCTACGAAGGCAATTTTCTGACCCGGCTTTGCATACAGGGAAATATGCTTCAAAATCGTTTTATCCGGAAGATAACCAAAGGTAACATCCTTCAGGGTTACAGCCCCCTTCACCTCTGCATAATAATTCAGCTCATTTTCATGTGCCGTTCCCTCCGGCTTTCCATGCTCTTTCACAAAAGCATTCGCCTTCGGGATCACATAATAGTGCTTACCATCCTCAGTTTCTTCTATGGTAATGGCATTCTCTACATCCTCTGCCTCGGGAGCCTCATCCATCACCGCAAAAACACGCTCTGCACCGGCAAGTGCCGAAAAAATCGTATTAACCTGCATGGCAACCTCATTGATCGGGCGGGAAAACTGTCTGGAATAATTGACAAATACGGTAAGCCCGCCAATATCAAATCCACGCAGCACGCACAGAATACCACCAATGGCTGCTGTTAAGGAAAAGCTGACCTGTCCCATATTTCCCATGACAGGTCCCATAATTCCACCAAAAAACTGTGCACGGATCTGCTTGCCGCGAAGATCCTGATTCAGATAATCAAACTCTTCTCTCGCACTTTCCTCATGGTTAAAGACCTTAACCACCTTCTGACCGGTAATTGTCTCTTCAATATATCCGTTCATCGTGCCAATGGCCGCCTGCTGTGCCTTATAATACTTCCGGCTTCTCTTGCCGATTCCGGATACCGCCTTTAACATCAGTGGAACCATGACAATCGTAATCAGTGTCAGCCAGATATTCGTATAAATCATCAGGCTCAAGGTTCCAATAATACTGATTGCTCCGGAAATCAGCTGCACTACAGTATTATTCAGCATTTCACCGATGACATCCACGTCATTGGTGAAGCGGCTCATGACATCACCGTTATTATTAGTGTCATAATAACGCACCGGAAGCTTCTGCAGCTTTTCAAACAATTCGTTACGCAGCCGCTTTATCGCATCCTGGGAAATCGTAACCATAATTCTGGACTGTAAATACTGTGCGGTAATTGCCACGATATAAACAACCGCCATGGTAAATACCCCCTGAATCAGTCCTGCAAGGAGCTGAGTGCCTGTTTTACCGGTATCGGTCAGTCCGTTAATGATCGGACGCAGCAGATACGAGCCTGCAAGGTTTCCTGCCGTACCTGCCATAATACATAAGAGTACGATCAGCAGCTTCCATTTATCCTTTGCGATATAAGAAAAAAGACGCTTGATCGTTGCTTTGGTGTTCTTCGGCTTACCACCCATCATGCCGCGTCCACCAGGACCTCCCGGTCCGCCAGGTCCGCCGTGTTTTCTTCCTCCCATTGGCTTTCCGGACATTGCATCCTCGTTCGAAGGGTTCAGCTTTGCTTCATATTTTCCGGTAAGATAATCGAGTCGTTCCTGTTTCATGATGCTGCTCCCTCCTTTTCTTTATCCATCTGGGAATAGTATATCTCCTGATATGCCTCACAGGAAGCAAGCAGATCCTCATGTTTTCCGAATCCGACGATCTTACCATCGTCAAGTACCATGATTTCATCCGCCTCCTGCACGGAGCTGATACGCTGTGCAATGATAATTTTCGTCGTATTCTTCAGCTCTCCGGCAAAGCTTTCACGGATCTTCGCCTCTGTTGCGGTATCCACGGCACTTGTGGAATCATCCAGAATCAGGATCTTCGGCTTCTTTAACAGGGCACGTGCAATACAAAGACGCTGCTTTTGTCCGCCGGACACATTGACGCCGCCCTGACCTAAATCCATCTCATAGCCTCCGGTAAAGCTGCTTACAAAACCGTCTGCCTGTGCGGCCTGCGCGGCCTTGCGCACCTCCTCCATGGAAGCGTTTTCATCGCCCCACATCAGATTTTCCAGAATGGATCCGGAGAACAGCACGTTCTTCTGCAGCACCATGCCGACGCCCTCACGCAGATTTTCCAGCGTATAATCCTTGACATTCACACCATCCACAAGGACTTCTCCTTCATCGACATCGTATAATCTCGGGATCATCTGTACGAGTGTTGTTTTACCACTGCCGGTTGATCCGATGATTCCCAGGGTCTGACCACTTTTTACTGCAAAGCTGATATGGGAAAGCACCGCCTCTTTGTTTTCCTTATAATAACGGAAGGAGACATCGCGGAATTCCACGCGTCCGCTCGATACAATTTTATCCGGCTCCTTGCAGTGCTCATCATTCAGATCAACCTCCGTGTCAAGAATTTCACGGATACGGCTTAAGGATGCCAGTGCTCTTGAGCTTTGCAGGATGACCATAGCCAGCATCATTAAGGACATCAGGATCTGTACAATATATGTGGTAAAAGCAGTGAGGTCACCGACCTGCATATTCCCTACGATAATCTGCCTGCCGCCAAACCATACAACAGCAAGTGTCGTTCCATTCATCATGAGCATCATCAGCGGCATTACAATAATAATCGTCTTAAATGCACCCAGACTGGTCTGCTTTAAGTCTTCGTTGGAGGCTGCAAACTTCTTTTCCTCATAGTCACCACGGACAAAGGATTTGATCACGCGGACATTTGTAAGCATTTCCTGAATATTGGAGTTCAGTGCATCGAGCTTCTTCTGCATGATCTTGAACTTCGGGAATGCAATCTTAATTAAAACCGCAATAGCTCCGACCAGAATCGGGATCACGATCAGCACAATCACCGCCAGCTCCGCATTCATGACAAACGCCATAATCAGTGCACCGATCAGCATTCCGGGCGCACGAAGCATCATCCGGAGAGCCATGTTAATCAGGTTCTGTACCTGTGTAATATCATTGGTCAGACGGGTAATCAGGGATCCGGTACTGAACTGGTCGAGATTGGCAAAAGAAAAGGTCTGTACCTTATCAAATGCATCCTTTCTCAAATCTGCGGCAAAGCTGACTGCTGCCTTCGCGCCAAAATATGCACCGCCAACACCACCTGCCATCATAAGAAGTGCTACTAAAATCATCAATGCGCCGGTTCCTGTAATATAACCGACACTTCCATTCGCCACA
>ENA-OPUE01001889-OPUE01001889.1-human-gut-metagenome-genome-assembly--contig:-NODE-1889-length-11427-cov-2.841453_pt1 | contig 11427 bp, 6 predicted proteins | sample MGYA00241466_ERZ501924 | MGnify/ENA primary metagenome ERZ501924 (study PRJEB25962, sample SAMEA2042223) | human gut metagenome | biome: human gut; feature: human-associated habitat; material: faeces...
TATAAGCAAGTTGTTCTAGGGGGTGATACCGCCTTATACCGGATCATTCGGAAAGAGAATGAATGGACAACGACACCTTCCGCAATCTCAGTGGTTTATTTACTTGATCTGGAAGGGAAGTATATTGACGGGCAAGTCTTTCAAAAGAAACTGGATAGATCAAGTTTTTCTATGAACGGCATTATCCCGGGCTTAAGCGGTGTCTTATTGAATATCCATCTGGATGAGACCGTGGAGGCGATTATCCCGGCTTCGCTAGGTTATGGATATGGAGATTATAGCGGTATCCCCGGAGGTTCTACTTTAATCTTTACTTTTACCTTGGATAAGGTAGAATGAATATTATCAGACTAGCGTCAGTGGTGGTACCAATTCTTCTGTTCTATACCGTGCCATCGTAGGTCATTCTTTAGGTGAGATGTATGGGTATAAGACCAATGGAGTTTATACTACCGACGATTTTGTGCAGAATGGTGATAAATATGTTTTGAAAGATGGTGTTATTTATCAGAAAGGATCTGTAAAAACTCAATATAAACCGGGTGATATCAAGTATGTAAATACTACGGGGCAGACGGATGACAAGGGGACACCTGTTTATAATTCTGATGATATGACAGTCATCGGGAATGCTAATCCGGATTTTACCGGAGGTTTTAAAAATACTTTTTCTTATAAGGGCTTTGATCTTTCTGTATTTATGGTATTCTCTTATGGTAATGATATTTTTAATATGTCTACCCAGCGTTTTGTCGGTCCATACCAACCGTACCAAAATATGCTTGCGGATGCTGCCAATCGTTTCACTCTGCTGGATCCCCGTACTGGAAAAGAAGCTATGGACCTCAACCGTATAGCTGAGCTTAATCCTAATCAGCATGATCCGAACATTCTGTGGAGTATTCATAATGACAACCGCGCAGCTATTACTACTCCGCTTGATCGTTTTGTGGAAGATGGTTCTTATCTTCGCATAAGCACTATTACTTTAGGTTATACTTTCCCGAAAAAGTGGTTAAGTAAAGCTTTTATCAGTAATTTGCGTCTATATTGTACATTGAATAATCCATTCACTATTACGAATTATTCAGGTTATGATCCCGAAGTTTCTAAGGAAAGTTCTATTTTAACTCCGGGTATTGATGATTCTTCTTATCCACGTTCCAAAGGATTTGTATTTGGCATTAATCTTTCATTATAATAATAGGAGAGTTGTATTATGAAGAAAATAGTATATTATATAGCTGTTGCCTTTTTGGCGATCAATTTCAGTTCTTGTTCTGACTTTCTGGATCTTCCTTCTAAATCGAAGACAGACAGTGAAAGTGTTTTCTCTTCCATTGATAAAGCTGAGATGGCTGTTCTTGCTTGTTACACAGGTGTCTGGATGCAGGATGCTTGGTATAAGGCTCAGAATGGAACAGATGAAATGTGGTCTACTGAGAGTAATTCGAATGCTAATAATTATGCGGCCAATTATGTGCTCAATGATCAAAGTTGTCCCACAGGCATTTATACTACCTCTTATTCCAGCATTGAGCGTTGTAATTCATGCTTGAAAGGATTACGTGCAATGAGCCTTTCGGGAGAGGACGAGAGAAAGTGTCACATTTATATAGCTGAATGTCTGGCTGTTCGGGCTACTTGCTTTCTGAATTTGATTCGTTATTTTGGGGATGTACCTTATTCTACTGTTCCTGTATTGGATATGACGACTTTTTCTTCTTCCCGTGTTGATCGGGATGAGATTTATGATGGCATTATTGCCGATTTGCAAGAAGCTGTCGAAGTACTTCCTTGGTATAGTGAAGGATTTTTCTCTACTCCTGAGCGGATTTCCAAGAATGCTGCTTATGGATTATTGGCCCGTACAGCTCTTTATGCAGCAGGTTATGCTTTGCATTGGGATCTGAATACTTATGATAAATCTACTCTTCAGATGCGCCGTCCTTTGGATGAATCGCGTGTAAGAAAATTATATACCATTGCTGATGAAGCTTGTAAAGCAGTGATTAGTAAAGGTGAAAACAGCTTGCTTTCTAAATATGAGGATGTGTTTAGAGCCTTGAACGAGGGTGGCGTTTATAACCCTGAAGAGGTAATGTTTGAATATGCTGAGTTTGGCAATACAACCAATGGTCGTGTGGGATATACAAATGGACTTTGCATTCATGCTTCCAATGCCCTTTATGGTAAAACATTGCCTTTGCAACTGATTCATCCTACCTTTTATCTTTCTTTTGCCGATGATGATACCCGTCGGGATGTTACAGTGGGCAATTACAGTATTGATGCGGCTGGTAACGATATTGCTGTGCCTTATGGCGCTTTGAATTTGGGAAAATGGCGCTGCAATTGGAAAGCCGGTCCCCGTACGGCCACTTTGAAAACGGATGTCAATTGGCCTATACTTCGTTATTCGGATGTATTGTTAATGTACGCAGAAGCTGAAAATTACTTGAACAATGGGCCCACGGAAGCAGCTAAGGCAGCTTATGAACAAGTTCGTCTGCGTGCTTTTGCAGGAGATGCCTCTCGTATAGGTACCACACCCTCTACTTATGATACTTTTTTTAAAGCGATTGTGAAGGAACGTGCCTTTGAATTAGCTACAGAAGGATGGCGGCGTACTGATCTTATCCGGTGGAACTTGTTGGCTGAAACTTTGGCTGAAACAAAAGCAAATACCGAGAAACTGGCTATGCGTGAGGTTCCTTATAATGAGGTGAAGACTTATCGGGCATATAAAGAAGCAACTTCTACATCTTGGAAGGATCCTTTGGTAGGTCTTACTTATATAGATTTCGATCATCAGCCCACAGAAACGGAAATGAGTGAACTGGTTGCCCGGTATGGAGGCACTTGGAATTGGGTAAATATGTTTATTACTCCCAATATTGCAGGAGAAACTAATTCCGGTATAGCCGGACAATCCAAGATATTGGGTTATAAAGAAAACAATAACACGTTGCCCGCCTGGATTACCGAGTTATATCGTGGGTTTATCAAGAATCAGGCTGAACTTTATACTTTGAGCACCACAGCCATTATTGATGTTAATCCTGGGTTAACCGGTCAACAACATCCTGCTTATTAATCAATAAATTATAAACATTTCTATATAGGAAGGGGGAAGAATAGTGATGATTTTTTGTTTCTTTTCTCTTCCTATCTTATAAAAAAAACAGTATGAAAATGATATGTATGGCGGTAATGCTTTTCATTACTTTGTTGTCTGCTGGAGCACAGAAAAACATTCCGGCCTCTGATATAAAAGTGGCTATGATGAAAGCTACACGTTTCATGGTAGAGAAGGTCAGCAACCGTGGTGGATATTTATGGAATTACAGTCCTGATTTCTCCCGTTGTTGGGGGGAACTGGAAGCTAAACCAAGTATGATATGGATAGAAGCTGGTACACCTGCTATGGGAAATGTATTTTTGAATGCTTATCAATTGACTGGAGAATCTTATTACCTGAAAGCGGCACAAGCAGCGGCAGATGCTCTTATCTGGGGACAGCATTCAAGTGGGGGATGGCCTTATATGTTGGACTTTTCCGGAGAAACTTCGCTTAAGCAATGGTATTCCAAAGTACAGAAAGGATATATTCATTGTGCTCAGGAACATGCTCATTATTATGGAAATTGTACTTATGATGATGCGGCTACCTACGATAGTGGAATGTTCCTTTTGCGTATGTATTTACTGACTCTGGATCCGAAGTATAAATATCCGGTAGAAAGGTGTCTTGATTTTGTTTTGGAGAGTCAGTATCCTATTGGTGGGTGGCCGCAGCGCTATCCTCTCCATTATGAATATGTGAAAGGTGATAAGGAAGACTATACTTCGTTTATTACCATTAATGATGGAGTTCATACTAACAATATTAATTTTTTATTGGCTTGTTACACTTTATTAGGTGAAACTCGGGCATTGGAGCCTCTTCAGCGGGCTATGACTTGTGTCTTGGCTTTGCAGGGAGGAAAGCCTCAGGCAGGTTGGGCTATGCAGCATAAGTTGGATCTCAATTACTCTCCAGGTCATGCTCGTGATTTTGAACCGGCAGGTTATGCGGCTACAGCTACTGCCGAGATGTGTCGCAACTTGATGCGTTTTTATCGTTGGACTGGGGATACTAAATATTTAGCCCGTATTCCGGATGCATTTGAATTTCTAGAATCTATCCGATATAACGACGCGCAAATGAAACAATTGGGTAAGTCTGTAAAACCGGGACAGATATTGTGTCCTACTTTTGTAGAAGTAGGCACTAACAGACCTCTTTACCTTCATAATGATCCAGATCATTATTGGGTGGATTATGATTATCATGGACTCATAACTCATTATAGCTCTACGCGGGCTATTGATTTGCAATCTTTAAAAGATGAGTATCAGCATTTGCTCTCTCTCTCCAAAGAGGAAGTGACAAAAGATTCTCCGTTTATAGGTCAAACGGATATTTCTGGAACTTTACTAAGTCATTTAATGCGTGGTAAAATGCAGCAAGCGGATACACAAAAAGTAGATAGTCTGCTCACTATTTTGAAGAAAAAAGATTATTTACCCGGTCGTTTGCCTAGTGTTTCGAAAGAGAATCCGGGCTTCTCTAATGCTCCTCTTCCTTCTGAAGTCATTTCCATCAAGGAATATATGAATGGTATGTCTACATTTATTCAGTATCTTACTAAATAGTGTCTATGATGAGAAATAAAACATTTTTTATTGTTGTATTGGCAGCAATGCTGCTGGTTACAGCTTGTGCCGATACTGCTATTGACCGTCATGCATTGGTGATGCGTAATAACCCTCATGTTACAAAAATTGATTCTCTTCATTCTTTGACAGTCGGAAATGGGCGGTTCGCTTTTACTGCCGATGCTACGGGATTGCAGACTTTTCCCGAATATTATAAAGAAGGCTTGTCTTTAGGTACCTATAGCGAATGGGGATGGCACAGTTTTCCTAACAAGGAGGACTATAAGATAGTTGAAACTCTACAGGATCATCCGCTTCCCGGTCATCCTCATGGGATTTATGCCGTACAATTTCCAGAAGGTCCTGAACGTAATGCCAAAGCGGCAGAGTGGTTTCGTGCCAATCCGCACCGCCTGCATTTGGGAAATATAGGATTTGACAGCTTGTTGGTGAGCGATATTACTAAAATAGACCAGACTCTCGACATGTGGAAAGGAGAACTTCATTCCCATTTCCTATGGAGAAAACTTCCGGTTACGGTAACTACTTCTTGTAATGGCGATAGTGACATTGTCTCTGCTTCTGTGTCTTCATCGGCAAAGCTGGCAGTTGGCATCCGTTTTCCTTATCCTACAGGTGAGGCAGCTGACGATGCTACTTGCTGGACAGCCGATGACTGCCACTCTACCGACATTATTCTTTCCGAACCTCAACGGGCTCTTATTCGTCGTACTGTAGATTCTACTGTCTATTATGTGGAAATCAGTTGGAGTGGTAAAGCTGTTCTTTCTCAAACAGGGAAGAATAGGTTAAAATTGACACCTTCCGATAAGCAGTGGAATTTCAATGTTGGGTTCTATAAGCACCAACCTGTAGTGCCTCAGCCTGATTACAAGGCTAATCTGCTTTCGGCCAACCGTTGTTGGAGGGATTATTGGCAGACATCCGGTGTTATTGATTTTTCTTCCTGTACGGATCCCCGTGCTTCGCTTTTGGAGCGTCGGGTTGTGCTGTCTCAATATTTGCTCCGTTCGCAGGAAGCGCAAAATTACCCTCCTGCTGAAACCGGCCTGACTTATAATACATGGTATGGTAAATTTCATTTAGAAATGGTAATGTGGCACAGTTTTCATTATGCGCTTTGGAATAAAGCAGATCTTTTGGAGAAACAATTGAAATGGTATAAGACTGCCGTACCGATGGCATGTGATATTGCAGCCAGACAGGGATTTAATGGCATACGTTGGATGAAAATGACTGATCCGTCTTCCAATGAGGCACCATCGGATGTCGGCTCTTTTATTATCTGGCAACAACCCCATGTCATTTATATGTCAGAACTTATCTATCGTGCACGTCCTTCTCAAGAATTTCTTCGTGAGTATGCTGATATGGTAGAGCAGACGGCTGCTTTTATGGCTTCGTTTGTTAATTATGATTCTGATAATGATCGTTACATTATTCAGGGAGCTTGTGCGGCTAATGAATCCTATAATGAAGAGACGACCCTTAATCCTGCTTTTGAAATGGCTTATTGGCATTTTGGCTTGTCCATAGCTCAGAAATGGCGGGAGAGACTTGGGCTGCAACGTCATGCGGAGTGGGATGAAATTCTTGCTAAATTAGCTCCTCTTGCTACTAGTCCTGATGGCATTTACTTACCGGCGGAAAAGGGTAGAGGAATACCTGATTTCGTGAATGGTATTCCTGCTGAAAAATTACCGGAAATGCCGGCCGGTGGATACATTAATGGCCAGCGTCCTAAAGAAGCAGACGGTTCTGTTTCTCTATCGGAAGGCGAGAAAAGCAAACGTAAGCATGATCCTTTTTATGTTACAGGAACTTCTTCTGAAAATTTGCTGGCTTACGGCATGTTGCCTGAGTCGCGGCTCATTGATCAAGAAAAAATGCAAAAGACTTTGGTGCGTGCAGCTCAAAATTGGAATTGGTCCGGAGGATCTTGGAGTTGGAATTATCCCACATTGGCAATGAATGCTACTCGCCTGTTGCAGCCTGAGATTGCTTTGCGTGCCATAACTATGGACAACCGGGAGGACTTGCTTTTACCTAGTGGTAATAATTATCGTTCGACTCGTCTTCGTTCTTATTTGCCTGGTAATGGAGGGCTGTTATTAGCTGTTTCTATGATGTGTGCCGGGTGGGACGGTTGCTCGGTCAGTAATCCGGGATTTCCCAAAGATGGTAAATGGAATGTGCGTTGGGAGGGATTACATCCTATGCCATAGGATATAAGGAAGTCGTAAAAATGAATATCTATTTACAGTGTATAAAAATTTAGGTAATGAAAATATTGTTATTTTGCTCTTTATTAGTGATGTTCGGTGCCTGTACTCATCCCGTACAGCAGATTTCAATAGACCGTAAGGCGTTAGTGAATCGGAATAATCCTCAATTTTCAGCTTTCGATTCGTTGGCTTCGCTTTCAGTAGGGAATGGCGAATTTGCATTTACAGTAGATATTACAGGATTGCAAACTTTTCCTGACGCTTATAAAAAAGGTGTCCCTCTAGGTACGCAAAGTCAATGGGGATGGCATAGTTTTGCTAATATGGACGGTTATAGACACGAAGAAACATTGAGTGAATATGATTTTGGACGAGGACATAAGGAATTGTATGCAGTTCAATCTCAAGAAGATAAAAGACAAAAGAATGCATCTGATTGGTTTCGTGCCAACCCACATCGGTTACATTTAGGAGTGATCGGGTTTGAATGGGGGGATGAGGCTGCTATTTCCGATGTTACCAGAATCAGCCAGACTCTGAATTTATGGGAAGGTGAGATACTCAGTCGGTTTACTTGGAAAGGTAATGACTTTGATGTACGGACGGTTTGCCATCCGGCACAAGATATGATTTCAGCCCATATAGACAGTCACTTGCATACAGGGATAAAATTTCATTTTCCTTATCCTACAGGTATTCATACTGATAATGCATGTGATTGGGATGCCAATGATAAACACTCTACCGAGGTTCTTAAACAAGACACACAAAGCGCTGTGTTAAAGCGTACGTTGGATTCCACGGTATATTATGTAGAATTAAAATGGGAAGGCAAGGCATTATTGAAAGAAAAAGAGAAAAATTATTTCGTACTGCTTCCACAAGAAGATGCTTTTTCGTTTTCATGTGCTTTTACCGCTAATGAGCCAGATCAGCTTACTGTACTCCCTGATTTTTTTGAAGTTGAAAGTTTGGCTAAGAATCATTGGGTGAACTTTTGGGAAGAAGGTGCTGCGGTAGATTTCTCTCATTGCACGGATCCGCGTGCTAAAGAATTGGAACGTCGGGTAGTGCTTAGTCAATATTTGCTTGCTATTCAATGTGCGGGCAGTACTCCTCCGCAGGAAACAGGGCTAACTTACAATTCGTGGTTTGGGAAATATCATCTTGAAATGATTTGGTGGCATCAGGCATGGCAACCGCTTTGGGGACATTCTGAATTACTCAGCCATACTTTAGAATGGTATAAAACGGTAGAGCCTATAGCAAGGGAAGTGGCTCGTCGGCAAGGCTTTGATGGAATCCGATGGATGAAAATGACTGATCCTAGTGGTGTGGAGGCACCTTCCAGTGTAGGCAGTTTTTTGATTTGGCAACAACCGCATTTTATTTATCTGGCAGAACTTCTTTATCGCTCTAACCCTGATAAGAAAGTGATAGAGAAATATAACTATCTGGTTCAAGAAACAGCTAAGTTTATGTATGCTTTTGCCACATATGATGAATTGGGAGTGCGGTTTATTTTAAAGGGAGCGATTCCAGCTCAAGAAACATTGAATGCGAGTACTACTATAAATCCTCCTTTTGAACTTTCTTATTGGTATTTTGCCATGCAGATAGCGCAGATATGGCGTGAGCGTGCAGGTGAAAAACGTAACTTGGAATGGGATGAGTTAATAGACAAACTTTCTCCGCTGGCTTATAATGAGGATGGGTTGTATCTGGCTGCGGAAAATGCAATAGACACTTATAAGGATATTCGTTTTACCAGTGACCACATGGCAGTGTTGGGTGCCGTAGGTATCTTGCCTATGAATAAATTAATCCGTGAAGATTACATGAAGAATACACTTCAATGGATATGGGATAATTGGAATTGGGGAAAGACTTGGGGCTGGGATTATCCTATGACAGCAATGAATGCTACTCGATTGGGTGAGCCGGAAAAAGCGGTGGAGGCATTGCTTATGAATAAACGTACCAATACATATTTGCCGAATGGACATAATTATCAAGATCCCCGTTTACGTGTTTATTTACCTGGTAATGGTGGTTTATTAACTGCCATTGCATTAATGTGCGCTGGTTGGGATGGTTGTGAAATAGAAAATCCTGGTTTCCCGAAAAATGGAAAATGGAATGTAATGTGGGAGGGATTGTCGCCCATGCCTTAAATTGATTTGATAAAGTGGCGTACTATTGTTTATGTGCTGATGTATCAATAGGCTGTGTAATGTTTCGCATAGCTATTGGTATATTGGCACATTGGTTTATTGTTGTAAATGTGGTAATTGTTTATTGAGGCTTTTTGTATTCTGCAACATAAAAAACACCATAAATACGATAAATAATACAGGCTTTATGGACGAATTTCCATATTATTGTATCTTATTCTATGGAATCTAATTCCATTTCGTCTTATTTTTGCAATATTGAAAATAAAAACTATGAAATACAAAAAACTCATTTCTTTTCTAGCTTTCTTTTTAGCAGTTTTGTCAGTATATGGACAGAACCCTTTTGTCTTGAAATCAGGTGAACCGGTGACTATTGCTTGTGGTAATTCAGAGGAAGAAGTTGTACATACAGCTTTGAATTTGCTCAATCGTGATGTAGAGTCTGTTTTTTCTACCCGCATAATCGTTACTCCAGAAAGTAAAAAAGGAAGGATTATAGTCGGAACCATCGGACAAAGTGATTTGATCGATAAGGCAGGTGTTGATTTATCTCCTATAAAAAATAAAAAAGAAGCTTTTCTGCTGGCTGTTTCTTCCACTGGTAAATTAGTTATAGCCGGCAGTGACAAGCGTGGTACTGCATACGGCGTCATGGAACTTTCACGGTTGATAGGCGTTTCTCCATGGGAGTGGTGGGCAGATGCGACCCCTGCAAAGAAAGAGATTTTTCAACTACCGGCTTCTTATCGGAATATGCAGTCTCCTTCCGTAGAATATCGGGGGATTTTTATCAACGATGAGGACTGGGGGCTTACCCCTTGGAGCTGGCAGACATACGAGCCAAGTGATGTGAAAGGACAAATCGGTCCGAAAACACATGAGCGGATTTTTGAGTTATTGCTTCGTCTGCGTGCCAATACCTTCTGGCCGGCTATGCATGGCTGTTCTGTACCTTTTTATTTTACACCGGGCAACAAAGAAGTGGCTGATAAGTTTGGTATTTTCATTGGAACTTCTCATTGTGAACCGATGATGCGGAATACCAATGGTGAGTGGAAACGGGATGGAGTGGGAGAGTATGACTATGTTCACAACAGTGCTCATGTCTTGTCCTTTTGGGAACAACGCGTAAAGGAGGTTGCAGAGTTGGATAATCTGTATACTTTAGGCATGCGTGGAGTACACGACGGTGCGATGAATGGTGCTAAGACTATAGAAGAACAAAAAGCCGTTCTGACTAAAGTGCTAAAGGATCAGCGCGATTTGTTGACTAAATATGTAAATAAGGATGTGACCCAAGTGCCTCAAGTCTTTATTCCTTATAAGGAAGTGTTGGATGTGTACCATGCCGGGCTGCAAGTGCCCGATGAAGTGGACCTTAGCCCCCTCATAGGCGTTGTCCTCCAGGTGGGCCACCAGCTCCTGCACGCGGTTCTCGCCGCAGATATCTACCCCGGCGGCGATCGCCTCGCGCACGCGGAAAGCGTCGTTCATCTTCGTCGCCGCGCAAAGGCGCACATCCTCCGGCGCTCTGCCGCTTCTGACGGCGGCCTCGGCAACGCGCTGCTTTATGCTTTTTACGTTTTCTGCAATACTGCTCATTTTCATCCCAGCTTTATCTTAATTTATTACCATATACTATCTTAATTTTTATCCAAAATTATCTGCATGCCTTCGCGTATCTCGCCCTCGCGGACAAGAACGTATCCGTCGCCGGTGTGCAGGATATCGGCCTTGCAGCGCTCGGCGATGCCGGCGCGCAGAACATACACAAACGTGCCGTTTTCGTCGCGGTGCAGAGCCTTGTCGGGAATCTTTATCCCCTGCGCCTCGGAAACCGTTATGCGGAATGCGGCGCGGCGCGTGTTGACAACGTCCTCAAGCCCGTCACGGCAGCGGAGCACCGCCTTTCCGTTTTCTGCGGAAATGACTGTCGCGCTCACCTCGTCCGGGAGCGATATCGTAACGCTCTGCCCACGGCGGAGCTTATCGGTCTCCGGCGTTTCGGCGATGAAATACCAGCCGCCCGAGACTATTTTGCCCACCGCGCCCTGCGGAATAAACGGCTCGGCCGAGCTTACCTCCTCGAGTGAGCATGCCTCCAGACCGTCAACAAAGGTGCTGAATATCCCGGCCTCGGGTGCGTATGTAAGGCCGCGCATCTCGCCCCTGTCGGGCTGCGCGCCGCCGGACAGCTCAAGGTGCGTCAGGTAATCGTCAAGCACACTGTTCTCAACGGCAACGACGCTTCCGCCGGAGACTCTGTCGCCCGATCTGTGCGCAAGATATGCGCCGTCGCCGTC
>ENA-OPUE01001892-OPUE01001892.1-human-gut-metagenome-genome-assembly--contig:-NODE-1892-length-11412-cov-2.584573_pt1 | contig 11412 bp, 10 predicted proteins | sample MGYA00241466_ERZ501924 | MGnify/ENA primary metagenome ERZ501924 (study PRJEB25962, sample SAMEA2042223) | human gut metagenome | biome: human gut; feature: human-associated habitat; material: faeces...
GACAGCCCAGTCTCAGAAGATACGTGAATTTTATAAATATATGGCTCATGAATATCCGTTTCTGGCGTTTACTTTTAAGGGAAGAATTAAATCCCTGATCCGAGCGGAGGAAAAGTTTAACGGGTATGTGGTGGAATATATTTACGATTACTATGGGAAATACCATCGTTTCCCGGACACGGAGGAGATCAAAAGCAGACTTGACTGTTTTCGTGATCTGATCGCATACCGCATTGTGATCTCGATTCCGAAATGTCACTTGCAGGAGGGACAGAGCAGGGAGGACGAGGAGATCCGCTACCTGTATGAGATTGCTAATATGCTGCCGGGATTTATGGAACAGAGGGGATTCCGGGCAGAGTCGGCGAAGGGGGTAAAGGAGAGCCTTTCGGACAGAATGGAAGCGGCGGTACGTCCATATTACAGAGATTATATTTCTGATGAAGGAGAATATGGTTACCGCTCTTTACATATTACATTTTATGATGACACTGCAAAATGCTTTATGGAGGTGCAATTAAGAACAAAAGCGATGGATGATAATGCAGAGATTGGTCCTGCCAATCATTTGGGTTATGAGAAGCGTCAGGAGAATGAGCGGGCCAGAAGGGATGTGATCCCGGAGGGAGAGTGCAGCTGCTTTGATGAGGCGTACGAGAGAGGAATGCGTTTGCAGCAGCTTGCGTTAAATAGGCTCGATGTCAATATGTTTTCCGCTGTCAATAACAGTCTGATCAATGATGGCTGTGGCCTGTACCGCGGACGCCTGATCTTGCCGTATGAGCATCTGTCACGCTTTCAGAATGATCTGACATAAAGGGAAGCACATGGCAGCAGGACGCTGCCGTCAAAGGAGGAGATGAAATGAGAAAACGCAAAGGAAAAGTATTTCAGAAGCTGGCACTGACCCTATCGGCGGCGTTTCTGCTTACCGGCTGTAATGCTGTAAAAACCGGCAGTCCGGATGATTATGCCACCAATAAGGGCTATGAGCAGAGCGAAGGCGACACTGCACAGAAGGGAGAAGGCGGTATCAGCAAGGATCAGATTAAGGTCGGCGTTCTTTATCTGTCCGATCCGGATGAGGGAAGTGGTTATTCCTACACGCATGATCTGGGTGTAAAGGGAATGCAGGAGAATCTTCTGCTGTCGGATGACCAGATTGAGCGTAAGATCGTGGATGATACCGATGAGGACGGAACGAAGAAAGCGATTGAGGAGGGTGTTTCGGACGGCTGTAATATTATTTTCACAACGAGCTGGGGCTATATGCAGGTTACGGCTGATATGGCGGAGAAATATCCGGATGTGTATTTCTCTCATGGCACAGGATATATGTCCAATGGAAAGAACTTCAACAACTATTTTGGAAGGATCTATCAGGCAAGGTATCTGAGCGGAATTGTGGCCGGAATGAATACGAAAAACAACAAAATCGGCTATGTGGCAGCGCAGGATTCGTCAAATGCAGAGGTGACCGGAGGCATCGATGCGTTTGCGATCGGTGTTGAGTCGGTTAATCCAAAAGCGAAGATCTATGTGGATGTCACGAACAGCTGGTACGATGAAAAGAAAGAGAAGAAAGCCTCTGAGCGGCTGTTAAGCATGGGGTGTGATGTGATGACACAGCATTGTGATACATCGTATCCGCAGACGCTGGCACAGGAAAAAGGAGTGTACGGAATCGGATACAATTCCGATATGAGTAAGGAGACGCCTAAGTCCTGTCTGACCAGCGTGATCTGGAACTGGAGTGCTTATTATACGGCAGCGGTCAAGAGTGTGATCGACGGTACCTGGGACGGCAGTAACTATTATGGTGGTATGGCAGAGGGACTTGTGGAGATCACAGGTCTTGCTTCCTTTGCAGCGGATGGAACACAGCAGAAGGTAGATGAAGCAACAGCAGAGATCCTGAGCGGACAGAACAATGTTTTTGATGGCGTTCTGGAGACGAACACCGGAAAGAAGATCGGTCAGAAGGGAAAAACACTGGATGATGCCACGATCACGGGAAAGATCAACTGGTATTATCGCAATGTTGTTGTAATAAAGTAAAGGAGATGCGTATGAAAATCACGTTACGGAAAAAGATTATATTAAGTGCGGTTTTGCCCCTGATGCTTCTGGGGATCAGTGTGATCATTATAGCGGCAACAATCGTAAAGGGCGCGATCATCAGTAAGGTGGAGGAGTCATTGAAGGGTACAGCGGTTGCAACACAGGCGGCGTATGACCAGAATACGGGCTCGTATCTGAAGGCGGAAAACGGTGCGATCTGGAAGGGAAGCTATAATATTTCCCAGTCGGAAACGCTGGTGGATACGATCAAGAAAGAATCCGGCATGGAGGTTACGTTTTTCTATGGCTCCGACCGTATTATGACGTCGGCAACGGACAAGGATGGCAACAGATTGCTTGGAAGTCCGGCAGGAGATAAGATCGTCAAAACGGTTTTAAAGGGCGGCAAAGAATATTTCAGTGATAATGTATCGATGGACGGTACGATCTATTACGGATATTATGTGCCGGTTTATCAGGACGGAACAACGAGTGAGCCGATCGGCATGGTGTTTGCCGGACAGGAGAAGCAGAAAACATTCCGCAGTGTGCTGGAGATCATTAATACGATCGTGGCGATTGTTCTGATCCTTATGGTTGCATGCAGTATTGCGGTGGGGATCAGTGCCAATTCGATCACGAAAGCATTGAATAAAAGTATTGATGAGGTGATGGAGGTTTCATCGGGCAATCTGAACGTAAAGCAGAATCAGAAGCTGTTACGCAGAAATGATGAGATTGGAAATCTTTCCAGAGCGATCCATAATCTGCAGGAGGAGCTTTGCAAGATTGTCGGAGATATCAAAGAAAGTACGGATACTCTGCTGCAGGCGTCCAATACTCTTGAGGAGACTTCTCATTATACCTACAATGGGATCGGTGAAGTCAATCATGCGATGGATACGATCACGGACGGAGCAAACAGACAGGCAGAAGATGTCGGAAGTGCTTCCCAGAATGTGCGTGATATGGGAGATCTTATCTTAAAGACCGGCCGCGAGGCAGATAGCCTTGAGAGCAGCGCCGACAGCATGAAGGATGCCAGTGACAAAACGGCAGTCACGATCAATGGTCTGCGTGGCATCAGTGCCGATGTAAAGGAAGCAGTCGCACAGATTGTGGAGCAGACGGCACAGACGAACAGCTCAGCACAGAGCATCCGCGAGGCGTCTCTGTTTATTTCGCAGATCGCAGAGGAAACAAATCTGTTGTCACTGAATGCGAGTATTGAGGCGGCACGCGCCGGTGAAGCGGGAAGAGGCTTTGCGGTGGTAGCATCACAGATCCAGAAGCTGGCAGAGCAGTCCAATGCGGCCAGCGGCAATATCGAAGAGATGGTCAATACTCTTCTGAAAAATTCCGAGCGAGTGGTTGGCACCATGGCACAGACCCAGGAGGTGATCGAGCGGCAGAACGAATATATTGCCAACACGGAGCAAAGTGTGGCGAGCGTGATGAAGCAGATAGAGACCTCGATCGGATATATCCGAAATATCGGACAGCAGATGAAAGCGCTGGAGGCTGCAAGAGCAGAGATCATACAGAGAATTGATGCCATGTCGGAGATTGCACAGAACAATGTAACGGGGACTTCTCAGACGACAAATGCACTGTCGGAGATGGCAGAGAGCTTCGGAAAGATCGAAAAGTCGACGGAAAATCTTCGTCAGACGGCAGATCTTCTGGCAGACAACATTGGTCACTTTACCGTATAGTTAATATACAGATAACGGAGGAAGAACATGGAGATTGATGTGGAAAACAGCGTGTATGGACAGAGGGCAAAACAGTTGTTTTTGGAGGGCTATAACTGCAGCCAGTCAGTATTTCTGGCGTTTGAGGACAAATATGACATGGATCACAGCACGGCCATGAAGCTAAGCTCATCCTTTGGTGGAGGAATGGGAAGACTCAGGGAGGTGTGCGGTGCTGTGTCCGGCATGTTTATGGTGGCCGGCATTTTGTACGGCTATGATGAACCGAAGGACTTTGAGGGAAAGTCAGAGCATTATGCCAGAATACAGCAGCTTGCTGCAGAGTATCAGGAGCGAAACGGCTCGATCGTGTGCCGGGAGCTTCTGGGGCTTGGCAAAGGTAAGGATGACCCGACTCCGTCCAAGCGGACGCAGGAGTATTATAAGAAGCGTCCATGTCCGGATCTGGCAGCAACCGCGGCGGCAATTATGGAGGCATATATCCGGGAACAGGAGAATGCATGATAAAATGCCGCTTGAAAGGAGTTGCGTATGAAGAAAATAATGATCGTAGAAGACGAAAAAGTAATCTGTGAGGAGCTTTGTGCCCTGTTGAAAAATGCAGGATATGAGGCGGAGATCCTCACAGATTTTGCGCATTCTGTGTCCGTTATTTTGGACAGTAATGCAGATCTTGTACTGCTTGACATCAACATTCCGAAGATGAACGGAGAGCAGGTGCTTCGGAAACTCAGACAGAAGTCAGATGTGCCGGTCATCATGGTGACGAGCCGCACAGAGGAACTGGATGAGGTCTTATCGATGAGCTATGGCGCGGACGATTATATTACAAAGCCGTATAATCCGACCATACTGCTTTTAAGGATCCAGGCAATCTTAAAGCGAACAGAGACGAATGCCACAGGCTCCTGCAGCTACCGGGATATTGCAGTGAATCCGGGGAAAGGTGTCCTTGATTCGGGACAGATCCAGATGATCCTGACCAAAAATGAAATGCTGATCTTTATGACACTGCTTCAGCATCAGGGGCAGATCGTGTCCAGAGATGAGCTGATGACAAGACTTTGGGACAACAGTGAATATATCAGTGATAATGCGCTGACGGTCAATATCAGCAGACTGCGGACAAAGCTTGCGGAAATGGGATATGCGGATGCAATTGAGACCAGAAAGAAACAGGGGTATGTACTGATATGAGGATAGGCAGATATTTACAGGACAGGCGTGTCATGATCACTCTGTTTGTGGCAGCTTTGGTTGTCTCGGTTGTCTTTATGGCAGCGTGCGGTGTGGGAACAGAGCTGATTGGTGTGGTCTCTGTAGTAATGAGCGTAGCGACTCTTATCGGACTGATCTATGACTACTGCCGGAAGAACGCGTATTACCGGCGTCTTTTCCAGAATCTTGACCGGATGGATCAGAAGTACCTGATCCTGGAGACGCTGCGGCAGCCGGGATTTTATGAAGGCGAGCTGTTTGCGCAGGTTTTATATGAGGCCAATAAATCCATGACGGAGCAGGTCAACGAAAACCGCAGACAGATGAAGGATTTCAAGGACTTTATTGAAATGTGGGTTCATCAGGTGAAGCTTCCGGTGGCAAGCCTTTTGCTCTTGTGTCACAATCACTCGGAGAATCTGGATAAAAAGTTTGTAGAGCAGCTTCGACGCATTGACCGTTATACGGAGCAGGTGCTTTATTATACAAGGGCAGAGCATTCCGAGAAGGATTATCTGTTCCAGCGATGTTCATTGGCACAGATCGTGCATAAATCCGCAATGAAGAATAAGGATGATCTGCTGGAAAATAAGGTGGAATTTCAGGTATCCGATTGTGATCAGGTGGTTGTGACCGATGCGAAATGGATGGAGTTTATTCTGGATCAGATTATCAACAACAGTATCAAATACCGCCGTGAAACAGATGCTATGATACAGATCAGCGCGTCCGCAGAGCAAGGGAAAACAATTCTGTCAATTCGGGACAACGGGATCGGGATTGCAGAAAGCGATCTGCCGAGACTGTTTGAGAAATCCTTTACCGGAAGTAATGGCAGGATCCTTGACCGCATGGAAGTAAAATCGACGGGAATGGGGCTTTATATTGCCAAAAACATGTGTGACAAGCTGGGGCATGAGATCAATGTTATTTCTGAGGAAGGTTCGTATACACAGGTCAACATTACATTTTTGTAATATACAGTCAGATTGGGCGAACGACAAATGGGAGATTCCCCGATACAATGGAGAAAACGTGATCAAGAAAGGGGAATCAACATGCAGAATACATTACATGTAGAACATTTGGAAAAATATTACGGGAGCAGATCGAGTCTGACAAAGGCGATCGATGATCTTTCCTTTGATGTACAGCCACAGGAGTTTGTGGCGATCATGGGTGCTTCCGGCAGCGGTAAGACGACGCTGCTTAACTGCATTTCCACAGTAGACCGTCCAACCGCGGGAAATATTTATGTGGACGGAGAGAACGTCACCAAATTAAGAGGAGAGGCGTTAAATCGTTTCCGCAGAGAGCGGTTTGGATTTATCTTTCAGGATTTCAATCTGTTAGATACATTGACGGCATATGAAAATATCGCACTGGCGCTTTCCATTCAGAATGTAAAAGCAGCAGAGATTGACAAGCGGGTGCGTAAGGTGGCGAAGGAGTTAGACATTGCAAATGTTTTAAACAAGTATCCTTATGAGATGTCCGGCGGACAGAAGCAGAGAGTGGCATCGGCAAGGGCAGTTGTAACAAATCCCAAGCTGGTGCTGGCGGATGAACCGACTGGTGCGCTGGATTCCAAATCATCCCGGCTTTTGCTGGAGAAGTTTGCGTACCTGAATCAGGAACTTCAGGCGACGATTTTGATGGTGACACACGATTCGTTTTCGGCAAGCTATGCATCCAGAGTGATTTTTATTAAGGATGGAAAGCTGTTTCATGAGCTTCACAGAGGTGATTTATCGAAGAAGGAATTTTTCGGACAGATCATTGATGTTCTCGCTCTGTTAGGAGGTGACGTCAGCGATGCTCTTTAAGATAGCCTTAAAAAACATGGGGAAAAGCATACGGGATTATGCGGTTTATTTCTTTACGATCGTGATCGGCGTAGCAATCTTTTATATCTTTAATTCGCTGGAATCGCAGACGGTGATGATGAATGTGTCAAAGGATACCAGAGAGATTATTAAAATGATGATTACGATCATGTCGGGTTTAAGTGTATTTGTATCATTTGTTCTGGCATTTTTGATCATATATGCCAACCGGTTCCTGATGAAACGAAGAAACAGGGAGTTTGGTATTTACCTGACATTAGGAATGGGAAAACAGAAGGTGTCTACAATCCTGGTTTTGGAAACCTTGGTGGTTGGTATCGGCTCTCTGGCAGCAGGTCTGGCGATCGGTGTCGCTGCATCACAGTTTATGAGTGCGTTTGTTGCAAATATGTTTGATGCAGATATGAGTAAATATCGTTTCATTTTCTCGTTGTCTGCCTGTCGTAAAACGATCCTGTGCTTTGTGATCATTTACGCCGTTGTGATTATTTTTAATACCGTCAATGTCAGCCGTTTAAAGCTGATCGATCTGATCTATGCCGGCAGAAAATCAGAGAAGCTTCGCATGAAAAATCCATGGCTTTGTACACTGGTCTTTGTGGCTGCCGCAGCCGTGCTGGCAAACTGCTATTACCGGGTCGGATTCCATGCCGTAGATATTTCGCTCAAGGGAATGAGTTGGGTGATCGTCGCAGGAATGATCTGCACATTTTTAATCTTCTGGTCCGTTTCCGGATTATTGCTTCGTGTTGTGATGTCCATGAAAAGCTTATATTACAAAGGACTCAACAGCTTTGTGCTGCGGCAGTTAAGTAGTAAGATCAACACGACGGTATTTTCCATGACGATCATCTGCCTGATGCTGTTTGTCACGATCTGTATTCTTACCTCTGCATTTGCAATCAAAAATACAATGACCAGCAACCTGAACAAAAAGGCACCGGTCGATATTGAGTTCAGCGCACTGATGAATCTGGATCGCTATGCATCGACGCAGGATGAATACAGCAAGAAGGAGATTGCCTCGTCCCATCGTACCGTAAAACAGAGATATAAGGACATTAAGGTTGATCTGGACGGATATCTGAAGGATTCCTGTGAGGTGTATGTCTACGGAAGTCCGGATTTTACCTTTGAGGACTTCTGCGGCGATAAGCTCGGTGATGTGAAAAAGAAGTATCCGCAAATGATCACAGACACCGGTGAAGATATTATAAAAATAAGCGATTATAACCGTCTGATGAAGCTGTACGGAAGAAAGCAGTATACGCTGGCATCCGATGAATATATGGTGATTGCTGATTTCGATAATATGATGCAGCTTCGGGATGAGGTGCTTTCAAGCGGGCAGACGATTGAGGTGTTTGGAAGCACGTTAAAGCCAAAGTACCGCAAATGTCAGGAAGGCTTTTTGGACATTTCCGCCCAGAGCCTGAATACGGGAATCATACTGGTGCCGGATGATGTCGTTCAGGAGAAATGGATCAAACAGGACTGCCTGTTTGGAAATTATAAGGCAGTCAGCAAGCAGGAAAAGCAGAAGCTTGAAAAGGAGATTAGAAGCAGCTCCTTAAAAGGAAAATATATTTATGCATCCAAGCAGGAACTGGCAGATGCGAGCCTGGGGCTGAGTGCGCTGGTGACCTTTATCGGTCTGTATCTTGGTATCGTATTTCTGATGGCGGGGGCCGCAATTCTCGCGTTAAAGGAGCTTTCAGAGAGTGCGGATAATGTGGAACGTTACCGGATGCTTCGAAAGCTTGGCGTGGAAAATAAAATGTTAAACGGAGCATTGTTTAAGCAGATTGTGATCTTCTTTCTCTGTCCGCTTTTGCTTGCCGTGATCCATTCTTATTTTGGAATGCGGTTTGCCGTTGATGTTCTGTCTTATTTGGCACAAAAGGATCAGCTTCTTTCTTCAACACTGCTTGCGGCAGCGATCATTGTGGTGATCTATGGTGGTTATCTGGTTATCACCTACTTTAGTAGCAAGTCGATCATTCGGGAATAATGGGGGATATTGTTATTTGTAAAAGAAACATAAGTTTGCTATAATGGAGGTATGAAAGAACGGATATATATTGCCATTGACCTGAAATCATTTTATGCATCGGTGGAGTGTGTGGAGCGGGGACTGAATCCTCTTACCACCAACCTTGTTGTTGCCGATGCCAGTCGAACAGAGAAAACAATATGTCTGGCGGTCTCGCCGTCCCTGAAAAGCTATGGGATATCGGGACGTGCCAGACTTTTTGAGGTGGTTGAAGCAGTCCGGCGCATCAATGCACAGAGAAGGGAAAAGGCACCCGGACACCGTCTGGAAGGGGAGTCGTTTCTTGACGCGGAGCTGTCGGCAGATCCGAAGCTGGCACTCGGTTATATTGCGGCACCGCCGCGGATGGCATATTACATGGAGTACAGCACAAGGATCTACGATATTTATCTGAAATATGTGGCGCCGGAAGATATTCATGTATATTCGATTGATGAAGTGTTTATGGACGTGACACATTATCTGAAAACCTATGGAATGACAGCTTATCAGCTGGCGCAGACTATCATTCTGGATGTGCAGGATCACATTGGGATCACGGCCACTGCCGGGATCGGAACCAACTTGTATCTGTGCAAAATCGCAATGGATATTGTGGCAAAGCACATCGATGCGGATGAAAACGGTGTGCGCATTGCCCAGCTGGATGAAAAAAGTTACCGTAAACTGCTTTGGGACTACCGGCCGATCACGGATTTCTGGCGTGTCGGACCGGGATATGCGAAGAAACTGGCAGAAAACGGAATGTATACCATGGGAGATGTGGCGCGCTGCTCCATCGGAAAAGAAACAGATTATTATAATGAAGATCTGCTTTACAAACTGTTTGGTGTGAATGCAGAGCTTTTGATTGATCATGCCTGGGGGTACGAACCGTGCACGATTGCACAGATCAAAGCGTATCGTCCGCAGGCGAACAGTTCCGGATCGGGACAGGTATTGCAGTGTCCGTACCCGGCAGATAAAGCAAGGATTGTTGTGCAGGAAATGACAGACCAGCTGGTACTGGATCTGGTGGAGCATGGACTCGTGACGGATCAGATAGTGCTGACGGTTGGCTATGATATCGAAAATCTGACAGACCCGGTGCGGGCAAAAAGATATCATGGGGAAGTGACTACGGATCGTTATGGAAGAAAGATTCCAAAGCATGCGCATGGGACGGCAAATTTGCAAAATCATACATCTTCTGCCATTACGGTAGTAGAAAAAACACTGGAATTATATGACAGAATTATAAATCCGGATCTTTTGATCCGCAGGATCTATGTTACGGCATGCCATGTACGCACAGAGCAGGAGGCACAAAAAGAACAGACGTATGAGCAGATGAGCCTGTTTGATTTTGCCGAAGAAACCGAGGAACGGAAGGCACAAAAGCAGGCATTGCAGAAGGAAAAACAGATGCAGAAAGCCATGCTTTCCATTAAGCAGCGTTATGGGAAAAATGCCATTTTAAAAGGAACCAATTTCAAAGAAGGGGCAACCATGCGGCAGCGCAACGGACAGATTGGAGGACATCGGGCATGAACCGGCTGGAAAATACGCATCGTTATGATGACATCATAGATCTGCCGCATCCGGTTTCGAAAAAGCATCCGCAGATGCCATCGGAAGACCGGGCCGCACAGTTTTCTCCGTTTGCAGCATTGACCGGTTATGAACGCGCCATCCGGGAAAAAGAAATGCAGCATGAGGAACGGATGATGCTCGGGGAGGGCATCAGCAGGGAAACTTATGATTCAGAATAAGGACAACATATTTTTTATGATTAAATTCATACGATATACTAAGCAGGAAATTTGTGTGGTATGAAATGGCAGACAAAAAACAATGGAAAAGATATGTGGGGTATGCACTGTTTCTTTTCCTGTCATACAGCATTGGAAACGCAGCGGCTGTTGTAAGTACAATGACACTGCAGCCGGAGAAAGTGGAGAAAGAAATGAAAACAGTTGCAATTACCTTTGATGACGGGCCGAATCCGGAATATACACCGAAATTGCTGGACGGATTAGAAAAACGTGGTGTAAAAGCCACTTTTTTTCTGCTGGGAGAAGAGGTAAAACAGTATCCGGATGTCGTCAGACGGATGCATGATGACGGACATCTGATCGGTGTTCATTCTTATAAACATGTTAATTTTAAGGAAGTGGGCACGGCATGCACTTTGCAGCAGATTGAAAAAACACAGAAGGCGATTTATGATGTGACGGGAGAATATGCAGGATATATCCGTCCACCTTACGGATGCTGGCAGAAGGAACTGGATGCGCAGGTAAATCTGATCGAAGTACTGTGGAATGTAGATCCGCGGGACTGGGCAACGACCGATGCGGATACTGTGGTTCAGAGAGTTCTAAAGGATACTAAGCCGGGGGACATTATTCTGCTTCACGATGCTTCGGCGTCATCTGTACAGGCGGCATTTACGGTCATAGATACCTTGCAGAAACAGGGATATTCGTTTGTCACGGTCGAGGAGCTTTTGTTAGAGTAGCATACTTGAATGTTCCGG
>ENA-OPUE01001895-OPUE01001895.1-human-gut-metagenome-genome-assembly--contig:-NODE-1895-length-11384-cov-2.629447_pt1 | contig 11384 bp, 8 predicted proteins | sample MGYA00241466_ERZ501924 | MGnify/ENA primary metagenome ERZ501924 (study PRJEB25962, sample SAMEA2042223) | human gut metagenome | biome: human gut; feature: human-associated habitat; material: faeces...
CTGAACGCGAGGTGACCGAGCAGAAACTGGCCGAGGAGTTTGGCTCCAGCCGGGCACCCATCCGGGAAGCGCTGCGGCAGCTGGAACAGGAGGGCATGGTCGAGTATTCGCGCAATGTGGGGTGCTCTGTGCGCCGGGTGAAACCGGAGGACGCCTACGAGATCTATCTGCTGCGGGCAAATCTGGAAATGACGGCGCTGCGCTATTTTGACTGCAAATTCCCGGAGGAGGATCTGCGCACCCTGCGCGGCATTCTGGAGGAGATGCGCAATGTCCGGCCGGGGGATCTTTCGCAGATCGTGGAGAACGACAACCGCTTCCATGCGGTCATCGTGCAGCGGGCAGGGCTGCCCAGACTGCTGAAATTCTGGGACGACCTGAACTACGGCAACTTGCTCGTTGGGGCGAGCAGCGGCTCTAACCACGAGACGCTGGCGCAGCGGCAGAACGGCATCCACACCAAGCGGTACGAGGCGCTGGCAAGCGGCGACACCGAGGTTGCCTGCCGCGCTGTCTACGCCCACTACATGGAGCCTATGGAGCGGATGCGCAGCGCGAACAGCGCTGGACAGGCAGCAGACGGCACGGCAAAATAAGGGGAATTTGGCTGAACGTCTAAATTTTGACCAATCATTTTATGGAAATTGCAGATTGTCTACAATCTGCAATTATGCTATACTGTCAAAGTGACTGGTCGAGAGTTGCTGTATTTTTGGTAAAAATTGCAAAATGTATGCGGAACCTCGGCCTTCTTACAGGAACTTCCGCCCTGTGTGGAGAAGAAAGAGAGGAATTATCCGTATGTCTAACAAAGAAAAAGCCACAAAGATCTCGTGGCTTACCCTTGCCTTCATGGCCTTTTCTACGGTCTGGGGCTTCGGCAACATTACCAACGGCTTTGTGTACTTTAACGGTCCGCAGGTCATCTTCAGCTGGATCTTCATGTTTGCCCTTTACTTTATCCCCTATGCGCTGATGGTGGGCGAGCTGGGCTCAGCTTTTAAAAACGAGGGCGGCGGCGTCAGCTCCTGGCTGCACCAGACCACCAACGCCAAGCTGGCCTACTACGCCGGTTGGACCTACTGGGCCTGCCACATCACCTACATCGCCAGCAAGGGCAGCGGCTTTTTGAAGGCGCTGAGCTGGGCGGTTTTCCGCAACGCGGAGACCTACGATTCCTTCCCCACCCGCTACATCCAGCTGGCTACCTTCTGCATCCTGCTGCTGGGCTGCTACATTGCAAGCCTGGGTCTGAACCCCCTGAAAAAGCTGCTGACTGCCGCAGGCACCTGCACCTTCGTCATGTCCCTGCTGTACATCGTGATGATGTTCGCTGCCCCGGCCATCAACCCCACGGCAGAGTACGTCCACGCCAACCTGAGCTTCAGCAGCCTCATTCCCAACTTCAACGTCACCTACTTTACGTCTCTGTCCATTCTGGTGTTCGCTGTGGGCGGCTGCGAGAAGATCTCTCCCTACGTCAATAAAGTCGAGAACCCCAGCAAGGGCTTCCCCCGCGGCATGATCGCGCTGGCCGTCATGGTGGTCGCCTGCGCCATTCTGGGCACGCTGGCCATGAGCCGTATGTTCGACCCCGCCGTCATCAACGCCAGCGCAGAGAGCTTCAACGCCTATGTCGCCAACAGTTCCTACTGGGCTTTCCAGAAGCTGGGTCAGTACTACCATGTGGGCGATCTGTTCATGATCATCTACGCCCTGTGCAACGTCATCAGCCAGCTCGCCGTGCTGATTTTGAGCATCGACGCACCGCTGCGTATGCTGCTGGATAACGAGCACACCAAGCAGTTCATCCCGCAGGCTCTGCACAAGGTCAACGCCCACGGCGTGCACAGCAACGGCATCAAAATGGTGGCTGTGCTGTCCGGCTCCATCATTCTGGCACAGTCCTTCGTGCCCGGTGCGGCTGCCGTTCTGCGCCAGCTGACCAAGCTGAACTCTGTGTGTATGCCCATGCGCTATCTGTGGGTGTTTGCCGCCTACATCGCCCTGCGCAACGCCTACGATACCATCCCTGCCGAGTACCGCTTTGTCAAAAATCAGGCCGTGGCCAAGTTCTTCGGCGGCTGGTGCTTTGCCGTTACCGCCGTGTGCTGCGTGCTGGGTATGTATGATAAGGACCCCTTCACCTTTGCACTGAACGTCATCACCCCCGTGGTGCTGACCGTGCTGGGATTCATTCTGCCCGCCCTAGCAAAGCGCGAGCAGACCGCTGCCAAAAAGTAACCTGAATATGCTTAAAAAGGGCCGGTCAGCACTGACCGGCTCTTTTCAGATACACCTTAGGAGGTTTATTTTTATGATCGCATCCGAAGTCCGTGAAATGCTGTCCTTCATCGACGGCAACCCCACCGCATACCACACCACCGCCGCTGTGCGGGATATCCTGCTGAAGGCAGGCTTTGCAGAGCTGCTGGAAAGCCGCAAGTGGGCGCTGGAACCCGGCAAGGACTACTTTGTCTGCCGCAACGGTTCCAGCATCATCGCCTTCCGCATGGGCGACCAGCTGGAAAATTACAGCTTCAACGTTGCCGCCGCCCATACGGATTCTCCCTGCTTCCGCATCAAGGAGAACGCCGAGATCCACATGGGGCAGAACTACACCAAGCTGAACACCGAGGGCTACGGCGGCATGATCTGCGCCACATGGATGGATCGTCCGCTGTCTGTGGCGGGGCGTGTGCTGGTGCAGGAGAACGGCGCCATTGTTTCCCGTCTGGTGGCGCTGGACCGCGACCTGCTGATGATCCCCAGCGTTGCCATCCACATGAACCGCGAGGTCAACGATAAGGCTTCCTTCAACAAGCAGGTGGATATGCTGCCCGTGCTGGGCGGTGCCTGCGAGGAGGGCGCGCTGAAAAAGCTGATCGCAGAGGAGCTGCAGGTGTCTGAGGAGCAGATCCTTGGCAGCGACCTGTTCCTCTATGTGCGGGAAAAGGCCACCGTCTGGGGCTGCAACGAGGAGTTCATCTCCTGCGGCCGTCTGGACGACCAGCAGTGCGTCTACGGCATCCTGAAAGGACTGCTGACCGCAAAGAACGCCCGCTCCATCGGCGTGGCAGCCTTCTTTGATAACGAGGAAGTCGGCTCCGGCACCAAGCAGGGCGCAGCTTCCACCTTCCTGTACGATGTGCTGCACCGCATTGCCCAGAGCCTTGGCGGCAGCGACGAGGACTTCCACCGCGCGGTGGCTTCCAGCTTTATGGTCAGCGCCGACAACGCCCACGCCGTGCACCCCAACCACCCGGAGCACACCGATGTGAACAACTGCACCTACATGAACAAGGGTGTGGTCATCAAGACCCACGCCGGCCAGAAGTACACCAGCGACGGCATGAGCGTTGCAGTCGCCCGGGAGCTGGCTGCCCGCGCCGGTGTGCCGCTGCAATACTTTGCAAACCGCTCCGATAAGGTGGGCGGCAGCACGCTGGGCAATCTGGCGATGGCACAGGTGTCCATGAACTGCGTGGACATCGGCCTGCCCCAGCTGGCGATGCACTCCTGCTACGAGACCGCCGGCGCAGAGGATACCCTCTCGCTCATCAAACTGATGCAGGAGCTGTACAGCAGCCACTTTGAAGAGACTGCTTTCGGCACCCTTTCCATCAGCAAATAAAACGATAAAAGCATAAAAAGGACTGCTGTGCGCTGTTTTGCACGGCAGTCCTTTTTGTGTAAAAGTTGATTTTCCGTGGCCGGTTAAGCCCGGATATAGAAATCCGACGGTAGTTATGGTAAAATAAGGCATCCGGGAGCGCCGGGCGCTCCGCTGCAACATGAAAAATGGAGGTTTTCTATGAAAAAGACCTATCGCTCGCTCTTTTGCCTGCTTGCAGTGCTGCTGCTCAGCGTCAGCGTGCTGCCCTCTGCTTCGGCGCTGTTTTCCAAAAAGCTTTACTATTATGGCACGGTAGAGGGCGTCAGCCGCACCGTGGAAGGCAAGGTGGAGTCCATTCTGGTGACTGCGGAAGAGCAGGAGACCTATCAGATGATCGTTACCGACAGCACCGTCTGGCAGGACCATGACGAAAAGACCACCTCCGACCCCGCTACCCTTGCGGTAGGCGAGCAGATCTGCGTGGTGCACGACCCGGCTGTGATGATGTCGCTGCCGCCGCAGTCGGTGGCGTATACCGTCATCCGCAACTTCCCCGCAGGCACGGATCTGGAACAGGAAGCCCGGGATGCCGCCTGCCCGGTGAAGAAGTTCTTCGCCGACACCCGCAAGGCCATTTCGGACTGGTTCTACCAGACCATGCCCATCTGAGCGTAATGTTCCTTCTATAACGCAAAAAATCTGCTGCCCCGCACCGGATGCCAGAGCGTCCGGGCAAAGGGGCAGCAGATTTTTTATGCAAGGTTATGCGGCGTTTTGCGGCAAAAACGCTGTATACCGCTATTTATTTTCGGGGGGGTAACGCGGAAGCGCTTTACCACCTGTTCCAGTGCGCTGATGTCTACAGGCTTGGACAGATGTTCGTCCATGCCGGCTTCCTTGCTCTTTTGCATATCCTCAAGGAAGGCGTTGGCGGTCATGGCAAGGATGGGGATGATCCTGCCCAGTGGATTTTCGCCATTGCGAATGCGGCGGGTGGCCTCCAGGCCGTCCATCACCGGCATCTGCACGTCCATCAAAATCATGTCGTACTCGCCGGGCTTGACGCTGGCAAAGGCATCCACGATCTCCTGACCGTTGGGGCAGATGGTGCAGCTTGCGCCTTTTGTTTCCAGCAGCATCTGCAAGATCTCGGCGTTGATGGCGTTATCCTCGGCGCAGAGGAACTTCATGCCGGACAGGGGAGAGGTGGTCTCTTCTTCCTCCGGGAGCGCCTGCGCCTTTTGCACCGTGTCCGCTTCGGTGTCAATGGGAAATTCCAGCACTACCTCAAAGCGGGTGCCCTTGCCGGTGGCACTCTCTACGCTGATGGAGCCGCCCATCAGGTCTATGACGCTTTTGGTAATCGCCATACCCAGACCCGTGCCCTGCACCTTGTTGATGCCGGAGCGCTCCTCCCGGGTAAAGGGGTCGAAAAGGGTCTTTTGGTAGTCTGCGCTCATGCCGATGCCGTCATCCTGCACCACAAAGCGGTACCGGGCGTAGTGCTCGTTCCGGGGCAGCTCTTCCACCTCGAACCGGATATGCCCGCCGGTGGGCGTATACTTGACTGCGTTGGAGAGGATGTTCATCAGCACCTGATTCAGGCGGTTGGGGTCTGCCAGTACGTTTTCGTGCTGCAGATGGGTGTTTACCGTAAAGGTCTGGCGGCGCTGGCCTGCCTGCTGACGGATGATGCTGTCCAGCTGGCTGACCTGCTGGGGCAGGTTCATTTTTTCCACATTCAGGGTGGTCTTGCCGCTCTCGATGCGGCTCATATCCAGAATATTGTTGATGATGCCCAGCAGCAGCTGACCGGAAGTTTCCAGCTTGCCCAGATGTTCGGCCAGCTTTTCCGGCTGGTGCAGCTCGTTTTTCATCAGGGTGGTAATGCCGATGATGGCGTTCATGGGGGTACGGATGTCGTGGCTCATGTTGGAGAGGAAGTCCGTCTTGGCCTTGCTGGCGCGCTCTGCGGATTGCAAAGCCTCTGCTGCAACGACCTGCGCCTGCCGCAGCTCATCGTTTACCTGCGTCAGATGGATGTTGTATTGTTCCAGACGGAGGTTCGCTTCTTTTTCAGTCCGCAGCTCCTGCTGCTGCTTTTGCCGCAGGAGAAACCAGCCGACAAAAACTGTTATGACCGAGAACATCATCGCAATGACGATGATGATGACCATGACGATGTTGACCAGCTTCTGCGTATTCACGGCCACATATTCTGCCGGAACAAGGAACGCCAGTGTCCACTGGGCGTTTTCCATCTGCTTCAGGGCGTAGTAATACTCAGTCCCGTCCAGCACGGCGTTGGAATAACAGGAGCCTGTGCGGGCAAGCCGCTCCTTTGCTGCTGCGAAGGAAGAACCGTGCAGATAGGACATCTGGGAGAGCACGGTGTATACGTTATGCCCCTTCAACAGCTCGGTATCATTGGCGTTGAACAGCTTGAAGCCGTTGTTGTCCAGCACATAGACGCTGTTGTTATTTTCGTAGGCGTCGCAGCGGAAATAATCGTTCAGCTGGGTCATGCTCTGGGAGATGCCAAAGTAGCGCAGGGTGATCTCTTTCTCTCCGCTTTGCAGTGTGATGGGGGTGGAGAGCTGTTCCAGAAACACCATCCGGGAGTCGTCCACGGTCAGCGAATTGGAAACATAGCTGACCCGCTCCGGTGCGCTTTCCAGATAGTTCATTCCCCGCAGCAGCCCCATGCGGCCATACTCGGTATAATAACGCCCGGCAGCATCCACGGCGATCAGTTCAATCTGTTTTTCATGGTAATTGGAAAGCTCCGACAGCTTTTTCAGATAGCGGTAGAGATCGGTATCAGTCTCCAGCGGGGTGTAGTATAAATAATTACACTGCACATCCACCTCGTCCCAGTGGTTGTCGATCACATCCTCCAGACTGTGGAACATCTGGTGGGTGACCTCTTCCATCTGGCTCAGCCGCTCATGGTAGACAAGGTTCTGGATGTAGGTCTGGCTCATGACAAAAAGGGTCAGGATCAACACGATGCTGACAAAGCCGAAGCCCACAAACAGCTTTTTATAGATTTTGTTGTTCACATCCAGTATCTCCTGTCCGTTTTGTTTCAGGTGTACCCTAGCTCCATGCGGTATCTGCCCGGCTGATGGTGGTGTATGCGCCAAAGAAGGCTTTTGCGGCATCCATGCCCACCACGCCGCTGTCTGTGACCGTGGTCTCCGCAGCCAACTGGTCGCTCACACCGCAGATGGCAACCTGATAGGTCTTGCCCGCCTCCGGCTGCACCGGGCTTACCAGCACATAGGGGTAGCCCTTGCCGTTGCCGTAGGCATCGTAACCAGAAGCAAGCAGGTCGCTGATCTGCTGCCCGGTCAGGGTGACGGTCTGGATGGTGCGGTTCCAGCCGGTGGGCAGGATGACCGAAAGGTCGTAATCCGTAATGCCCTTGGCGTACAGCTTGGCGGCTACGCCGTGGTGGTTCTGCTCGGTGGGGTTGCCGGGGATCCATGTGCTCAGCGAGACCAGCGCAAGGTCGCTGCCGGTGGCCTGTGCAAAGCAGCGGCCTACCAGCATGGCGCAGTCCTGCTGCGAAAGCTCCTCCGTAACGGTAGTGATGACATCCGGGGTGTTGTTCACCACACTGTCCTGATCCTCGTCCAGCTGACGGATGACATCCTCCATGGTGGCGTTGCCCTTCATGAAGTCCAGCATTTTAAGGCCGGTGGTCACGATGGTGTTTTCCCAGCCGGAATAGATAAAGGGCGCGGTGTTGCCTGCGTTCAGGGCATCGGCGATGTCGGCATAGTAGGTGCCGTCTGCCTTTGCACCCTTGAAGGGCAACAGGCTGCTTTTCAGCGCCGTTGCGGGCTGCAGAGCGCTGGTGCCTGCAACGGTGGAAAGCACACGCATCACCTTGAGCGCATCTTCCAGCTTCTGGGGGTCCTGCTCCAGCTTTTTATTCAGACCGTAGAAGCGGTTCACATTCAGCACAAAGACGTTCTGGGTGCCGTCCTCGGAAAGATACGGCATCAGGCCGAATTTATCGGCGTTGCCGTCTGCCTCCACAATGCCGTTGGTGTTTCCGATCAAAAACAGGGTGTTCCCCTCGGCCATCCTCTGCCGGGTCACGTTGTCGTCAAGAGCATCGCCGGAGTCGTTCAGCATCCCGATGTCCTTCCACTTTTTGACATACGCCATTGCCTGCATCATGCCGGGGGTGTTGCTGACGTTTGCCTTGCCGGAAAGATAATCCTTCTGCCACAGTCTGCCGTCCAGTGTGCCAAGGAAATCGGCATCTGCAATGTTGCACAGATACTGGAAACCGTAGCCCGGATACTGGATCTGTGACAGGCAGAGATCGACCCCGGCTTCCTTGGCCTTTGCAGCCAGCACTTCCAGCTCAGCGAAAGAATTGGGCAGCTCCCAGCCGTGTTCTCGCAGCAGGGTCTTGTTGTAGGTGATGCCGTAGCAGTTGTAGGTCGAGGGCAGCAGGTAGATGGCACCGTTGTCGAACACGTCCTGCAGACGGGACTCCACATAGTTATCCGTAAAATCGTAGCCGGAAAGGTCCAGCAGTTTGTCGGAGACCAGATCGATCTGGGGGTCGTAGTAGGTCAAGGTGCAGACGTCCGGCAGGTCGCCCGCCGCAAACATATTCTGCAAACAGGTGGTGGTGTTATCGCCGCTGTAGGGCACGACCTCGATGTTCACTTCCGGGTAAACGCTGTGTACCTGCTCAATAAAGGCTTCTATCTCCTTATAAGGTGCCATAAAGGTGACGGCTTCGTGCGCATCGTCTTTTTTAGCCGTTTCGGTCTTAGTGCCGCCGCAGGCGGTCAGTGCTGCCGTTGCCGCAGTAATGCCGCAGACCTGCAAAAACGAGCGGCGGGAGATCTTTTTCATCATATAAATATACTTTCTCACATTTTCGGAAAGCAATACTACGCAGGTGCAGTAGCGCAGTGCTGACTTAGCTATTCTTACACATCCCACAGGAACTCCGACGCTTGCGGCCTGTCCGCACGGGGCTTTGCGCCGAGTTTCCATAAAATGACAATATAATTGTACCATTGCGGCAAAAGCGTTTCAAGTTGATTTTGAACGTCTTGCAATATTTTGCATGAAAAATATGGAAAGTTCTGAATTTCGCTGACTGGAAATAGACTGAAGTGACACATATCACGACCAGATGGACCGAAAAGGGGGATTCGATGAAAAAAACTCCTTTTATTCTGCACGAAAAATTTCGTTCGGACAACAACGAACAGCGCAAAGAACGGTTTCAAAAGGAATTTGAGCGATATATCATCGATGGATTGCTCAATGCGGTTCCTCCCAGATCCTGTGCCTGATTTGGCATCCCTGAATTTGAAGGAGGGATGCGTTATGCTGCGCATGGATGCTCGTGTACAAAAAGAGGGGGGCAGATCATGAAAGCAGCAATTTATTGCCGCCTGAGCAAAGAAGATGAAGATAAAATTGGTGAATCGGAGAGCATTCAGAATCAAAAGTCGATGCTGCTCCAGTACGCCCTGGAGAAAGGATTTGATATTTACCAGATCTATTCGGATGAGGACTATTCCGGCATCGACCGGAACCGTCCGGCATTCAATTCGATGCTGCAAGCCGCAAGCGAACATCAGTTTGATGTGGTACTGGCCAAAACGCAATCCCGTTTCACCCGTGACATGGAACTCGTGGAAAAATATCTGCACGGAAAGTTCATGGAGTGGGGCATCCGCTTCATTGCGGTGGTAGACCATGTGGATACCAACGATACCGCGAACAAAAAATCCCGCCAGATCAACGGCCTGATCAACGAGTGGTATCTGGAAGATCTGTCCACCAATGTCCGCTCGGTGCTTGACCACAAGCGGAAAGAGGGGCTGTTCATCGGCTCTTTTGCACGGTATGGATACTGCAAAGACCCAAATGCAAAAGGAAAACTCATCATCGACCCGGAAGCAGCCGAAGTGGTAAGGCGGATCTTTTCCATGGCTCTTAACGGGATCGGCGCACACAAGATCGCACGCATCCTGAATGACGAAAAAATTCCAAGCCCAACAGCCTATAAGCAGCTGCATGGCATCCATTACCGCAGTGCATTAAAGAATACAAATGCGGCTCTTTGGAGCAGTCCCACCGTATATCAAATATTACATGATCAGCTTTATATCGGAAATATGGTGCAGGGAAAGCATAAAAAGATAAGTTACAAGTCTGAAAAGACGATTTGGATGCCAAAATCGCAGTGGATCGTTGTAGAAAATACGCATGAAGCGATTATTGAGCGAGAAATGTTTGAAACGGTCCAGAGGATGATGCAGGAGCGCACCCGGAGCGGCGAGAAGGGAATGATCCATCCGCTGGCAAAAAAAGTGGTTTGTGGATGCTGTGGCAGCTGCATGGAGCAAACTGGCCGTCAGTCGAGAGCGGATGGAACACAAAGACGCTATGTTCGCTGCCGGATGCACCAGCGCGCACCGGAAGTGTGCGGCAACAAGACCTGTACCGATATGGACGCGTTGGAGAATGCTGTACTGGAACGTATCCGGGCGTATGCGGCAGACTATTTTGACCCTGAAAAAGTTACCCTTCCAGAACAGGATGACCCCATCCGGCAGCGAGAGCAGGCCAGGCGTGACGAGCTGAAACGGTTGAAGAGCGAAGCAGCCCGGCGGCGCAAGGCCATGCAGGAGTTGTATCTGGATAAGGTGTCAGGTTTAATTGATGCCGTTCAGTTTTCTGAAATGAACCAGACCTTTCTGGAAGAAGTGAAAAAGGCAGAGACCCGGATCGATACATTGGAAACGGAACTGGAACAACAGCAGGAAGAAACCGGTGGAGTCCAGACGCAGATGCAGCGTGTTCGTGAACTGGCACAGGTTTCGTACCTGACCCGCGAACTTGTTGTACTGTTGGTCCATCGTGTTATTGTCAGCCCAAAAGATACGCTTACCGGAGAACAAAAAATAACGATCGAATGGAATTTCTGAGTCGGCAGACAGTTCGACTGCCCCGCTGGGCTATTTTCGTCAGCCCAGGTCGGATACACCTCACTGGACGCCACGTTGGCGATATAGCTGCGGAACGAGACGGTGACGTTCCGGGCCGAGGCGGCGGGCCTGCCGAGATGGACGGTGATATTTTTCGGGATGATGACCCGGTCCAGAACCCGCGGCACACAGGCGAGGGACGGGGTCGGGCCGCTGCCGCCGTCGCCGGTGAAGAGGCTGTGGGGTGGGATGACGATGGGGACGTTGGGCGTGTCCCGCATCTCCTCGGTGTCGGGTATCATCTCGGGCTGGGCCAGCGTCACCTGCCCGGGAAAGACCTGCACGCCCTGGATGCGGACGGTGCGGTAGCCGGTCTTGGAGGCCACGAGGTCACAGACCGCGTAGGGGGGCTGCGTGGTGTTGTTCTCGTCCAGTGAGAGAGCACAGGCGGGGGTGGTAAGGGTGACGTCGTCGGCGTTGCCTTCGGCGTCGGTCAGGCGGGTGGCGGTGAAGCCGTTGCCGCTGACGGTGACGGTCACACCCTCGACAGGGCTGGACTGACGGGCCGCAAAGGCCTGGATGCGGAGAGTTCCGGTGTTTTTCATGGAGATACGCTCCTTTGCTGGTAAAAGTATGCTTTTGCCCCAGCGTATTCCGTCCGGCGCCCGGGCGTGCATGACAATGCCCGGTGCAAACAAAAAAAGCCGCCCGTAGGCGGCAGGGAATTACAGAAATCAAATTTTCTCTAAAGGCTTCCCCCGGTTGGGGGGAAGCTGTCACCGCAGGTGACT
>ENA-OPUE01001939-OPUE01001939.1-human-gut-metagenome-genome-assembly--contig:-NODE-1939-length-11177-cov-2.513846_pt1 | contig 11177 bp, 8 predicted proteins | sample MGYA00241466_ERZ501924 | MGnify/ENA primary metagenome ERZ501924 (study PRJEB25962, sample SAMEA2042223) | human gut metagenome | biome: human gut; feature: human-associated habitat; material: faeces...
TCCGGAAGCAGTTTTTTGATAACTTGCCCCAATGCTCCCGATTGGCGAACACCTTCACTTACCAAGAAAAGCATGGCAACAGTAATCATCCCTTTATTACTAAACCCTTCAAGCATCTCTTTCGGACTAAGAATGCCGGCACAAAGAAAAAGTACCACTACCGAAAAGAGTACCATGCCTGGTCGCATCTTGTCCATAATAAGAGCAATCACCATTCCCAATAGCGATAGTAGTACAAATACAATTTCAAATGTCATATAAACATTATTTAGTGTTCTCTTTTTGGCTCAACGATAAACCACGGATTCAATAAATCCTCCTTATTATATCGTAGAGGTTCTTCCTTTCCAACCTGATATACTTCCATCCCCGCGGCACGAGCTATCGCATGCCCGGCAGCCGTATCCCACTCCATCGTCGGATTAAAACGGTAATACACCTCCGCATCGCCTTTTGCCACAACACAGCCCTTTAAGGAGCTTCCCATCTTCACAAAATTACTGATCTGATACTTCTCCAAAAGCTGATCCATCTGCTCACAGCCATGGGAGCTGCTCATCACCATACGCAGCTCTTTCATATCCGTACAGTCGGATACCTGAAGCTTCTCCCCCTTTTTATCCTTCGTGTCAAGAAATGCGCCCTGACCCTGTGCCGCATAATATAGCTCACCTGTCACAGGTACATAGATCACACCCATAATGGAATGATGCCGGTAAGACAGTGCAATATTAACCGTAAACTGACCATTTCTCTTGATAAACTCCTTGGTTCCGTCCAATGGATCTACCACGAAGCAGTAATCGTTCTCCAGGCGGGACAGATCATCCTTCTCCTCCTCGGAAAGGATTGCATAGTCCGGAAATGCTTTCTTAAGCGCATCCACAATAATACGGTTTGATGCCTTGTCCGCTGCTGTAAGCGGCATATCTCCATCCTTATAAGTAATCTGCATATCCTCGGCATTCTCATAAACATCCATGATTGCATAACCTGCCTGTACCGCAGCTTCCTTTGCCACAGCAAGCTCTTTTTCCAAATCCATATATTTATCCTCCGTTTATATCATTTTCAATATGATTCATTATAAAATATATTATTTATCATATATATTCTTAACTACAAAGAGGTTTGGCTGCCGGAACAGCCAAACCCTCTTTTATCGTTTTCATACTAATCATACTGCATTACTATGAATATTGCAACCTGTTTTTAATTTTTATCGTCGATCCATTAAAATCCCCCGGATTACAGATACTTCTTCAGCTCTTCCATCAGGTAATCTACAGATTCCTCAACCGTCATACCGGTTGTATCAATCGTGATCTCCGGATTCTCCGGTGCCTCATAAGGACTGGAAATACCTGAGAAGTTTGGAATCTCACCGCTGCGGGCTCTCTTATAAAGACCCTTGACATCTCTTCTCTCACACTCCTCAAGAGGTGTGCTGATGTAGATCTCGATGAAATTGTCATTACCGATGATATCTCTTGCACTGCGGCGGTCACTTGCAAATGGGGAAATAAAGGATGTCAGTGTGATCAATCCGGCATCATTCATCAGCTTGGCAACCTCAGCCACACGACGGATGTTCTCGATACGATCCTGCTCCTTGAAACCAAGGTTCTTGTTCAGTCCCATACGAACATTATCTCCATCCAGAAGCATTGTATGCTTGCCCTGTGCAAAGAGTCTCTTCTCTACCTCATTGATCAGAGTAGACTTTCCGGCTCCGGACAGACCTGTCATCCAGATTGTCTTCGGCTCCTGTCCCTTCTGCTGTGCACGAAGATCTCTTGTGATGTCCATATTATGCCATGTCAGGTTGTCATCACGGCGAAGCGGATGCTCAACGACACCACATGCAGATGTCATATTGGTGATACGATCGATCAGAACGAAACCGCCAAGTTCCTTATGATGCTTGAACTCATCGAATACGATCGTGTCAGAGCAGGCAATGTCACAGCAGGCAATCTCGTTCTTATAGAGCTTATCTGTCTGAACATGGGTACCTTCATTGACATCAACCTTATACTTGATATTCATAACAACAGCAGGCACCATCTTGGTTCCAAGCTTCAGGAAATAGTTCTTTCCTGCTACAAGCTTATTATCATCCATCCACAGAAGAGTGGATGTAAACATCTTATTGGTATGCAGATTCACATCCTTACAGAGCATACAGCCTCTGGATACATCGATCTCTGTATCAAGCTGGATCGTTACTGCCTGACCCTTGGAGGCATTATCAACCTCCTTATTTGTATTAAGGATGCTCTTTACCTGAGCTGTCTCACCACTTGGCAGAGAGGTAATCTCATCTCCGACGTGAATCTCGCCAACCTCAACCTGTCCCTGAAAACCACGGAAAGTGCGGTCCGGACGGCTTACACGCTGTACCGGCATAACGAAACCTGTCTCGTCGGAATGATCGGTAACATCGATCGTCTCCAGATAATTCTGAAGAGTACCACCCTTGTACCAAGGTGTCTTTGCAGACTCTGTCGTAATATTATCACCAACTGTTGCAGATACCGGAATAATATGCATTGTCTCGAAATCATACTCTCCGGTCATGATCTTGATCTGCTTTACAATATTCTTAAACTCATTCTCATCGTAATCAATAAGATCCATCTTATTGACCGCATAAACAACATGCTTGATACCCATCAGTGCGCAGATACGTGTATGGCGTCTTGTCTGAACCAGAACGCCCTTGGAAGCGTCCACAAGGATAACCGCCAGATCTGCGAAGGATGCACCAACCGCCATGTTACGGGTATACTCCTCATGACCCGGTGTATCTGCTACGATAAAGCTTCTCTTTTCTGTCGTAAAATAACGATATGCAACATCGATCGTGATTCCCTGCTCACGCTCTGCCATCAGTCCGTCAAGCAGTAAGGAGTAATCAATTGCACCACCGGTACTTCCCACTTTACTATCAAGCTCCAATGCCTTTTCCTGATCCGCGAAGATCAGCTTAGCATCATAAAGCATATGTCCGATCAGTGTGGACTTTCCGTCATCTACACTACCACATGTAATAAATTTCAGTAAACTCTGCATCTTAGAAATACCCCTCTCTCTTTCTTCTTTCCATGCTGCCTGCCGCCTCATTATCAATAACACGGCTGGTTCTCTCGGAAGATACTGCACTCAATGTCTCCTCAATGATCTCATCCAGTGTCTCTGCATCAGATTCTACACCACCGGTCAGCGGATAACATCCTAATGTACGGAAACGAACCTTCTTCATAACCGGCTTCTCGCCTTCCTTCAGACGCATTCTGTCGTCGTCCACCATAATGATGTTGCCATCACGATAAACAACCGGACGCTCCTTGGCAAAATAAAGGGATGGAATCTCGATATTCTCCTGACGGATATACTGCCAGATGTCCTTCTCTGTCCAGTTGGAAAGAGGAAATACTCGCACCTCTTCACCCTTGAACAGCTTTGTATTGTATAACTTCCACATCTCCGGACGCTGGTTCTTCGGATCCCATGCATGTGCGGAATTACGGAATGAGAAGATACGCTCCTTGGCACGGGATTTCTCTTCATCACGTCTGCCACCACCGAATGCTGCTGTAAATTCATACTTGTCCAGTGCCTGCTTCAGTGCCTGCGTCTTCATGATATCTGTATATGCAGAACCATGATCAAATGGATTAATTCCCTGCTTTACACCTTCCTGATTGGTATATACAATCATATCCAATCCGTATTTCTTTGCCATTTTATCACGGAACTCGATCATTTCGTGGAATTTCCATGTGGTATCCACATGAAGAAATGGGAAAGGCGGCTTCTCCGGATAAAATGCCTTCAATGCAAGATGAAGCATTACCGAACTATCCTTTCCAATCGAATACAACATAACCGGCTTTTCACACTCAGCTACAACTTCACGCATAATGTAAATCGCCTCAGCCTCCAGCTCTTCCAAATGTGATAATTGATTCATTGTTTTCCTCCATATATTATTCTTGTTGTGATCTTTCCACTCTGATCTCATTTTTCAGATGGTAGATCTGATTATCAAATTCTACATATACCTGATATTCACCAAGCTCCAGCTGGTCTAACGCCATGCAGAAGCTTTCCTTGCGCGGTCTGGTCTCCAGCCCCTCAAAGCACTGAACATACGACTGCGTTTCGCCGATCAGATAAACATTCTGGACTGTTCCCGGACAAAAAGCAAACAAAAACAGCGTATCGCTCACCCGGATATTCCCAAAATATCTCTTCTTGAGCTTCTCTGCAACAGCCTCCGGCAGGGTCTCCCCATTCACAGACTTATACAAAGCCGGCGGTGCAATGGTTCCCTTTACGGCATCCAGATCATGCTCCAGCGGCACAGAATAAGCCTCTATATCCGGCTTAAACTCCCATGCACTCCGGTAGCGCTTACACAGGCGCAGTCTGTTGATCATCCTTCCGGACTGACCATCCAGTTCCTCGATACATGCCTTCAGATTGTCGGAACGTCTCATCAGCATTCCTGACAGAGATAATATTCTGTCACTCTTCTGCCGATAAAAACATCCTGCATCCCTCTGGCTCTTCACCACAGCAATGCTACGTTCCTTCTGAAAACTCTTTCGGACCGGATCGATATTATAAAAGTCAATCCGTGAATCATCATCTGATTCCGCTCCCTCTGCGGGAACATTTCCCTTATTCTGTATACAGTACAGGCGGAGTTTTAAGCTTCCATCCTCCTGTACCTGAATATTCGGGCTTTCCGGCATATAGCCATCCATCTTCTCCCGATCCACAGACTTCAAAAGCTTGTCCGCAAGCACAGTGCCTCTCCAGATCGACTCCGGAGCCAGTGCCCAGTTGACGGACTGCTTCTCCCAGTCGATCGACAATACCGTATGATACCGTCTCATTGTTAAGATCAGCTGTCCCTGCACATACTGCATACCGCTCGCAACAATCCAGTTGCCCTCGATACGATACTTATCTCCCAGCAGATCCTGAAGCAGACACTTCTTTCGGATCTGTCCGGTATTCCTGTCCAGTTCGATAATGCAGTCATCGGCATAGCCTTTCTCTGACGCCGTCAGCAGGAACAGGGAATCCCCTTTCTGCGCCGCATACCGTCCAACCGGATAATCCAGCACATAGGTCTGATACACTCTGCCCATGTAATCCATCTCATGATACCGGCAGGCTCTGATGCTTCCGTCCGCCGCCATACAGTTCACAGTGGCATCCACATAAAGAAATCTGCCGTTTTCTAATGGGATCATACCCGTCTGATCCGTCTTGATCTGCAGCGAATAGCGTACCTCTCCATTCTGGTCAAATACCACCGGTTTAAACCGGAATCCGTTTACAAGAATGAATGGAAAGCAGGAAGACTCTGAATGCTCTACCTTTGTCACGATATTCTGCTGTCCGAGCGGAATATCTCTTGTGTAAATCCTTAAATCTCTTCGCTGGTACACCTCTCCTGCACTGTCGATCAGTTCCAGGATCAGTTTATTGGTATATCCTTTATAAAGTCCCATGATCGGGACACGATGTCTCGTCGTCATGCGGGTCTCGCCAACAAAATCCGTCCCCTCCGTCTTGCCGAGGATACGATAACGCACCCTGTATTCCTTCGGTGTATTGAACAGAAGCATGGCTGTCTGTACCGATGCACCATAGGGATTCGGGATCACAAGCAGGTGACGAAAACTGAAAATGCGGTCATCCAGAATCTGCTCAAATGCCATATCACGAACCTGACTCTGCCACGCTCTCGGCATCTCCTTTCGAAACGGAGTGTATATCCGCTTTTCACGGTCGATCTGAAATTTATTGCGGTAATTCAGATCCAGCTTTCTTAAATCTTCATCGCTGTAGGTTGTCTTTGTCGCATTTTTAATGTCAATGCGTCTTCCAAATATTCCCACTGATATTATCGTGCAATTGTGTCATTTTTATGAAAAGATCACTTCGGATCCTTCAAAACACACCGCACTCCTCCTTCCAAGTGATTATAACATATTCCCTCAGTAAAAAGCAAAAAATTAGTCATTTTCTGTTTAAAGTTTCATAGTCAGCTGGATTCTCTGTTTTTTCAGATCCACACTCATCACCTTGACATCAACAATATCTCCGACACTGACAACATCCAACGGGTGCTTCACAAAGCCTTTGTCCGACAACTGGGAAATATGAACAAGACCGTCCTGATGCACGCCGATATCCACAAAAGCACCGAAATCAATTACATTGCGCACGGTTCCTTTCAGGATCATCCCCTCCTTCAAATCCTTCATTTCAAGAACATCTGTGCGAAGGATCGGTTTTGGCATTTCATCACGCGGATCTCTTGCCGGTTTTTCCAATTCCTTCACAATATCCTCCAGCGTGATCTCGCCTATTCCAAGCTCCTGTGCCATTTTCTTTTTGTCATGGATACGACCGGCAATTCCCTTTACGCCGGCTTTCTTAATATTCTCTGCAGGCTTTTCCTCAGCAAACTCCGGCCGGCTCTCGCCAAACGCCTTTGCAAATGCGGCACCAAATGCAGAACCGGTATTACGGACAACAAATTCTTTCTTTTTCTTTGTTTTTGGAGCCACGCCACGCTTTCCTGTATTGGCTTTGGCGATCTCACCCTGCAGTTTTTTGACCTCTTCCATCGTCATATCTAACTTCTCCAGAAGCTGTCCTGCTGCCTGATAAGACTCCGGATGCACACTCGTTGCATCCAACGGATTGTCTCCATCCGGGATACGCATAAAGCCCGCACATTGTTCAAACGCCTTCGGACCAAGCTTTGCCACCTTAAGCAGCTGCTTCCGATTCGTAAAACGACCGTTTTCCTCGCGGTATGTGACAATATTTTTCGCAATCGTCTTGGAAATACCTGATATATATTCCAACAGGGAAGCGGATGCCGTGTTCAGATCTACTCCTACTTTATTCACACAATCCTCCACAACACCGGTAAGCGTCTCCGACAGCTTTTTCTGATTCATGTCATGCTGATACTGTCCTACACCGATCGACTGCGGATCGATCTTCACAAGCTCTGCCAGCGGATCCTGGATTCTTCTTGCAATGGATGTGGCGGATCGTTGTCCTACATCAAAGTTCGGGAACTCCTCCGTTGCCAGCTTACTTGCAGAATAAACCGATGCCCCCGCCTCATTGACGATCACATACTGTACCGGTTTCTTAATTTCCTTTAGCATCTCGGCAATGATCTGCTCGGATTCTCTGGATGCCGTTCCGTTTCCGACGGAGATCAGGGAAATATCATACTTGTCAATCAGCTTTTTGACAACCCGCTTCGCTTCATCGACCTTGTTCTGTGGTGCTGTCGGATAGATAACCGTAGTATCCAATACCTTTCCGGTCGGATCCACAACCGCCAGCTTACAGCCGGTACGAAATGCCGGATCCCATCCAAGCACTGTTTTGCCGGCGATCGGCGGAGCCATTAAAAGCTGCTCCAGATTTTTTCCAAAGACACGGATTGCTCCATCCTCAGCCTTCTCTGTCAGTTCATTGCGCACTTCTCTCTCGATCGCCGGTGCGATCAGGCGCTTGTAGCTGTCCTCCACCGCTTCCTCAAGTACTGCTTCGGTATTCGCATTGTCTCCGGCGATCACCTTCTTGTGAAGATACTGCAGAATCCGCTCTTCCGGCGCGATCAGCTTTACAACAAGGATCTTTTCTTTCTCGCCCCGGTTTAACGCAAGCACACGGTGTCCTGCGATCTTGCTGACCTGCTCCTGAAACTCATAATACATTTCATAAACAGACTGCTCTTTCTCGTCCTTTGCAGTGGATGTAATCACACCTTCCTCCATGGTGAGCTTACGGATATATATACGATAATCCGCCTCATCGGAAATCTGCTCCGCAATAATATCCCGCGCACCGTCAATAGCATCCTTTACACTATCAACGCCCTTCTCCTCCGAAAGATACATCTGTGCTTCCTCTTCCAGACTTTTCACTGTCTCCTGTGCCATAATGATCTGTGCAAGACCATCAAGCCCCTTCTCTTTGGCGATTGTTGCTCTCGTTCTTCTCTTCGGGCGGTACGGACGATACAGATCATCCACAACAACCTGTGTCTGTGCTTCCAGAATCTGTTTTTTCAACTCCTCTGTGAGCTTTCCCTGTTCCTCAATACTTGCCAGTACCTGCTGCTTCTTCTCCTCGAGATTGCGCAGATACGTCAGGCGATCCTCGAGTTTTCGGAGGGTCGTGTCGTCCATCGCGCCGTGCAGCTCCTTGCGGTAGCGCGCGATGAAGGGGATGGTGTTGCCCTCGTCGAGCAGCTTTATGACGTTATCTATATGACTTTGCTCGCGGCCAAGCTCGCGGGCGAGTATCTGATTTATCGTTTCCATGGAAGTCTCCTTTGCGTTAGTCAGAATATTATACCACAGGCTCTGCGGCATTGCAAAGAAAACAGCCCCGATGATAGCATCGGGGCTGCAGCAATATGCACTTACTTGAACGCGTAGAACGCGAGGGAGATTATCGAGGCCGCAAGGAGCATCACGGGCAGGCCGCGGAATGCTTTCGGCACGTAACGCTCGTTTATCTTCGACTTCACGCCGGCAAACAGCACCATCGCCAGCACGAAGCCGAGACCCGCGCCGAGCGCGGCGAACAGCGCTTCGACATAGGTGTAGCCCTCGGTGATGTTGTTCACCGCGAGCCCGAGCACCGCACTGTTGAGCGCGACGAGCGGGAAGTACGCGCCGACGGGCTTGCCGGACTTGGCAAACACCGCGCCGAGAACGTATACGACCAGCAGCACGACCAGCACGAATATCAGCGTCTCAAGATATTCCGCGCCGAGCAGCACAAGCAGCCGGTAGATCGGCCAAGTGACAGCGGCGGCGAGCAGCATGACCGCGGCAACGGAAAAGCCCATCGCGGCGGAGCCGTATTTCCTGCCGCCGAGCACGGGGCCGACGCCGAGGAACTTCTCAAGCGCGTAGTTGTTGACGAGAACGCCGCCAAGCATTATCAGAAGCAGAGCTTTCATGGCTCATTCCCCCTCCTTCACGGTATCGCCGGAGAGACCGGCCGCGGCGCAGGCAGTGCCCTTGCCGGAAGTTTTCCCGCCGCCTAAAGCCTGAATCGCGGCGAGCAGGATGGCGAACACGACGAAGCCGCCGTGGGGCTGGAGCAGCGCGGGGATGTTATAGGTCTTGAAGAACGCTATCCCGTGACCCGCGAAGCTGCCACTGCCGAGAATTTCTCTGACCGCCGCCATCACGAACATCGCCGCTGCGAAGCCGAGGCCGGTCAGCAGACTGTTGACGATGCTCTTGCCGAAGCTGCGCTCCACGGCATCCTCCGCGCTGCCGTAGACCATGAGGTCGACAGCCACGACCGCGAGGTACACGCCGAGCATCTGATAAACGTTCGGCAGCAGCGCATTCATAAGCATCTGAACTGCGGAAACAACTGCGGTTATGATGAGGATATTTGCGCTCAGGCGGGCGCTCTTGGGAATCGCATTGCGCAGGGCATATATGAGCATATTCGACAGCAGCATCACTATCAGCACCGCCGCGCCCATACCGAGAGCGGAGATGACGCTGGTGCTCGCGGCCATCGCGGGGCAGGCGCCGAGGAACAAAACCAGCACGGGATTTTCCGCTATTGCCGCACGGACATCGTTTTTCATCCTATCTCCCCTCCATTCTCATTGACTGCGGCGAAGGCCGCGAAGGCGTCCTCAGTCGCGACGCGTATCGCGTCGGAGCTGACGGTCGCGCCGGAGATGAGTGCTTCGTCGCCGGTGAAGCTGTCGCCGGTCAGACCGGTGAAGCCCGCCTTGTAGCTGCTCTCATCGAGCTGGTAGCTGGTGAAGTACTCCTTGAAGAGTATCAGCTCGTCGGCGGTCATGGTGACTATCGCGCCGTTATCGTCGATGACGTAGTAGATGACCATGGGCTCGTTGGAGTAGCCGTAGCTTCTGGAGACGAACACATAGCCCACGCCCTCGGCCTTATAGGCGCAGGTGACGGAATTGTACACGCCATCAAGGCTTATCGGGGTAACGTCGGAAGCGTCGGGCACAAGAAGCTTGACCTTGTTCAGGTCGCCGTCGGAGTGGGAGACGATGTTCGCCTCGGCGTAGGCCTTGGCTTCAGCGGCCATCGCGTCGTCACTGACTTCATTGCCGTCGACGTCCACTAGCTTCACGCTGCCGAAGGCGTTGCAGACGGCCATATAGGTGCTCTCGCCGCTCTTCATGATGAGCGCGAAGCCGGAGTCGTTCAGCGCCTTGAGGCTCTTTACGATGTAGGTGTACTGCCCGTCGGCGATCTCCTGCTCCTCATACTGCGGAGTGCCGGTCGGGCTGACGATGCCGGGGTACACCTCGGCGAGCATTTCGACAAGGATCTGCTCGTCGCCCTTGACGCCCGCGCCGATAAGTCCGTTGTCGATGAGCGCGGCGAAGCCGTCCGCGACAGCGTTCTTAAACGCAGTGGAGGAGTAGGTCACGCCCGCAACGAGAGACACGTTTGCCAGCGTGGAGTCCTGACCAAGGTAGGTTTGGGGATAGGTCTCCTTACCCATGTCCTTGGTTTCGGGGTAGGCGGTCAGCTCAACGCCGGAGATCTTGCCCTCGGCGTCTATCGCAAGGGTGAATTCAATGGGCTGCTTGGTGTAGCCCTCGGAGGTGGACAGGCGCAGGACGTAGCCCATGCCGCCGGTCTCGCCGTAGATGCTCTGCACGCTCGCGGGGATGTTTGCCAGCGCGGAGCTGCCGGGATCGGCCGCGTCGTAGAGCTGGTCAAAGCCTGCGGCGTCGGGCATGACGGCGTAGAGTGGGGCGAAGGCCGCCGCGCTGCCGTTTTCGGCGATGAGCGGAGCGGTGATGAAATTCAGTCCGGTCAGCAGCAGGACTGCGACGAGGACTATGGCGACAAGCGCCAGCACCGATTTGGAGAATTCTTTTTTATTTTCCATTTTTAGAACCTCCCAGCGGTTTGTTCGCGGTCAGTTTTTCAATGAACGGAGTTAGTATGTTCATAATGAGTATCGAGAAGGACACGCCCTCAGGATAGGAGCAGAAGAAGCGGATGATGAAGGTGATGACGCCGCAGCCGAGCGCGAACACGACCTTACCCTTGGAGGTGATGGGCGTGGTGACGTAGTCGGTTGCCATGAATATCGCG
>ENA-OPUE01001942-OPUE01001942.1-human-gut-metagenome-genome-assembly--contig:-NODE-1942-length-11168-cov-6.500585_pt1 | contig 11168 bp, 10 predicted proteins | sample MGYA00241466_ERZ501924 | MGnify/ENA primary metagenome ERZ501924 (study PRJEB25962, sample SAMEA2042223) | human gut metagenome | biome: human gut; feature: human-associated habitat; material: faeces...
CCTGTCCCGTCTCGCTCTTCTGACTCTGCACAGCGAAGGCCTCGCCCTGCTGCACCACACGCATAATCTTTCCTTCCATCGTGCGCTTACTTTTCCTTTTTACTACAATTCATGCTGAGGCTAAACAAAAACCTCCAAACCGTGAAACTGAAATACATACTCATAACGCTCGTTTTACGTCGCGCCTTTTCGCGACCCTTTTGTTCTTGAACTGTTACTTTGCCAGCTGGCGGGCGCAGGAGGCGGGACGGCGCAATGAGGGCTATAAAAGACCAGCACCGTCAGCGGGCCTCGTTGGTCTCAACTGACGGTGCAAAGGTATGGGAATCTTTCTTGCCCGACGAAATTTTAAGGGTCGGGTGAAAGTTGGTGAAAGAAAAAGTGAAAGAAGTCCACTTTTTCACCCCTTTTTGGGTCCCTCGGTGAAAGTTTGGTGAAAGTTGGTGAAAGTTTGGTGAAAGTTTTCAGCGAGCCTTCCCCCCTACTTCAGCAACTTCTTGTGGAAGCGACGAGCTATCTCCCGATAAGCTTGGAAGCGTCCACAGGCGGCTGGAGAGTCGTTCTCGTCCCAAAGGCGGACGGGCTTTCTGAAACTCATCACGTTGAGCCTCCCCAGGTCCTTGAGGTTGAGATCGGGAGCCTCCTCGCCCATAATCTCGGACAGAAGGTCGACAAACTCGCCGAGGCCGTCGACGACCCGCAGGTCGCGCAGCACGGCGAAGACGGCAAACCAGTGGCGCTTACACTGGATATACCCCAGCGTCTCCTTCAGCGCACGGGCGATGGTCTGCTGCGAGAGCTGCGCCCCCTCGTCCTCCTTGGCCTTTCTCACATACCTGACGCAGTCGGCAGGGTCGCCCAGCGGGTGCTCGTGGATGATCGTCTGCACCACGCCGAAGATGCGACACTCGTGCGTCTCGTCGATGCGCATGGCCTGGTATTTGTCGTTGCCCGGCGTGAGCCACTTCGACCCGTCCTCGTCCTCGAAGTAGGTCTTGACGGTAGGGCCGCCGTCGTAGTGGGCCACGACGATCTCGCCCGAGCGCGCCACGTCCTGCGTCCTCACCAGCAGGCGGTCGCCCTCGTGGAGGTCGTAGTCGCGCATGCTGTCGCCCTGGACGACGACCAGCCAGCATTTGCCCGATACGTACTCCATCGGGATCGATCCCGTCTCGTGGGGGTTGTCGCCGTACTCGTCGGGAACGCCCGCACGCAGCCGCACAGGGGCACCTCGACCATCTCCTTCACTTCCTCTGCTGTCCAGCCCTGCTGGCGCATGAGGTCCACAAATTCGTCTTTTTTCATGATGTTTTTTTTATTTGTTTTGCTTTTCATGACCTGGTATTCTATCGAATCCAAGTTAGAGTTGTTTCTGCGCGCAAAGGTACGGAGCTTTTTCGACATGACCAAAAGTTGTGCGTTATATTTTTTGTGTCTTTGCATAAGACAATACCCCACCAAAAAAAAGACGAGGGCAACCTCGGAAGGCATACCCTCGTCTATAGATATTGAATTGTTAGGATTGTACGACAATCCCTATTTTACACAAGACTTCTTTCTTACTTGCTCCAGTCGTCCTCTTCCTCTTCCTCATAGTCCTCATAGCGGCGAACGCCCATAGCGCCGGGCTTGTTCTCAACTTCTGTCGAGATACCTATCGAGACCGTATTCATCAGCGGCTGCTCCGTTTCGATGACATACGATAGGGGCTTTACATAATTTTCTCTTTTCTCTTTCATATTACTTTGTTATTTTACGATTATCTTACGTCCGTTCTTGATATACACGCCCTTGGGCAGACCCTCGGTAGTGTTGCCTACCACTACACCCTGCAGGTTGTAGATCTTGCCCGATGCGTTGGCTGCCTCATCTACAAGATCCGTGATGCCAGTAGGCTCGTCCTCACCGATCACGCAGATCTTGACTTTGCTGGCGCCACCGTTGGCAGGCTCGATATAACTCATGGTAGCTCTGTCCTGGATGGTCATATAGTATCTGAGCGGCTGGATATAAGCTTCGGGGTGAGTGTTATAGAAAAAGCTGTTCTGCTCAGATTTGAGATAATATCCATGCTTGGCTGCAATGTAGGTATTCTCCATCACGGGATGGAAGGTATAGAGCTCTGGGATAGAACTGCAGTCCTTTGGAGTCACTCCCTTAATGCTCTTATAGTCAACCTCGCTTACGTTGAGCTTCAGCTCGCCCGTAGCCTTGGCCTTGATCAGACAGGGGAAGAAAGCCGCTATCTTGTCGCCAGCCTTCTTCATGATGTATGAGATGACAGGACTGCCGTTGCCATTTTCCAACGCGGTGGCGTAGAGCGTTGCAAACTCGAAATCATTCAGCATTTCTTCGGTCAACGTAAAGTCGAAAGGCACGAAGAATGAGTTCCAGCCAGTGTTGGTATAGTTCTTGGTCAGCGTAGTGTTCACGCCCTTCACACCAGCCTCGGGCACCCATATCTTGTTGACCCGATCCATATCTATAGCTATGCTTTGGTCAGCCTCTGCCATTTTCTTGGACTTGTCATCATAGACCACCAGTACGACATTGCCAAAATAGGAGACACTGTAAGTGCCGTCAGCGTTGGGCGTAGCGGTATATCCTGAAGAACAGTACTTTGACACATCGCTGCTATACTTGCCGCCCTCGATGGCGAGAGCCACCGTCTTGCCTTCCGTAGGCTTGGCATCTATCAGCACAGCATCACCCTCGGCGGTAATGGTACCACCCTTGATGATAGCCTTCACGTCGCCATAGGGCGCGCAGAAGTTGAGAGCGGCCTTGTCCGGATCGCCTGTACCTTCTCCCCACTTGCCTGTGTTGCCCTTACCCTTGCTGGTCATGATTCCACCATTGACCACAAGATTACCTCTCTTCATGTCAATAGCACCACCCGCACCATATACTACAGCGCCGTTATTGATAGTGAGCGTGCCAGACTGCGGATGACTGATGGCATAGCTGCTTGTAGAGACCAGCGTGCCACCATTGATAGTGATGGTGGTGTTTTGGTACTCATCGTTGCTGCCGTTTATTGCATACCATCCACTCTCTATCGTACCACCATTGATAATAACCTTACTGTTATAATATGCACCGATAACAAACTGATGATTGCCGGCAGGAACGGAGTTGATATGGCCGCTCTCCATCACAAACTCGCCATCATTATTTACTTCTACCAATGGCTTGCCATAGACACCATCCTGATGCGGAGTCTCTGCATAGATCTTACCCGTGCTGTTCTCCTTGGAGTCCATGAGAGTAAGTTTGCCCGATACACAAATGTTTTTATGATCGGCATTTGCACCCTTGATAGAATGACCGTTCATATCAAGGACTATATCCAGCCACTTGTGTACCTCGAGGTTGCTGCCCGTAGTCAGGTCTACATCATTGAGCACCTTCACGGTCTGTCCTGCTGCTGTTGCTGCATCTGCGGCCTGCTGCAGCGTGGCATACTTTTTCTCGCCTACTTGGGCGTAGTAAGTGGTGACAACATAATTTTCACCTTGCTTCACGGCTACAGAGTTTTCATCGAGCAGAGCAGAAACATCGCTGCTATAGGTACCGCCTTTCAACTTAAAGGCGCTCTTTGCATCAGCCACATTATTGTCGTTTATCAGCTCCACGGCAGCCTTGGCACCGCTCACCTTGGCGTCGCCATCAATCTTTATGCTGGTTGTGGCAACAGCAGGATAGTTGGCATCGCGATCAAAGATAACGCCGCTCACGCCAATCTTTTGGTTCGTGTCGCCCACGCTTCCTGTTCTCGTAGCATCGCCTGTGGCGTTGATTTCGCCACCGGTCATCGTCATCTCACCACCACGCATGAGTACGCCCACGCCGTTGGCCACATTGATGGTTCCACCTGTGATATTGAGCGTTCCCTCATTAGGATGATAGATACCACAAGCAGCCGACGCGTCATCGTAAGGCTTAGCAGTAAGCGTACCACCACTAATGTTGATGGTGGTGCCGCCTTGACCCTCAGAGCCATTGCCAGCGATACAAGCGAGTCCACTGCCCTTAAGTTCGCCACCAGAAACATTGACCGTAGCGCCTGGCTCGAAGACAGAGACGGGAGTACCCTTGGTTTCAATCTTGCCACCCATGATATTGGCGGTAGATGCAACAGGTGTTGTGGCGTCACCTACGACCCGAACCACTACGTTTTGAGTTTTTGGATTAGTCGAAGAGTTGGTGAGCGTGCCGCTCTCAAGGTTGAAGATGCCGCCTTGCTTAACATAAACACTATGGTTAGCTCCTGTGCCATTATACGTTCCGCCTGTACCACTATCCTTAATGGTCAGATTTCCACCCTTGCTTGCTGTAATGTACGAAAAGGTCAAATTCTTACCGTTCAGGTCTAATGTTACATTCTTTGTAACCTCAGGGGCACGGCCACTCTCGCTACAATCTTTCAGCAGAACAACCGTTGAACCAGCAGGGGCCTTATTGATAGCTGTCAAAGCCGTTTCATATTTCAAGCCGCCTACCACTTGGGCTTTGAACTTACCTACATAGTAGGTTCCTTCATGCTCAAACACTTCTCGGTCCGTAGCATTGACATACGCAGACACGTCAGATGAGAAAGTTCCTCCCTGGATATCAAACACACCGGAGATGTCTTGCGCCTTGTCATTGATCACCTGTATGGCCGCCTTGGCGCCCACGACTTTCTTTTCCCCCGAGTTGTCCGATATGTTGATCTTGACATTAGCAGCATCATAGTAGTCACAATCGCGGTCATAGACGATACCGCTGGTTCCTACTTCTATGGGCGTATCGCCTACCTTGCCTACGAAGTTGGCGTCGCCAGTAGCGATGATGTTTCCTGCTCTATAATTGAGTGTTCCACCACGCATCACGATACCAGCGCCATTGATGGCAACAATGTTGGGAATGCCTCTTGAATATTTTATGGTCAAGGTTCCTTCCTGCGGATGATAGATGCCACAAGCGGCATAACCTGGGCTCTGAATGCGTCCGATGAGCCAGCACTTACCCATGATTGTGATTGAGGTGCCGCCCAACTTCTTTTCAGAGGTATTAGAGCCATGGCCTGCTACGGCAGCATTGTCCAACGACTCTATCACTGCAGCGCCATTCACTGTGACGGAGGCTCCGCGTCCTTGAGGACTGACACCAAACTCCTGTGCCTTGATATATCCACCGGTAATCTTGACATACGAAGTAATGTCTTTTTGCCCAGTTTCATCACCTACAGCAAAAAGAGCAACACCTTGGGTCGATACAACGGTTCCACTCGTGACATTAATGCCAGCACCATTGTACGCACGGATGCTACCTGTCAACTCAAGAGTACCAGAAGCGGTGTAAGAAACCGAATAATTGTTATTTTTATCTACGCTAAGCCCCTTAGCTTTCGAATCAAGAATTTTCAGATAAGTATCTGTTCCTTCCGTTCCGTAAACATCAATTTTGTTTCCCGTAACGGTATGGTTTTGCAAGTTAATGATTATTTGCTTACCTTCAATGCGAAGGTCATCAAACGAAGCATCATTAAGAATGTAGATGTAACCCTTTACACCAGTTTGCACAGCATCTACAGCCTCTTTCAGCGTGGCATACTCCGTGGTTCCAATCTTCGCCACATTCTGCGCCACACTCAGCGTCGCGCTACATACTGCCATCAGCAGCGTGGCGAGAAATTTGTGTAATGTAAAGTTTCTCATATCTTTAATTATTTATGAGTTGGAATGTCCCCTCTGCATCCCGATTAGACATTGATTTAGACAGTTAGTATCAGCAAGCGAGGTCACATAAGACCGAAGGAGACGATGAATACCCATCCCCCATTGACCTTTGTTTATACACATATCTCTTCCCTTAGGTCGCGGGAGCAAGGTATGAAGTCGCTGGGGCTGAGCACCATACCGACTTAGCAATCTACGCTTGTCATGAGCGCGATAGAGCGTTCTAATGAGAATGCAAAAGTAAAAAGAACTTTTTTTTATCAATTCATTTACCCCCCCGTTCACATTGTTTAACGCTACAGCCGCATTTTTATCCTTTGTTAGCGCGGCAATCCTCCCAATAGACGTAGCAAAGGGGGAGACGCGACCAGCATCATCACCCCTCACGTACACGGCTATCTCTATGCGTATCGAAATACTTTAAATATGGAAAATCGTGATTTGAACAGGCTGAAAGTTGTGCTGGCAGAGAAAAAACGGACTAACTGTTGGCTGGCAGAACAACTCGGAAAAGACCAAACCACCATATCTAAATGGTGTGCTAATTCAAGTCAACCAGACTTGGCAAGTCTGATGATGACTGCAAAAGTGTTGAATTCACGTCGACATGACCAAGGGATGTGCGTTTAAAAAAGCAGATCGCGTTGTTTCGACGCAGCCTGCTGAGAGAGGGGAAACAACACGAACGGCAAGGGCAACGTGCGACAACGTTTCTTCTGCTGCGCACGCGCGATTCGTCCCTATTCAGAAGGGCGTCTGCCCGCACCCCTTGGCCTCCTCCCTGGCGAAAGCTGACGACTCCGCCTTTTGCAAATCTTCGATATGGCTTGCCAGCGAGTGGTAGCGGTCGAGACATTCTATCTCCTCTCTCCGCGCCCTGCTCATCTTGCAAAACGCCTCGTCCTGCTCCACGCCCGCAAATCGGCGCCCGCAGAGATTGGCGGCTATCCCCGTCGTGGCGCTGCCGCTGAAGGGGTCGAGTATCCAGTCGCCCTCATTGGTCGAGGCAAGGATCATGCGGACCAAGAGGCGCAGCGGCTTCTGTGTGGGATGCTTGCCGCAGGTCTTTTCCCAGCGCCCGATAGCCGGCATGCGCCACACGTCGGTCATTTGCTTGCCGTCGTTGAGTAGTTTCATCAATTCATAGTTGAACTTATGGGGCACTTTCTGCATCTTTCTTGCCCAGATGACAAACTCGGTGGAGTAGGTGAAGAAGCGACAGGAGATGTTGGCGGGAGGATTGGTCTTCTGCCACGTGATCACGTTCAGAATCTTGTAGCCCAGCTCGGTCAGACAGTTGGCCACGGAGAAGATGTTGTGGTAAGTGCCGCTGATCCAAATACTGCCGTTGTCCTTGAGCTTGTCGCGACACAGGCGCAGCCACTCCCTATTGAACGCCCTCATGTCCTCCTGCGACTTCCCCTTGTCCCACGATCCCTTGTCCACACACACCACCTTGCCACTCTGCAACGAGATGCCGCCATTGGAGAGAAAATAGGGTGGGTCGGCGAAGATCATGTCAAACTTGAAGTCAAACGCCCGTAGCAGCTCGAAGCAGTCGCCGTGGGCAAGGACGAAATCGTGGTTGGGCGATTTGTAGTATGCTTGTACCATCACTCAGGAACTGGGAGACTAATTGTGTGTTAGAATATAATTAAAGTAGCATTAAATGTTGTCAAATCAACTTTGCCTTCATACATTAAACCTGTCATGGTGTTTCCACCACCTGCTCCGCCTTTTTTCATATTTTTACTTGTTTTGTAAATTCGTCAATTGACGTCAAATTGTAAATACTTGGTATGATTCCAAAGGCTTCTTGTAACTTATTCTTGGCAGATTTCCAACCGATACCATCAGTAATCCAAACGAACTCAAAGCCTTCCACAGAGTTAATCTTCGGTGCGATATCTGAATACGATCTTGCCACCTCGTTAAGTTTGGAACCTCCGCCACTATAGAAATTGACCTCTATCAGATAGACCTTTGAGGAAGCCTCGACAACGAAGTCAAAGCGTTTTTCGTCATCGCCCAGCACTTCTGTAATTGCAGGCCATTCTCTCGAATACACCTCTTGTCTGAAAGATACGCCAGCTTTGTTGAAAATGTTGGCAACTGCATTCTCCATTACATGTCCGCTTCTGTTCTTTCTTGCGTTTGTGTCCAGTCCTGTTTCAATACCGAAAACATAATCTACAAGATTTTTTACTTGTTGATTTTGAAGGACTGCACCGAGCCCAGTTTCTGTTAGAAATGTCATAATGGAGTCAACAGAGTTGAACATGCTTTCAAGCGGAACGCAGTTTCCAACAGAATCAAGAATTTTCTTTTTGTCACGAGTTCGAACTGCGATAAGAATATCCATGACTGAAAAGGCGTTCTTGTCTCTATTCCAAATAGTTTCGACGCTTTTGCGCAGATCGGTTGAACCGATGAGACTGTTGAGCATGCATAGGCTCAACTTTATATCATCCACGTTCTGCGAGATTTTGTCAAAGTCACAGAAAAAGTCTAATGTTTGATTCGTCTCCTTGAGTTGAGATATAAATGTGTCAAAATCTTTTGGCATAATTCTTTGCTTTATGTGATAAGTCGTTCTGATGGTTATGTTTCAGATTCAACTACATTTCTTTTGTGTTGAGATAATTATGAATAAGCAACTCAGATATTTTTCCTCGCTTTGAACCATTTGAATTTACATTTCGAGAAGCCATAACTCTGTCTATCTGGTATTCTGCGTATAAAACGTCAAAGAAATTGTCGGCTTCGTTTTTGCCTTTACAATCAGAATTACTAAGCATAAAAAAATGTCCCGCTGCTGCCACTTGGTCACAAAACTCCTTTAGTCTGACTTGGGAATCATCGTTAAAAGCTTCTTTGGTATAGTCGTTAAAGCTTGACGTATCACTAAGCGGACGGTAGGGAGGGTCAAAATAGAACAAAGTATTCCCTTGTGCGTGATTCAGCGTGTTTTCAAAGTCTCCTTCCAATATTTCCACACGCTTTAGCAGTTCGCTGTCCATTGTAAGCGTATCTTCGTCGCAGATTTGTGGGTGTACATGCTTTCCAAAGGGAACATTAAACAGGCCTTTCTTGTTTACACGGTACAGACCGTTAAAACAAGTACGATTCAAGAAGAAAAATTTTGAGGTGTTCTCTATTGGGTCGAGATTCTTTTCGTTGTAGCGTTTGCGAACCGCCATGTACATATTAAGTTTTGCTTCCATGTCTTTCAATGCGTAATACTCTGCTTGTATATCACGCAACGCAGGAATCAACAAATCTAAGCTGTCTCGTACTGTGCGAAAGCACGTAATCAAATCGGAATTGATGTCATTGATTACGCCGTGTTTAATATTGGGGTACTTTTGTAACATGTAAAATAACATAGCACCGCCACCAACAAATGGCTCTATGTACGTTACATTTTCCCAATTATCAAAGTCAGCTGGAAGTTTTTGATCCAGTTGTTCAAGAAGTTGACCTTTTCCGCCAACCCATTTGATGAATGGTTTCCCTTTAAATTTCATTTTGCTTGCCTGATGTGTTATTACCCGCGCTTTTGCTTCTGTTGCTTGTCCGGCAGGCGATACTTTGTTCGTCTTTTTGGTTTCTATCTTCTTGATTATGAAAAGATTAGTGTCGCTTGCCGCTCTCTGTGTGATTGACGCTTCGTGCAAAGGTAATAGAATGTTTTGAAAGCTGGGTGGCTTCTGTTGTTTTTTTATTGTTATTTAGCAGGCGCTGGCTTTGGCCCGCACTCGAAATGTCGGATGGACCAAACTTTATAAATTGTTTGCCAAGCTCTTTTTACTTGGTCATAAGTCAATCCCGATTGTGAATTCCACAAGGAATGGATTGTTTATCTTTTCACCCGAAATCTTTAAGCTCATTCTCTAATATACGCTGCGCAGCCTCCAAACAGCGGCCATTGCCACTGCCCATCAAGTCTGCATAGATTAATATGGCAGGAACCGTCTTGTTGTCAGTTTCCTCGTTCCAAAATTTTTTGTATAAATGTATTTCCCCATTGAGGTCTTGTTTGACCGCACCAGTCCGCATCAGATGTGCGGCAGGTGATTTCGTATATATATCGAAACTTCCTGGCTGCAAGTATCCGTCTGCCAAGTTTGCAGCAGGCTCTCCTCCCCATGCATTCCTTGTGGCAACGCAATGTCTTGCCAGTTGTTTCTTTTCTCTTCAGTTCTAAATGACATCGTACCCATCAGAAGTTTTGGTTTCAGCACCTCATTGTAATTGCTTACCCACAAGTCAAGAAGCTGCTTCTTGTCTTTTAGGGAACGACCATTTTGAGTGTTGAATACAAAACCACGTCTCGCAAGTTCATCCAAGACGTTTTTCACACTTCCCAAAGACACATTGGTTTGCTCTTTTATCTCTCGATAGGGGTTGTTTACATTCTCTGCATTTTGCAACAAATAAAAGACAACTTTCAATCCTGCTTCTTGGAATACAGGATATGTCTTTGCCTGTGGTTCGGGACTTTTTCTGCCTTGGTTGGATGTTTGGAAAATCATTTTTCCCCTTTTCGTATATCTGACAAGGCAGTTGCCTGCACAATCAAGATAGTTGATGCTTTTATTTGCCAATTCTGTCGCCAACCGTGGTGTGACATATCGCGTGACAAGCACGATCTGATGCTTGCCATCATTCACAGCTTGCATCGCTGCCAATGTTGGATTCAGTGTGGCCTTGGTTATGTTTTCCTTAATATAGCATACAAAATCAATACCCATAATATTGAGTATAGCATCATATCCTCTGTCACTGTTTCTGTCGGCAGAGGTTAATGTCACGACATCATCCACAGGAAGGCTTGCTTTAAGGGCTTCCAGTGCTTGATTTATTATGATACTATTTTCCTTCATTTTTCTTTGCTTGTTCAATGATATGGTCATGTTCAATGTGATTGAACACTGCAAAGATAATGAACAAGGTTAGGACAAAAGAACTCTTGTTGGATGTTTTAATAATGTTTAATACTATTTGGCAAGAAACAACATGAACAACAAGTACAACGAAAAACAACGCGATAGCGACTGCCGCGCCCCTGTTTTGCCCTCGCCGGACGCAGTCTCCGACCCCGCAAAATACGCGTTTTTATGTGAATCCAATGCGCTTTTCGCTGTTTTTTTGAGCGGAGAAGAGGGTGGGGAAGGGAGGCTTTTTGTTAACGAAGGTGAACGCGCGGGCGGGCGAGAGGCGGCGGGCGGGCTTGCGGCGGGCATGTCTTTTTGATTGCAATATGCTGAGTAGTAGAGGATTGCATGGTGGTTGAGGCTGGGGTGGATGTTGGTGGCGGTTGAGGGATTGTTACAATGTTACATGTTACATGTTACATTAAGGAAAATCCAACTTGGGCATTCCCGGGCGAGGGTGTGTCAAAACTCCCAATATAAATAAAAAAAACTCGTTGTACGTTCTTGT
>ENA-OPUE01001947-OPUE01001947.1-human-gut-metagenome-genome-assembly--contig:-NODE-1947-length-11143-cov-2.257305_pt1 | contig 11143 bp, 7 predicted proteins | sample MGYA00241466_ERZ501924 | MGnify/ENA primary metagenome ERZ501924 (study PRJEB25962, sample SAMEA2042223) | human gut metagenome | biome: human gut; feature: human-associated habitat; material: faeces...
AAGAGCTTTTTTCATTACTTTACCTCCAGATATTCGTTTATCTGCTTTTCCATAACGGCGCTAATGTCGCCGCCTGAAAGATATACCTTGCTCCACTCGGTCACCTTTTCGATAGCGTCGGAAATATGCCAGCGAGGACTCCATCCGAGTACACGCTTTATTCTTGAGCAATCGAGCTTAAGAAAATTAGCCTCGTGGGGAGCGTTCTTATCCGCAACGTTTTTCCACGAAGCACCGTCGCCCCAGTGCGAACAGAACAGATCGACAAGCTCGCCTGTAGCGGCGCAGTCGCAATCATCCGGACCGATATTATAATTACCGGCAAGGCTCTTGTCCTCGTACTGCTTCATTGCAAGCACAAGATATGTAACGACCGGCTCGAGAACGTGCTGATAGGGACGTGTCGAATAAGGATTTCTTACTGTTATCTCCTGCTTAGCCTCCATTGCTCTTACGCAATCGGGGATGATTCTGTCCTTTGCAAAGTCGCCGCCTCCGATAACGTTACCTGCACGGCAGGTCGAAACCGCAATGTCACGGTTATAGAAGAACGACTTTATATAAGAGCTTGTTACAAGCTCCGAGCAGCTCTTTGAGTTGGAATAAGGATCATAGCCGTCAAGTGCGTCATTTTCACGGTATCCCCACTCCCATTCGTTGTTCTTGTAAACCTTATCGGTGGTTACGTTTACGAATGATTTTACGCTGTCGCACAGCCTTACAGCCTCGCATATATTGACAGTACCCATAACATTTGTTTCGTATGTGTAGACAGGCTCTGCGTAGCTTTCTCTTACTATGGGCTGTGCCGCCATATGAATTACTATTTCGGGGCGGTACTTCTGCATTGTTTCGTTCAGCTTTGCAAGATCTCTTATATCGCCGATAACCGAAACTATTTCCTTTTCTACTCCGGAAAGCTCAAAAAGAGAGGGTGTTGTGGGGGGATTGAGAGAATAACCGATAACTTTTGCTCCTGCCATAGAAAGCAATTTGCACATCCAGCTTCCCTTGAAGCCTGTGTGACCTGTTATCAGTACAGTTTTACCCTTGTAAAATGACATATCCATATTGATTTTTCCTTTACGAATTAATGATATTTTCGCCGCTTTCATCTCTGACCTCGGCTAACAGTATTGTTTCAATAACAATAGCCGAATTGGCGGGTTTAATTATTCTGAAGGTGTATTTGTCGCACATTTTCTCTATCATAGGCTTAATCTCAAAGAAATCGTTTGCCGAATGATAAATGCTGATGAGAAGTATCGGGTGCTGAGTGCAGATGGTTTCGACAGCGCCCTTGAGCAGCAGCTGCTCACCTCCCTCGATGTCAACCTTTATAAGACCGACCTCGAGATTGTTTTCCCGTACATAATCATCAAGAGTAATAACGGGAACTTCGATATGATTCGGATAATTATAACCGGGACGTTCAACAAGTGAATTGCAGGAATTGCGCTCGCCCAGACTGAATGTTGCCGTGCCGCTTTTCTCGCCCAGCGCCTTGCTTACAGGCACTATGTTCTCTAACTGATTCAGCCTTATCGTTTCACGGATAATATCCATATTTGAGGGAGAAGCCTCAAATACATGAATGCTCTTATCCGTATATGACGAGAACAGAAGCGCCGTGTCACCGACATATCCGCCTGCGTCGATTATATCCTTATTTCTCACACTGTCCAGTGTGGTCAGCTCGTCAATAGCGTATTTTGAATAGAAAACACTGCTGTCAAACTGATTCACAGGAAGATAATAACCATTGTAGTAATACAGATTATCGTTTAGCTTTACTATCTTTGAGCTGAATTCATCATTCATACGAACGAATTCTTCCTGCTCACGCTGTGTATAGACATCCTGCAAGGACTTGTTGCCGTCCGCTATCATTCCCATACGATGAATTATATCGGAAACGGTATTTCTGCTCTCGTTGTCAAGTCCGCTTATAAGTGCGCTGAACCGTTGTGCGCTGTCCTCCCTGCTCATAGCATCACTGAACAATTTTGCCAGAGCTTCACGTTCACCGGGATGAAAATACAATTTTCTGAGATATGACTGCCTTTTGAACAGATTCATCTCACGGCGGATTGTATTTGCCGTATTCTCTGCATCAAGCAGAGATTGTGCATACTCACCCGTCTTTGAGGTTTTATCAAAGCCTGCGGCAACGCTGTCCGAAAGTGACTTAATATCAGCCGAAATGCTTTCGTTATCTGTCGATAAGCCGTCAAGCACAGACACATATTCGCCCGTCTTTGAGGTCTTGTCGAAGCCTGCGGTTACGCTGTCCGAAAGTGACTTAATCTCAGCCGAGATGCTTTCGTTATCTGACGATAAGCCGTTAAGAGCATCCGCATACTCGCCCGTCTTTGAGGTCTTGTCAAAGCCTGCGGCAACGCTGTCGGAAAGCGACTTAATCTCAGCCGAGATGCTTTCGCTATCTGACGATAAGCCGTTAAGCGCATCCGCATACTCGCCCGTCTTTGAGGTCTTGTCAAAGCCTGCTGTAACGCTGTCCGAAAGCGACTTAATATCACCGGAAAGCGAGTTGTTGAACGCTTTTATTTCTCCTGCGTGCTTATTGTTTTCAGATATGCCGTTTTCAATAAGTTCGACAATGTGCTTATCGCTATCGGAAAAACGCTTGTCGCTGTCGGTTATACAACCGAGTATTTCCTCTGTGTGATGTGAAATACAGCCGATAAGTTCACCGGATATTCCGGCAGATTTCTCTGATATTTCGTTACTCAGTTTTTCGCCGATACACTCATTTTGCTTTTTCAGATTTTCAATATCAAATTTTATTTCTTTGAGCTTTGATGCGGTAGACTCACCGAATTTAACCTGATTATCTTCCAATGTACGCAACGATTGACGGCACAGTTTTATCTGCTCCGCATTATCACGGCATATATCCGTGCAAGTATTCAGGCTGTTTTCAAGAAAACCGAGCATTTCACAAAGCTGTGCAAAATGCTCGCTTTCTGTCTGCCTTATCTCGTTGTTGAGCTTTATTGTCTTGTTGCGTGACATCGGAAATAATCTTCCGAAAAATCCCGCAAGTTTATCGGATAATTTACTCATTATTTCCAGATCTTCCAGGGAGCATTGTTGTTGTTCCACATTTTCTCAAGCTGTTCTTTTTCTCTTACAGTATCCATACACTGCCAGAAGCCCGTATGCTTATATGCCATAAGCTCTCCGAGCTTTGCTACTGTTTCAAGGGGCTTCTTTTCAAGAACGGTTTCGTCGCCGTCTATGTAATCGATGAATTCGGGCTGACATACCATATAGCCGATATTGATAAGGCTTCCGTCGCCGGATGTCTTTTCACGGAATTCATTTATTCTTCCGCTTTCATCAATATCAAGAACGCCGAATCTCTGTCCGGGGTTGTAAGCCGACATTGTTACCAGCTTTCCGTGACTTTTATGGAACTCGACAAGCTCGGCTATATTTACATCGGAAACACCATCGCCGTATGTCAGCATAAAAGGCTCGTTGCCGACATAGTCCTTTATACGCTTTACACGTCCGCCGGTCATTGTGTTAAGACCTGTGTCCACTACGGTAACCTTCCAGTGTTCCGAGCTGTTGCGGTGAACAATCATCTCGTTTTTACCGCTTGTGAAGTCAAATGTAATATCGGATGTATGCAGGAAGTAGTCTGCAAAATATTCCTTTATAACGTGCTGTTTGTAACCTGCACATATAATGAATTCATTGAAGCCGTAAGAAGAATAGAGCTTCATTATGTGCCATATTATCGGCATACCGCCAAGCTCAACCATAGGCTTTGGCTTGAACTGGCTTTCTTCGCTGATTCTTGTGCCGAAACCTCCGGCGAGTATTACAACTTTCATTTTTCCTCCTGTGTGCTGTTAAGACGTGTTACTTTACTGCTATCTATTTCAGGATGATCTGCTATGAAGTCATCCGTATAAACGTCTGAATAAAGTCCTCTGAGACCCATAGGATTAACGGATATAATCTCTGTATCCGGATAGAAGCGTTCAACAAACGCCTTGACCTTCTGATAACCGTCTAACCAGTGTGGAACACTTGTCTTTGCTACAAGATCCGACAATCTCTGCTTGCTGCCGTCAAAATATCCCGCATTGGTGCAGTCGCAACCAACAAGATAAATTCTTTTCGCATTGGTAAAGAGCGCAAAGTGGATAGCCTGGAACGCAATCGAATAGAATGCCATAAGGGGATAGAATTCTATATTAATATGTATATCCTCACTGGGAGCCGCCTGGAAGAATCTTCTACCGTTATTCTCTCTGATAATCTTCTCAGATACCTGGAATTTATCTCTGTATTCACCGGTAGAATACTGACCGAAGAACTTGACAAAATCGTATTCCTTCAGCTTTTCAAACCACGGAGCACGGCTTTCGTAATCGGTAGTAAAATAGTAATCAATATCAACATCAGGATTTAAGAATGAAGCATTCATACCTATATGTACAGCACCGGGAATGGGCTTGTAGTATCTCATCGAAGGTCCTGATGCCATTACAACAACATCTCTGCCGGTATTGATATTTCTGAACTCGCCGAATGACTTCTTATGAGTTTCGTGTATCTCATTTGCAAGGCAGGCAATATTGAGATTAATATTTGAAGTGAGCGTTTTTGCATCCCATATATCCTTGCGAAGACTGGTAGCGATGATAGGAGACTTAGCAACCGCTGCCTGTACGCTTTTGGGAGCAGCGCTCTGACAAACCTTTACGGTTCTTGCGAGCAGCACGCTGTGTTCTGTAGACTTTTTCTGAAGATCGTTAACAGAAGCAACCAGTGCGCCGAGTCTTTCCTCGTTTCGTAAAGCAACACGATATGCAGGGAAGGTGTTTCTCATTATCTTCTTTAAAACGCTTTCGACTTTTTGGGGCTTTTTGGGAGCAGCCGCTGTTTTTGCAGGAGTAACCTTGCACTTTGCGGCATTGGTTTCTCTGAAGAATACAAGCTGATTTTCCTTTACCTTGTACTTTCTCTGCTTTAATACCCAGTATATGAAGATACCGTAAAGAACCTCAGACATATAGCCGGGCGTTCTCATTTTGGTACCCTGATATTTTGACAAATCAAATCTTTTTATGAATTCGAACAGTACGCCGAATTCAAATGTACAGAAGCGGTTGAACAGTTCTTTTGACATTACAAAGCAGTTATACGCATAGTACTTCTTTGAAGCCATATATTCCTCGGCAGCCTTAGAATATTCGGGGTAAAGCTCATCAACCAGCTTAAGTGTAAGCTCAGGTGCGCTTTTATCGAATAAATGCTCCTGAATCATGAATATATCCTTGATGCAATGTGCACGTTTTCCGCCAAAAAGGAAATCCATCTCATCAACATCCATGCTTCCGCCTGTGATAAGATCGTATTTCTTTATCTGCTTTGCCATATTGTCATAATCATTCAGACCATACTTTTCGATGCTCTCGTCATTGAGCATATTCTCGATTATGTAGCCTCTTGAGCATTGGTCAAACTTCTTATTGCTGAATGAAAGATAACGTCTGTAGTGGCAAAGGCCGTAGTAATTTACATCGGCATTCTTCCACGCCCAATACTGAACACTCAGCTCCGAGAAATACTTTGCAAGATCGGAGATATTGTCGCCGGTGTCATCGCCGTTCATCTTAAGGAAGCATCTTGCCGAGCCTGCATTACACTTATAGTTTTCGAATATACGGTTACCTATCACAGCGCTGTCAAGATCCATCCTGTGCGAAACGAAAATCTTGATGTCATCGTTAGGTTTCTTGTATGACAGGGTACGTTGTGCAAGGGTATTTGCATCGGGATCTGCTTCGGTGTTCTTGAAGTATACAATCTGGCGCTCAAGGAACTTGCAGTCGGTGTGATGCTGAAGATACCACATATAAACGCCGTATACAATCTCACCCATATAACCTGTGGCTCTGAGCTTGTTACCCTCATAGCCGGTGGTGTCAAACTGTTTATCAAACTCAAATAGTATGTCAAAAAGCACCTTGTTGTATTCGTTGAATATCTTCTTTGACATTACAAAGCAGTTATAGCCTCTGTAATACTTTGAGGCAAAATACTCATTCATAGATTCAACAAGCTCGGGGTGCCTGTCTTCTATTATCTTTATCAATGTATCAATAGCTATAGGATCGACAAGATTTCTTGATGCATACCATAACTCCTTTACACTGTTTCTGGGACGTACTCTGGTGATCTTTGTCGTATCAAAAGCCTTGCCGACAATAACGTCATAGGATGAGATTTCCTTCTCCATCTTTGACTTATTAAAAAGCTGATATAACTCTGCGGTGCGTACCGAAAGGTTGTTTTCCATTCGTACATCGTAGTCATTGCCCGGCATAAAGGAATCCATAAACGAAAGATACCTTCTGTAGTGACAAAGTCCGTAATAATCCGCATCATAATTTTTCCACGCCCAGTACTGAACTGTGTACTCACAAAAAGAAATTCTTTTCTCGGATATGTTATCGCCTGTATTGTCGCCCATTATGACATTGCCTTCATCGTTCTCGTCAAGTGCCGCACCGCATCTTACGGGTACATATAAAGGATTGTCAATCACCATACTTTTAAGATCGATTCTGTGTGAAACGAAAATTGCGATTTTTTTGCTGTTGTTTTCACCGCTGTTCATTGAAAATAAAATCCCTTTCTTTTATCTCTTTACTCTTCCCGACGAATTTCCACCGGCAAGATCAAACACATCATTAATTCCGAACAGACAGAAATCACCTTCAAGCGTCTGATCAAGACAGCCTGCCGCAGCAGCTGTTTCTATAGCGTTTTCAGGCAATATATTGTTATGCAGAGCATAAATAAGTCCTGACGCAAATGCATCGCCGCCGCCTATTCTGTCTGTAATTCTTATATCATATTGTGCAGATGTATAAACCTGCTTTTTTTCGTCATCATAAATGATTCCCGACCAGCCGTTATCACTTGCGGAATAACTCTTTCTCTGTGAGTATGCAACTATTTTACAGCCGAATGTTTCCGCAACGGTCTGAAGGCTCTTTTTATAGCCGTCTGTATCAAGCTGTCCCTTTGTGACATCCGTAGCGCCTGCTTTTATTCCGAACACTATCTCAGCGTCTTCTTCATTTCCTATGCAGACATCAACATATTGCATTATCTCGGTCATTACGGGTCGTGCCTTTTCTGCACTCCACAGCTTGCTTCTGTAGTTTATATCGCAGCTTACGGTAAGACCCGCTTTTTTAGCGGCTTTTACAGCGTCGACAGAAATTTTTGCAAGGCTGTCGGAAAGCGCCGGAGTGATTCCCGTAATATGAAACCAATCCGCACCGTCAAATATCTTTTCCCAGTCAAACGACGAAGGGTCAGCCGACGCTATCGCACTGTTCTTTCTGTCGTATATCACCTTTGACGGACGCTGACTTGCGCCTTTTTCAGCGAAGAATATCCCGAGCCTGTCGCCCGTATAAACTATATTATCCGTCTTTACGCCGTATCTCATAAGCTCTCTGCATGCCGCTCTGCCTATATCATTATCGGGAAGTGCAGTCACGAATTCAGCCTCATCTCCGAAGTTGCTGAGGGCAACGGCTACATTAGCTTCAGCACCGCAAAACGATGTATTAAGCTCCGGCTTCTGAAACAATTTGTAATATCCGTCGGGCGATAACCTGAGCATTATTTCTCCAAAAGAAACTACCTTCATTATGAACGGTTTTCCTCTCTTTCAAGAAGTGATTTTGTTATAAATGAAACGGGTATCCGCTGTGATAGCTGAGCGATTGCGGCTGATATACCGTTGTTCTGCTCTTTGGCAACTTGCTCGTCTTCATACGTTTCCATATCTCTGTACGCAAAGTTGCGTTCCTTGAATGAATATCCGTCAACTCCGGCAAGATAAACGGAGCTTGCTCCGGATTTTATAAGCAGTGCTATAAGCATAAGTGTAACGTTGTCACGGACAGCTTCTATAGAACACAGCAAAGGCTCGTAGCCTACTGTATAACCCGCTTGTGCGTTTATATTAGATGTGATTATCAGCTTATCTGTTTCTATTCCGCTTAGCTTTTCATAACGTCTTATATTGCTTACAAACACATAATCGCATTTGATCCATTCGGGGCAGTGGTTTACGGAAATCACTATCGCATCGGTAGCTTTGACCTTATCAAAGACCTTCTGCCTTTCAGATTCTACCGATGTTGTCCTGCCGGGTGCGATAATAACAACATTACGTCCTTCGAAAAGTCTGCTGAGATCTGCCTCGGGCGTTTTTTCGCCGCCTGCAGACATATGAGCAGTATACAGCTTATCTATATATTCTCGGTCATAATTGTCACGCTTTTCAGGCTCTATTTTTGAGAAAATAGCGTTCATACCTTCGTATGTGAGGGTGTTTTTGTTACTGAGGAATCGTGCGTAATTCTGGTGGCATCTGTATTTTGCGGACAGATAGCCGGATAAGGAATAACCCCACGAAGTAGTCAAATAAATAGGTGCTATGGTATTGTCAATCGAACAGAGTATAGGCTCTGTACTGTAATCGGCATCTGCGGTTTCGTTCAGATATTCCACAAACAGCTCGGTATTGAGATTTCCCGCACCTCTGCCCATACCCATAATACTGCTGTCTATTATCAGATTATGATCGGTATGCAAAGCGGCTAAATACTGAGCGTTTGAGTACGAAAGCTGAAGGTTGTTATGGGAGTGGAAGCCGACAGCTATCTCCTTATCGAGATTATTCTCTATAAGATAAAAGAAACGTGCAACATCCTTCTGTTTCATAGAGCCGTGAGAATCAACGATATAAAAAACGTCGGGGCGGAATTTGTTTGCCATACCTATAAGACCGAGGTATTCGGCATCGGAATAGCTGAGAGCTACCATAGGCTGAAAATATACCTTATAGCCCTTGTCCTTGATCTTTCTGCAAAGCTCAACCGCCTGCAATGCCTGCGACTTGTGGAAGCAAACCCTTATGCAGTCGGGTCCTGCGCCGTCATACTGCGGCAACAGCTCTGCATCATAATCGCCACAGTTTATCATTACGGCAATCAGAGTATTTTTCCTGTCGGCAGGAAGGATTCTTTTTATAGCGTCAACCGAGGAATACTGCGACTCATCCGCAGAAAAATCTCCCTTTGACGACAAATAGCCCACCTCGATTATATCAATACCTGCCTGTATAAGACGTTTTACGGTGTCTTTTATGTTTTCGAAACCGAATTTCCAGTTATTTACATATCCGCCGTCACGCAGAGTGCAATCAAGTATCCGTATTTTTTTCATACCCACCTGTAATAATTAATTCTTTTCCCGTTCGAGCTTTGCAGCTATCAGCCTGTTAACCTTTTCAAGATCGTTCTGTGTGTCAACGGCTACTGTTTCGGAATCAACCTCTATGTACTGAACTCTGTAGCCTGCTTCGATAAATCTGAGTATTTCAATATCCTCTATAGATTCGATTTTTCCTCTGGGAGAAGAACAATAGAACTGAAGCGCCTCAGGCTTGAAGCCGTATACGCACACCTGCTTATAATAGCTGTAGTCTATGCTTCCCTTAGGATAAGGAGCGGTGCTTCTGGTAAGATATACGCCTATATTGTCGGCATTCGTTATGACTTTAGGCACTGTGAAGTTTACTACATCAACAGGATCCTTTATCTTAGTCATAAGATTCGTGATCTGCAGATCGGGATTCTCGAAGAAAGGATATACCGCCTTGTTTATTGTTTCCGGCTCGATCATAGGCTCATCGCCCTGTATATTGACATATAAATCCGCAGGAATTTTTCTTGCGACCTCACCTATTCGGTCTGTTCCTGTCTTGTGAGTATCGGAAGTCATTATTACATTAATGTCGTTTTCCTTGCAGGCATTGTAAATGCGTTCATCATCGGTGGCAACATACACCTCTGTCAGAGTTTCGGCTTTTATGGCTCTGTTGTATACCCACCATATCATCGGCTTTCCGCATATATCCGCAAGGGGCTTGCCGGGGAAACGGCTCGACTTGTATCTTGCGGGAATTATTCCTAACACTTTCATTGCTATTTATCCTTTCATTTCCTGATGATGTTGAAAAATGTCAAAACTCGGGCATTTTCCATACTAATATCAAAATAATTATAACACAAAAAGCATTTTTGTCAATGCGAACAGATTCAATTGGTTAATTCTTTACAAAAAACCAGCTAAAACCACGCACCTCTTTAACTAAATCATTAGCTAAATTATTAAAGCGCTATTTTAGTCTTAACAGCTTTTTAACCTTTTCACGTCGTGGCGAGTACATCGGGAGTATCTTATCGGCAACGCTCCGCACTGCTTTATCGGCAACGGAATGAATTCTGTACTTATAATACTCTTTTGCGGAATTTATCTTTTCCGTATTCACAAAAAACACAAGCTGTGTTTCCTTGGCCGACCTGTTTTCAACCGTCAGCATATGGTGGATGAAAATACCGTTTAGTATTTCGCCTATGTACCCGGGAGCACGTTCATAGGTTTTGCAATCGGTGATTTCCATTATCCTATTCATTATAGGAAACTGGAACTCGCACATACGGACAAACAGTTCTTTTTTCATTATATAGCAATTGAACGCCCTGTGATATTTTCCGGAAAAGTATTCGCAGGCAGAGTTGTAATATTCGGGCGAATACTCTTTTATAAGGGAAAACATCTTGTCTATTATCCCCTGCTCAAAATACACGCCGTTATAGCTTTCCCACATTTCACGAAGCGTTTTGACCTCTGCCCTGTTATAACTCATTTCGGACGCTTTTGCAACCACGGGAATTATCATATCATATTGTTTTACAGTTTTTTCGATTTTTTTTGTATCATCAAGATGATATTTTTTCTTTTCGTGAGGCGTCAATTTTAACTCACGCACCATATTGAACACCGTATTATTATAATGTTTATCCGAAAAAGAAAGATACCTCCGGTAATGACACAGTCCGTAATAATCGGCATCAACATTCTTCCACGCCCAATACTGAACCGTAAACTCACAAAACGACATACGGAGCTTTGAAATATTGTCGCCCGTGTCATCACCTTGAATCTCACTCTTGCCTTCTTCATCATAAACCGCACCGCATCTGACCGGAAAATAAACGGGAGTGTC
>ENA-OPUE01001949-OPUE01001949.1-human-gut-metagenome-genome-assembly--contig:-NODE-1949-length-11138-cov-2.305784_pt1 | contig 11138 bp, 4 predicted proteins | sample MGYA00241466_ERZ501924 | MGnify/ENA primary metagenome ERZ501924 (study PRJEB25962, sample SAMEA2042223) | human gut metagenome | biome: human gut; feature: human-associated habitat; material: faeces...
AACTGCTGCATCACTCCATGCAGAAGAACTGTAGGAATCCAGAATATCCGGCACTACATGCGGAACACCCTTTTCAAGAGAAGATTCTTCTGCCACATCACGCATCCATTTTTTGTAAAATAATGCTGTATTTCTGTTAAATGCCGCTGTCCAGGAGAATACCTGCGCATCTCCGGTCCATCCAAGACGCTCGTCTCTCTGCGGACAATCTGTCGGGATATCAAGGAAATTATCTCTCTGGCTCCATGTAATATTACTTTGCAGCTGATTTACTTTTTTGTTAGAACAATGGAAATCACCTGTCTTTTCAATATCAGAATGTGTCACACAGGCAATAAATTGATCTGCTGTAAATTCTTTCATTCCTTCCACACAGATATAACGGAATCCGTGGAATATAAAATGAGGACGGAAAATCTGATCTTCTCCGTTGCAGATAAATGTATCAATTGATTTTGCCTGGCGAAGTGTCTCCGGATAGAAGTTACCATCCTTGTCCAGTACCTCTGCATGACGGAGCACAATCTTCTGTCCCTTTTCACCTTTCACATGAACCTCAACAACGCCTGTAACGATCTGTCCGAAATCAACAAGTTTTTCACCCTTTGGTGTCACAATCAGCTCTTTTCCTGCAATTTTCTCTGTGATACGAACAGGCTCATTTTCCTGCGCGGTCAGAACGGCTTTATCAAACTCTTTGACAACGACTTTTCCCTCTTTTATCTCCGGTGCATCTGTGTCGATTGTCTCACCCATGTAAATTTCACTGTAACGGATCTCTCCTGTTTTTACAGACCATGTTTCATCTGTAGCAATTACATCTTTGCTTCCATCTTCATATTCAACATGAAGCTCTGCAAATGCTCCTGCTTGTGTACCATACTGATTCGGCTGGCAATAGAAACCGAGGATTCCTTTATACCATCCGTTTCCGACTGTAATTGCGATTTCATTTTCTGCTGCAAGCTGCTCTGTCACATCATAGATCTGATACTGCAGTCTGTTGTGATAGCTTGTCCAGCCAGGTGCCATGCGGTAATCACCTACTGTCTGTCCATTGAGTGTCACTTCATATACACCATGGGCAGTTGCGTACAGACGTGCTTTTTTTACGCTTTTATTGAGTGCAAATGTTTTTCCGAATACCGGACACGCTGTCTCTTCTGCCGGGAAATCGCTTGTAAGCATTTTTGCAATGAACCCTGCATTGTCAAGGATTCCTGTCTCAAATGTTCCCTCAGCTGATGCCGTATTTCCATGGTTATCTGTCACAGACACCTCTACTTTGTAGAGCATTTCAGCTTCCAGTGTTTCTCCTTCATAATCAACCAAAACAGACTGGTCAGATGCTCTTTTTCCGCTGTTCCAGACAACTTTACCATTTTCATCCGTCACACTTATTTCATATGCTGTCTGTACTGTATCTTTCTCATCAGATTCTATTTTCCAGGAAAATCTTGGTGCTTTCTCTGTAAGTCCGATTGGATTTTCTCTGTATTCGGTTCTAAGATCATATAATCTCATTCTATTTCCTCCATTTTCAGTAAATCCATAAAAGGACAGAACATCATTGGCAGTTCCGTCCCTTCATTTTATTCTATCATTTCTATTCTGCTTCTTTTCTCTTCTGCAGTTCTGCTACAATCTCAGGATATCTCTTCTCAAGATCATACTTATTTAAAATGATAAACATGATTACGAAAAGTGCAAGTGGAATGTAGATACCAAATGCGAAGATTGCTGTATCTACAGATGCCGGCTGAACATCAAGTGCTGCTTTATAACCGGCTGCTGCGAGAAGCCATCCAATCAGGGATGCTCCGATACCGGATCCAATCTTACTTCCGAATGAGTTTGCACTGTTTGTCATACCTACAATACGTTTTCCGAATTTGTAATCATTATACTCAACACAGTTATTAATCATTGCTCCAAACAGACACATCAAAGGTATATTGGCAAATGTTGTAACGACACCACCTGCAAGACATGTTGCAAGGCTATATGGTGTAAATACTCTGACTAAACAAGCTACTGCTCCCATAGCACAGGAAATCATACAAGTTTTGGTCATACCAAATTTAGCTGTCATAGGTCCTGTCAGGATAAATCCGAGGAATGTTGGAATCAGTCCGACTGCTCCAAGAAGTGCTACGATGTTATCACTTCCAAGAATATATTTTGCATAATATGTACCACCGGATGTGCTGAGTCCATAAGAAATATTCATCAAAAACTGAAGTACAAGCATGATTACCCAGTATTTGTTCTTGAAAAGAATCTTAATGCCTTCTGCAAATGACACATTCTCATCTTCACTTTTTTCCATGATCTGCACATTTTCCTTTGAAACCTTGTAAAGTAACAATAAGGAAAGTAATGAAATTAATCCAAAGATTACAGCAACTTTAATCCATGCACTCTGTGTTCCGCCAAGCATATTTGTAATCGGGACCAAAAGGATCGCAATGATCATTCCTGCAAGATATCCGAATGCTGCACGGAAGATTCCCATTTTTCCACGTTCTTCAGAACTTTCTGTACGGATTGCCATCAAAGCACCGTAAGGAATTGCTACTGCTGTGTATACAATTGCTGTAATCAATATATTCGTGATCAGTACGTATGCTACCTGTAATCCACTACCTATATTTTTAGGTACTGTAAACAGTAAAATGATAGATACGAATGCCGGAATTGCCATTCTCGAAAACCAAGGGCGGCATTTTCCTTTTGGAGATTTACCTTCATCCATAATTTTTCCCATTGCAAGATCTGAAAATGCATCAAAGATCTTTGCAATCAGAAGCATGGTAGCAACCATTCCTGCTGCAAGACCTACTTTCTCAGGATAAAAGTACGTCAGCTGTCCAACCAGACTGCTCATAATATTCAGCGGTACCTGTCCGAGACCATCACCAAGATAGTCTGTCATTCTCATCGATTTCTGAACTCCCATTGAGTCCAAGCCAAGTTCTTTCTTTCTCTTTCCCATTGTCTTCCTCCTTAAGCATTTAAAGCATTTACTATTTGTTCCAGCATTTCTCTTTTAATCCCCGGTACGAAGCTTAAAAGCTGGCGAAGAGGCATACCCTCCATCATCGCAGCCATCATTTCCTGATTTACCACTCCGGATTCATCATTTGCATTTGCTTCTGCCATATCCATTGCAGCCTGATTCTGTGACATTCCCTGCATAAATGGGGCCATCACAGCCTGTGCCTTTGGATCGCGCATCAGCTCTCCCAGACAGGTATTTAATGAATATGTTTTCGGAAGCTCTTTTGTTGTATGTACTGTGATTTCTTCACCTGTGCACATCTGATCTGCATTTTCACCGATCATCACTTTATAAGTTCCTTCCTCTGCATACCAGTCATGGATTAATGTATTCCAGTAAGCAAAAGCACGTTCATCAAGTGTAAAGGTAACTGTTTTTTCCTCTCCTGCTTCTAAGAAAATCTTTTCAAATCCGCGAAGCTCTCTGATTGGACGGACAACCTCTGTCTCTGGTGCTTCTACATAAAGCTGAACTACTGTTTTACCAGCACGGCTGCCAGTATTCTTTACCTTAACACTCACTTCTACAGTATCCTTGTCGGTTACTTCTTTCTCGCTAAGCAAAAGATTACTGTATTCAAATGTTGTGTATGATAATCCGTAGCCAAACGGAAATGCTGTCTTCATTTTTCTGGATGTATAATATCTATATCCAACAAATACGCCCTCTTTATAATCTGCATTATCAAAGCCCTTTCCGTAAGTCAGATAACATGGTGTATCTTCCAGACGAAGTGGGAATGTTTCTGCCAGGCGTCCACATGGATTTTTTATTCCGGCAAGTACCTCTGCAGCAGCTCTTCCAACAGCCTCTCCTCCAAGGTATGCCTCCAGGATTCCTGAAACTTGATCCTTCCATGGCATAATCACAGGCGAACCATTATGAAGAACAATCACAACGTTCTTCTGCACCTCAAGAACCTTCTGCACCAGTTCATTCTGGCAATTTGGAAGATTCATGTGCTTTCTGTCATAGCCTTCTGACTCGAAGCTGTCCGGAAGTCCAATAAACAGTACTGCAATATCTGCATCAGCAGCTGTTTTAACCGCTTCATCCTGAAGCTCTTTTACAACCTCATCTTTTTCATCCTGATAGCCTTGTGCAAATGTTACATTTGCAAGTTCCGGAATTGATTTTGCAGCGTCCAGGGCTGATTCCACCTTCCAGCTATTGATATGAGAACTTCCACCTCCCTGATATCTAGGAGTCATGGCATATTTTCCAATAAACGCTATTTTCTTTGACGAATCCAATGGAAGGATATTGTTCTCATTTTTTAAGAGAACCATGCACTCACTTTCAACCTCTGCTGCTGTTTCATGATCCTTTTCATAGTCAAATACCACTGTTTCATCACGGTTTTGTGTGAATCTGAAAATGATATCAAGTATTCTCTCACAGGTGATATCAAGTATTTTCTCGTCCAGTTCTCCGCTTTTAACAGCCTTTACTATCATTTCATCGTTCTCGTCACTTCCATGTGGCATCTCAAGGTCAAGTCCCGCTTTTAAAGCTTTGATGCGGTCATTAACTGCACCCCAGTCAGAGACCACATATCCGTCAAAGCCCCATTCGTCTCGCAGTATCTTTGTGAGATATTCATAACTATCTCCCACAAACTCACCATTGATGCGGTTATAGGAGCTCATGACTGTCCATGGCTTAGCCTTTTTTACAGCTCCCTCAAAGGATGCCAGATAGATTTCTCTGAGAGTTCTCTCATCCATATCTGAGGAATTTGTCATACGGCGTTTCTCCTGATTATTTGCAAGAAAATGCTTTGCACTTGTTCCGACATTTTTGCTCTGCACACCTTCTATCAATGCAGCCGCCAACTCGGATGATACATATGGATCCTCTGAATAATATTCAAAGTTTCGTCCGCACAAAGGAGAACGCTTGATATTCATTGCAGGTCCAAGAATTGTGCTTACATTCATTGCCTGACATTCATGTCCGATTGTCTCTCCCTGTCTTTTGATTAACTCACGGTCAAAGCTTGCAGCTGTAGCACAGCCTGCCGGAAAACAGACTGCTTTCTCGCTCTCGTTAATTCCAAGATGATCTCCGCCCTCTGCCTGCTTTCTGAGTCCGTGAGGTCCATCTGTGACCATAACTGATGGAATTCCCAGTCGTTCCACACCCTTAAGATGCCAGAAGTCTGCTCCGGAACACATTCCGGCTTTTTCTTCTAATGTCATCTGGGCAATCAGATTATGTATTTTCTCTATTGTCATTCTTTACCTCCATTTACATTCATTCTCGTTTAATCTTGATGAAATTATAACGGCTATTTTTGTGTTGATATTTCATTTTTAAACTATTTTTTACATTTTTACACTTTTTTAATTGACATACCACTTTGTTTTCATTACGATAAATACAAATGAATGGAGGGAAAACAATAGCATGAAGCAGAAATATAATATGGAAAACTTCTTAAAAATGTATTATTTTGATCACAATATTCCCATGTATATCTATGCAGACCATAATTTCGACACCTGTGTTCCACAACAGACCTCACTGACCTTTCCACCTCAGAAATATATGGATATTCTTATCTCCAGGCCTGATAGAATATCCTATTGTTCCACAGATTATGGGGTTTATTTTGGATGCCTGCGATTAGATTTTGACATTACAAAGTATCTTGTTATCGGACCTGTTTCAAATGTGCCATATTCAAAGGATACTCTCCTTAATATGTATCGCGATTATGTGATTTCAAATGAAAATAAAGAGGAGTTTCATGACTTTTTAAAAAGAATCCCACATATTTCCAAGCTGTCCCTGATTTCCAAGCTGGTGTTCATAAATTTCTGTGTTTATGAAGAAGTAAAGACACCCGCTGATTTTCTTCCGGACAAACCCTCACCTAAAGCCTTTTCTCCCGAAATCGTCCAGATGAACTATGAAAAAAAAGAAAACTATATGTACAATAAATCATATGTACTTGAAGAAGCCGTTTTAAAGCTGGTCAGAACCGGAAATGTTGAGGGGTTTCAATCCCTGCAGTTTAATGATGATAATTTCCACACAGGTGTCACCGGTAATAACGCTATCCGGCAATTGAAAAACAATATTATTATAAGCACGACTCTATGTACCCGTGCAGCTATAGATGGCGGTCTTGGATATGACACTGCCTATGAGCTTTCTGACCATTTTATCCAGCTTACAGAGCAGACGGACAATCCTGATATCTTGTATGAGCTTTTAGGCAAAATAGCTTACACCTTTGCCGAAAAAGTTGCCAATACGCAGACCCCGGTTTCCACAGATGAGCGTCTGCAAAAGGCAATTCAGTATATCCAGCAAAATACCAATCAGCACATTACGGTTGGAGATGTCGCAGGATATATAGGCTTCAGCAAATCCTATTTTTCAGCATACTTTAAGGAAAATCTGGGTTTTACTGTCAGTGATTTTATTCTCCGGTGCAAGCTGGAGGAAGGACGACGCCTGCTTCAGTTCACAAATAAACCAATCAGTGCAATCAGCACCTTTTTGTGCTTTTCCAGCCAGAGCCATTTTCAGACGGCTTTCAAAAAGCAGTTTGGAATGACTCCAAACGAGTACAGGCGCAAGCGGTCATAAACCGTCCTGCGCCTGCTAAATCATTCTCCTTTAATCATTCTTCCTATTCCGCGGAAAAAATGTCCGTTGGCCATGTCTAAAAGACCACTCATGATACCACCCTTCATTCCACCTGATATCTGCATGCTTCTAAGCGGACTGCCCGCACTGGATGCCATCATCATTCTGAAATCAGGATTTTCATAATCCGCTTTACCTCCAAAGCCTTTCGCAACTGTCTTTTCCACTGCTTTATACATAATCTTCATAATCAAAGAAAAATCACTCATTTCTTCTACAGAATTATCCATTGTAAACTGTCCTTTAATCAGTTTTTCCGGAGTATAAGCAATTCCTGACATTGCTTCCCACTCATGTCTTTTTGGTTTACCCTTACAGTTCTCATAAAAGCTATTGCTCTGCCAGTCTTTGACCGGTATATTCGTACCATTTACATTGATTTGTGCCATAAGCCCTCCTACACAGACCTTATAAGCACCTTTCTGTATTTTCCAGCCGTCATCCCATATAGCAAATGAACGCTCATTTAATTCGAAGGATACATCTGCGCTTTCTCCCGGCTTAAGCCATACCTTCTTAAAGCCCTTAAGCTCGCGAAGTGGTCTGTGGATTCCTTCCATAGGAGCTGCAACATACAACTGCACAATCTCTGCACCTGTCATATTTCCGGTATTTGTCACTTTTACATTTACCACATTATCCTTTACCTCCAGCCCGGAATATGAAAAACTTGTATAGCTCAATCCATATCCAAACGGAAAGCGTACTTTTTTCCCTGCTTTTTCACAGTATCTGTAACCTATGTAAATGCCTTCTTCATAGACTGCATCCTTGGTTTTTCCATAGATTTTTGATGACGGAACATCTTCATAAGAGCTCCACCATGTCTCTGCCAGCTTTCCACATGGATTAGACTCTCCATAAAGCAGGTTTGCAATTGCCTCGCCTCCCGCCTGTCCGGGAAGACCCTTATAAAGAATGGCTTTTACCGAATCTGCCCAGTCACATTCAACCACACATCCGGTCAGTAATACTACAATTGTATTTTTGTTTGCCCGGGCCACTTCTTCAATCATCCTTATGTGTCCCTGAGGCAATTTCATATTATCCCTGTCAAAGCCCTCTGATTCAAAGCGGTCAGGAAGCCCGGCAAAAACTATGGCTGCATCAGCATTTTCTGCCACTTTTACTGCCTTATCTATCATTGCGTCATCCGTGTCACCATGCTCATCACAGCCCATCGCAAACTCTGCATCCTTAATATAATCAAGTGGCTGACTCAGATATTTGGGATTAATATGACTGGAGCCGGCTCCCTGATAACGTATGCTCTTTGCCATTGAACCAATCACAGCAAGCCTTTGGGCGTGACTTAACGGAAGAATACCATCTTCATTTTTTAATAATACCGCTCCCTGTTCTGCTGCTTTTCTTGCTATTTCATTATGCTTTGCATAATCACAGGAATGGTCACTCTTTAATACTTCATTTGCTCGAAATACCAGCTTTAGGATCCGTCTAACTGACTCATCAATATTCTTCTCTGGTAATGAGCCATCCTTTACTGCCCTTACAGCCGCCTTTTCCATGTATTCACTGCCTCCTGGCATATTCAGGTCGCAGCCTGCACGAAAGCCTTCTATACGGTCATTCATGGCTCCCCAGTCTGTCACTACCATGCCGTCAAAGCCCCATTCTTTTCTTAAAATTGTATCCAGCAGCTCTTTATTATCACTGCAGTGAATCCCATTCAGCTTTGGATATGCACACATAACAGTCGATGGCTTTCCTTCTTTTACAGCAATTTCAAAGGCACTCAGATAGATTTCTCTCATTGTACGCTCATCCATGATGCTGTTTGAATTGAACCTACATTTTTCCTGCGAATTGCCGGCAAAATGCTTCAGGCTTGTGCCAATTCCCTCTGCCTCAGCTCCACGAATAAAACCGGCTGCCAGCTTTCCTGCCAGATATGGGTCTTCGCTGAAGTATTCAAAGTTTCTTCCACATAAAGGATTCCTCTTTATATTAGCACCAGGTCCTAATACCAGTCCAACGCCCTGATCCTTTGCTTCTTCACCGATTGCATGACCAATTTCTGTTAAAAGCTCATCATCCCAGCTTGACGCAGTTGTTACCTCGGCAGGAAAACAGGTAGCCTGTCTGGATTCATTTACACCAAGCATATCTGCTCCATTTTCCCGTTCCTGCTTCCTGAGTCCATGAGGTCCGTCACACATAAAGAGTGATGGAATTCCATATTTTTCATATTTCTTGGTCTCCCAGAAGGATTCTCCAGAACAGAGAGCTATCTTATCCTCCAAGGTCATCCTGCTGATAATTTCTTCTATATTCATCTGCCACATCTCCTATAATTCTATTGATCTGCTGTTGCCGTTCACCAATATTTTGCAGGCTGCAACAGCCGCACAGACCATAACGGACTATCTCATAGTCCGGGTTTTGTATGTCTTACTCTCTGCGCTTTGTATACAGTGGGTTCCATCAGGCAGAATAACATCTGCTGTACAGTTTGCCGGAATAGAAATAGTGTACTCAATGCCGTCATCCTTACATTTCCATCCGCTTGTCACCTGACCATACACACTTATATAATCTGCCTTTGCATATGTGATATGTCCACCTGGCTTTGGGGCGATTATGAAATGATTTTCACCCGCAACACGAATTCCGCACATGGTATCAAAAAGCCAGCGGCAGACTGCTCCCTTTGAGTAATGATCAAGCGAACCAATTCCACCATTTATGGCATCACAGCCTTCCCAGGCTTCCCATACAGTGGTTGCACCTTTTTTTGCCATATAGAGCCAGCCCGGCATCTCTTCGTTTTCAAGCAGCCGGTATGCGTAGTTAATATCAATATCTGAAAGCACATCCAAAATGAGCGGTGTGGATAAAAATCCCGTTCCTATCCGCCATCCATATGTATTTAATGCCTGCACCAGTCTCTTTTTGGCAAACTGAGTCTGGTCTTTGCTTAAAAGGTTAAAGGCCAGCGGTCTTACCAGTCTTGCCTGACGATCTGTATCCAGAGAAAATCTCTTTGTTTCGCACAAAGCCTGATAACTATGCTTACACCCATCTGCAAATGCAAGATATTTCTCCGCCTGCTGGTTATTTCCAAGTGCCTGTTCCATTTCAGCCATAATTGTGCAAATATAGGCTGTATATGCCGTGGCAACCTCAGGGTGAGGCTGTGCGCAATCCTTCCATGTCATATGATGCACATCATCCGGCTCTGCCCATTCCCCATATGCCTGTCCGAAATTAGACAAATATCGTTTGTTTTTTCCTTTTAAGCCGGTGCTTTTTGCTGTCGGATACCATCTGCCACAACGCCTCTGCATAAATGATGTATATAGTCTCATTCCTGACAGGTATTTTTTAACAATTTCGATATCATCATATTTTTTCCACAGCTCATATGGAATAATTACCCCTGCATCAGCCCAGCCGACAGAGCCATCCATAGTTTTCATGTAAAAATCTGTTCCACCCTCAGGCACAATCTGGGGAAGCTTGCCATTTGGCTTCTGCCAGTCGTACAGATCATTCAGATATTTCCGGCTAAAGCTCATATAATCAAACAGATAGCTTGCTGTAGAGCAGAAAATCTGTGCATCTCCGGTCCATCCATGCCGCTCTCTTGTAGGGCAGTCTGTCGGAAGATCACAGGAATTGTTTTTTGTACTCCATACTGTGCATTCAAAAAACCGATTCAACAAGGCATTTGAGCTTTGAAAATATCCGGTACGTTCCATATCTGAATATACTGCTATTGCGGTGAAGTCATCTTCTTTTATGGCTATATCGGTCTCAACAAGCACATATTGGAATCCAAATATGGCAAATCTTGTCTTATACTGATTCTGTCCCTGCTTACAGGTATAAATAATCTGCTGCAATGGAGTTGTTATTTTTTTATTTGCACATTGTATGTTCTGCTGGGTAAACTCTCCCTGCTTATCAAGCATTTCTCCAAACCGTAGTTTTATCCTGTCTCCATCATCTGCTGACAATGAAAAACTGACATATCCGGCTATATTCTGTCCAAAATCAAGAATCTTCTGTCCTGATGGTGTTATAAGCAATTTAGGAGAGAACTTTTCATGTTCTTTTACACCCACATTATCAGATGCCGTCGGTATCATCTTATTTTCTGTTACTTTAGCTTTGCCATCATAGTTCGGAATAAGTCTTGCATCCACAATTTCTCCATCCTTGTTGTCAGCAAAACGGATTGCGCCATCATTTGACCAGTCCCAGCTGTCATCTGAGCAGATTCTTGTGATACTTCCATCATTTCCGGTGATTTCAAGCTGTACAAGGAGCTTTGTCTGCCTGCCATACTGGTTTTTTAAGCCCCATGCCCCACAGCTTCCACGATACCAGCCATCTGCAAGCTGCACAGAAATCTCATTTTTTCCATTGTGAATAAGCTTTGTCACATCATAGG
>ENA-OPUE01001957-OPUE01001957.1-human-gut-metagenome-genome-assembly--contig:-NODE-1957-length-11057-cov-3.493728_pt1 | contig 11057 bp, 9 predicted proteins | sample MGYA00241466_ERZ501924 | MGnify/ENA primary metagenome ERZ501924 (study PRJEB25962, sample SAMEA2042223) | human gut metagenome | biome: human gut; feature: human-associated habitat; material: faeces...
GTGTTATAAGCCCCCTGTAAAGGTTTATATTTCTTATCCAACTCATAAATTGCTTTTATAAGCCGTTTCATTCCTTCATCGGTATCTCCGACCGAAGTCATGGCAATTACATAAGTCCCCGCGGCCATCTCCATTTGCAGGTGGTACTGATTTAATAAATCTTCCTGCAATTGAATACCTGTTGCTTCTGCACCATATGTATCCGCAAGTCCTTTCGTAAGTCCTGCTACTGATAATATTGATGAATATATTAAGATTATTACTAAATTATTAAATGATGGTTATTCTTATAATGATTTTGCTATTCTTTATAGAACTAATGCTCAATCAAGAGCAGTTGAAGATGGTATTTTAAAAATGAATTGGCCTTATAGAGTAGTTGGTAGTTATTATTTCTATAAAAGAAAAGAAATTAAGGATTTATTATGTTATTTAAGATTAATATCTAATCATAATGATGATGTTTCTTTAGAAAGAGTTATTAATGTACCAAAAAGAGGTATTGGAGATACATCAATTAATAATATTAGGGCTTTAGCTAATGAAAATAATACATCTATGTTTGAGGCTTTAACTAAAGCAAAAGAAATTGAATTTAAAAATGTAATATTAAGTTTAAGTGAAGATGCTAAAGAATGTGATTTAACTGAATTAATTGATAAGGTTTTAGAAAAATCTGGAATGAAGGCAGAACTTGAAAAAGAACATACTTTAGAAGCTGATATAAGACTGGAAAACTTAATGGAATTTAAGAGTATTACAGAGAATTATCAAAAAGAAACTGGAACAGTTAATTTGGAAGATTTTTTGGAAGATATAAGTATTGTAGCAGATAGTGCAGACCATCAAAATTTAGAAGATGCTGTAACATTAATGACAATTCATTCTGCAAAAGGTCTGGAGTTTAGAGTAGTTTTTCTTATAGGTATGGAAGAAGGCGTAATGCCACACGTAATGAGTATGAATGAAGCAAGTGAACTTGAAGAAGAAAGAAGACTTTGCTATGTTGGTATAACTCGTGCTAAAGAAAGATTATATATAACAAATGCTAAAAGAAGAATGCTATTTGGTAATACAAATATGAACCCACCATCAAGGTTTATTAGTGAAATTGATGCAGATTTAATTGAAAAACAAGAGTCTAAAATAGAAACAAAAATATTTGATAAAACTAAGTTTTATGATGATGGAGGAGTTTTATATAAACATGGAGATGTAGTAATGCATACAATCTTTGGTAAAGGTGTTGTAATAGATAATGATGAAAAATTTGTTACAGTTGCTTTTAGTAAAAGATTTGGAATAAAGAAGGTTTTAAATAATTATCAAGGTTTAAGGAGGATTTAATATGAAAACGTTAGTAATTATGGCTGCAGGAATGGGAAGTAGATTTGGAGGATTAAAACAAATAGAACCAGTTGGTCCTCATGGAGAAATAATAGCAGATTATTCTGTATATGATGCTAAAAGAGCTGGTTTTTCTAAAGTAGTATTTATTATTAGAAAAGAAAATGAAGAATATTTTAGAACTCACATTATTAATAAGTATAAAGGGATTGATATTGTACTTGCTTTTCAAGAGTTAGATTATATTCCAGAAGATGTAACATTACCTGAAGGAAGAGTAAAGATGCTTGGAACAGGTCATGCTTTATATTGTGCAAAAGATGTTATTGAAGGAGATTTTATCATTATAAATTCTGATGATTTTTATGGTAAACATTCATATGAACTGGCATCTAAGTTTTTTGATGAAGAAGATAAAGATTACTTAAGTGTAAATTATCCTTATATTGTTACTGCTAGTAAATATGGTAAAGTTAAAAGAGGAGTAGTTAAAGAAGAAAATGGTATTATAAAATCTATTACTGAAAGTGAAATTGGTGAAGAAAATGATAAAATTATAGCTAGAAGTCTTCAAGATGGTTATGAATTTGAAATAAGTGAAGATACTCCAGTAGCAGTTAATTTCTTTGGTTTAAGAGAAAATTTCTTACATATTTTAGAAGAAAAATTTGATGAATTTATTCATGGCGGGTTGACTTTAACAAATGAGTTTTTACTTCCAGATATATTAAAAAATGGAATAAATGAAGGATTATTTCAAATACAATCTAAAGTATCAGAAAGTAGATGGATTGGCATGACTTATAAAGAAGATTTAGAAAGTGTTAAAAATCATATTAATAGTTTAATCGAAAGGGGAGATTATCCTGATGAACTATGGGGAAATTGATATAAAAAAGCGAGTAGAAGAATTAACTAAAATATTAAATGATGCAAATTATAATTATTATGTTAAAGATGAACCAACTATAACAGACCAAGAGTATGATAAATATATGAGGGAACTTGAAAATATTGAACTTGAGTATCCTCGGTATGCAAGTAAGAATAGTCCAACAAAAAGAGTTGGGGGAGAGGTAATTGAAAAATTTGAAAAAGTAGTAAGGGATAAACCTATGCTTAGTATTTCCGATGTGTTTAGTGAAGATGAAGTAAGAGATTTTATTAGAAAAGTGGAAGATGAAGTAAGTCCAGAATATGTTTGTGAACAAAAAATTGATGGACTTGGAGTATCCTTAATATATGAAGCTGGTAAATTGGTTCGAGGGGTGACGCGGGGAGATGGTTTAGTTGGTGAAGATATAACTCACAATGTAAGAACTATTAAATCGATTCCTTTAGAGCTTACAAAACCTGTAGATATTGAAGTGCGTGGGGAAATTTTCATGCATAAAAGTACTTTGGAAAAATTAAATAAAAAAAGAGAAGAAGAAGGTAAACCAAAATTACAAAATGTAAGAAATGCAGCTGCAGGTAGTATAAGACAACTTGATAGTAAAGTGGCTGCAGAGAGAGAACTTGATAACTTTGTTTATTATCTTCCTAATCCAAGTGATTTTGGCATTAAAACTCATCTTGAAGCTTTGCAATTTATGAAAGACTTAGGTTTTAAAATAAATCCTCATAATAAACTTGTAAAAAATATAGATGAAATAATTTCATATATTGAAAAAGAGGCAGAAACTAGAAAAAGTCTATCTTATGAAATAGATGGAATAGTTATCAAAGTAAATGATGTTTCATTACAAGAAAAATTAGGTAATACTGCTAAGTATCCAAGATGGGCGGTTGCTTATAAATTTCCAGCGGAAGAAGTGTTAACTAAACTAACTGATATAATTTTTACAGTTGGTAGAACTGGAAGAATTACACCAAATGCGGTTTTAGAGCCAGTTATTGTAATGGGGTCAACTATAAGAAGGGCAACTCTTCACAATGAAGAGTATGTAAATGCTAAGGGTTTAAAAATCGGAGATATAGTTTCTATTAGAAAAGCTGGAGATGTAATTCCGGAGGTAGTTGATGCAAAACTTGAAAGAAGAAATGGAACTGAAAAAGATTTTAAAATGATTTCAGAGTGCCCAATGTGTCATGAAAAAATAGTTAAAAAAGATGGTAATGTTGATTATTATTGTGTAAATCCAAAATGTCCAAAAAGAAATATTGAAGGTATTATTCATTATGTATCAAGGGATGCTTTAAATATTGAGGGTCTTGGGGATGAAATTGTTGAAGAATTGTATAATCTAGGTTTTGTTAGAAGTATTGTTGACTTATATAGTTTAAGTGATAAGAAAAAACAAATTATGGAATTTGATGGTTATGGTGAAAAAAGTTTAAATAAAATAATAGATAATATTGAAGCTAGTAAAAATAGTAGTTTAGAAAGATTATTATTTGGTTTAGGAATTAAAGAAATTGGTAGTAAAACTGCGAAGATACTTGCAAGTAATTTTGGTTCAATGGATAGTTTAATGAGTGCAAGTATGGAAGAATTAGAAAGTATTAGAGATATTGGTCATATAACTGCTTTAAGTGTTTATGAATATTTAAAAGAAAATAAAGAACTAATTGAAAAGTTAAAAGCTTTAGGTGTAAATATGAAATACTTAGGTAAAAATATGGGACTTAATGAATTTATTAGTGGTAAAAAGTTTGTTATAACTGGTACTATTGATGGGTATGGTAGAAAAGAAATTAAAGAAATAATTGAAAGTTATAATGGTACTGTTAGTGAGTCAGTTAGTAAAAATACTGATATTGTTATTGTCGGTAGTAATCCAGGTAGTAAATATCAAGATGCATTACGACTTAATATCATGATTTGGGATAATGATAAAACTATCAATGTATTAAATAATTTGCCAAAAGCATAAATAGATAGTATAATTATATTACTTAAGAGGTGAAAAGATTTTGAAAAAAATAAAGAATTTATGGGAAAATAATAAAGTATTAATAGTACTAGGATTAATTCTTGTAGCTTGTTTAGTTGCTATACTTATTGTTTCATTTTCATACTTCTTTGGAGGAAGTAAAAATGAATATGGTGATAGATTACAAGATATAGAAAAATATCCAATTACTGAAACTATTAAAAATGAATATGTAAGTACCTTAGAAAATGAAAAGATAGTTAAAGATGTAAAAATGCATACAAAAGGAAAAATTATTTATATTACAATAGATTTTAATGCTGATACATCTTTAAATGATGCAGAAGCTAAAGCTACATCAAGTTTATCTAATTTAAGTGAAGATATTCTAAGTTACTATGATATTAATATTACTTTAAAGTGTGATAAAAGTGAAAATAGTGAAGGATTTGTTATTCTAGGAGCTCGTAATGTTGCTGGTTCTGGTTTAGTTTGGAATAATAATACTCCAGTAGAAAGTGAAGAGAAATAATGAAAAAGAAGAAAAGTATTATAATAATTATAATAAGTATTTTAGTTGTTATTGGTATTGCAATTGGTTTATATTTTATATTAAATGATAAAGATAAATTAACAGTTTCTGAAAGAAATTGGGTTAATCAAAATATTGGTACAATTCAAAATATAAATGTTATAAATAATGTTAATGTATTTGGTAAAAATGGTAGTGGAGTTTTTTATGACTTTATTAGTGATTTTGAAACTGAATATGGCTTAAGTATTAACCCAATAACATTTAATGAAGGAAGTAATCCATCAGGAATTAGTTTTGGTGTTAAAAATATAGTTGATGATAATGATATATTATTTTATACAGACCATTACGTTTTAGTAGGTAAAAATAATGATTATATTTCTACGGAAGAAGATTTAAATGGTAAGAATATTGATATATTAAGTAAAGATTTAAGTTATGTAAGTAAATATGTTAAAAAAGCAAGTAATGTAGTATTTAAACAATTTGAAAATATTGATGAAATACTACTAGATATGAATGAAAATGAAACATATATGTTAGTTCCATTAATGGAATATTTAGATACAATACTAAGTAAAGATTATAAAGTAGTATATCATTTTAGTGATATAAAAGAATATTATGTTCTAAGTTTAAGTGATGATAAATTATCTAGTGTATTAAAGAAATATTATAACAAATGGAATAATGAATTTGATAATGTTTATAATGATAATTTATTTAAAACATTTACTAGTGCTATGAATATTACTGATACTGAAGTTGATAGTATGCAAAGTATTACATATAATTATGGTTTTGTTAATGCATCACCTTATGAAGTAATTTTAGGTGGTAAATATGGTGGTATTGTTGCAGTTTATTTAAGTAATTTTAGTAAATTTGCAGATATAGAATTTAATTTTGTTAAGTATAAAACATTTAATAAGTTTATGAAAGCTGTTAATAATAAAGATATAGATTTATATTTTAATTATTATAATTTTACAGATGATTTTTATCAAACAGATGGTATTTCTATAGAATATGTTATAGCTGCTAGAAGAGATAATAGTACAGTTATAAAATCAATTTATTCTTTAATAGGGGAAACTGTTTATGTACAAGAAAATAGTAAAATATATGATTATATTAAAAACATAAGTGATATTAATATTAAAACATTTAGTACTACAAAAGATTTATTTAAATTAAATAAAAAGGATGTATTTATTATCCTTGATAAAAATACATTTGATTATTATAGTGATAACAAGTTAGATAATTATACTGGACGATATGAGGATTTTATAAGTAACGAGTATACGTTTAAGGTGAGAACCAATAGTGCATTATATAGATTGCTTGATAAGTATATTGGGGTTATGGATGAAAATAAATTAGTTATTGAAGGATTAAATAATCATTATGATACTATTAAAAGTGGTAATATAATAACTAAGATAGCAGAATATATATTATTAATTTTATTGTTAGTTGTATTAATTATATTTATAATATTTAAGAAAAGTAAGAGAATATCTATTGCTAGAAAGATAAAGAAAGATGATAAAATGAAATTTATTGATCAACTTACTAGTTTAAAAAATAGAAATTTCTTAAATGAAAATATTGAAACTTGGAATAATAATACTATTTATCCTCAGACTATAGTGGTCATTGATTTAAATAAGATACAAGAAATTAATGATTTATATGGTTATAATGAAGGAGATAAACAAATTAAAGCATTAGCTAATATATTAGTTAAAACACAACTTGATAATAGTGAAATAATGCGTACTGATGGTAATGAATTTGTTATTTATTTAGTTGGTTATAGTCAAAAACAAGTAAGTAATTATATCTTTAAATTAAATAAAGAAATAAAGAAATTACCATATGAATTTGGGGCTGAATTTGGATTTAGTATGATACAAGATGATATTAAAACTATTGAAGATGCTTTAAATGAAGCTGTTGAAGATATGAAGAAAAATAAGGAAAATAGCAATGAATAAAGTTAAAAGTGAAGTAAAAGAGTTTTTTGATAATTTTAAAAAAGTATTGTTTAGACCTGAGATGGCAATACTCCCAGGTCAACTTGCTTACTTTTTTGTTCTTGCTATTGTTCCTACAATTACATTAATAAGTTATGAGGCAGCTTTACTTAATTTATCAACTGATGTTATATTTGATTTTATTGGGTCGGCTTTTTCTCCAGATATTGCCAATATGCTTCTTAATACTACTAAAGATGCTAGTGGAAGAGGTATTGGTTTCTTCTTAGTTGTTATAATTGGGTATTTTATTGCATCAAATGGACCAGCATCAATAATTATTACATCAAATACTATTTATGGAGAAAAACAAGAAGGTTTTTTTAGAAGAAGATTAAAAGCTATTATCATGACTTTTGTTTTAGTACTTCTATTTATATTCATGTTAATTGTACCAGTTTTTGGTACTAAAATAATTGAATTATTTAGATATGTTAATTTAGATAGTATTGTTACTAATAATGTTGCAACAGTTATAGGTATTTTACAAGGACCAATTACATGGTTAATTATGTATTTCTTTATTAAAATACTTTATACTATGGCTCCGAATAAAAAGATTAGAAGTAAAAATGTTGGTTATGGAGCAATATTTACTACTGTTTCATGGATAATTATTACATATATTTATTCATATTATATCAATAATATTGCTCATTATAGTACTTTTTATGGAGGACTTGCAAATATAGTTATTTTAATGTTCTGGTTTTATTTACTTGCTTATGCTTTTACAATAGGTATGGCATTAAATTATAGGAAGGAAGAAGTAGAATTAGAAAAAACTGGTACTATAAATAAAGTAAATTAGGGTAAATTAAAAACATGTACTACGGATATTACTTATGTACATGATTTTATTTCTTCGATGTAACCCTAGTATTCTTTACTAAAATATATTGAAGAGTAATACTCCAATAGAACTTAAGGGTCTTTAAGTTCTATTTTTTTTCTAATGTAATTGTTATTTTAAATTTTTCACATATATCTAAAAAATCATTTAAGTAAATGCGATTTCTATTGTGTTCAATATTGTTAATTCCATTTCTACTTCTACCAATTTCTTTAGCGAATTTTTCTTGACTTAAATTTGTCCATTCTCTAATTATTTTCATTATTTCATTTGCTTCATATTTGGTTGCATTTATTTTCATACTTTCACCTCGGATTTTAGATTACCATAAGTTATCTATAAAAAGTTAAAATTGATTATTGACAGTTATCAATTTGTGTAATAAAATGATAATAGAGAGTGGTACAAATGAAAATAAAAGTAAAGCATGTTTTATTGTTTATAATAGTTTCTATAACAATAATGAGTTTTACAATTTATAATATTGTAATAAATAATGATGTTTATGAAGAAGTAGATAGTAGAAATATTATAAATAATAAACTAATAAGTTTAATGATAGAAGAAACAAGAGGTTCTGGGGTTTATAAAGTTTCAAAAGACAATAAGTGGCCATCAAAAAAATATATATTTAATGAAACATTATCTAATTGCAAAAATGGAAGTACTTTAACATGGAACAAAAATGATAACTCTGTTACTGTTAATGTAAATAAAACAGATAAATGTGAGGTTTATTTTGATGTAGAACCAGCAGATATAACAATTAAACCATTAAATTTACCAACAACATATGGTAAACTTGGTTCTATAAATTGTACCAATAGCGATGCTACATATAATCAGAAATATAATAGAATAGAAGTATCAAATATAAATACAAAATATGAAAACTGTACTTTAAATTATACCGATAGTACATCAAAAGTTAATTTAGCTGATTATATAATTGGTTTAGCGGGGACAACACAGGGTACTGGTAAAGTTGTAAATGAAAAGGGATATAGGTATGAAGGGAAAAATCCAAATAACTATATATGGTTTAATAATGAATATTGGAGAATAATCGGAGTATTTGATAGTGCATCACATGGACAAAGTGGAAGAAATTTAGTAAAAATAATTAGAGATGAAACAATGGGCGGGCTCTCATGGAATGTGTCATCATCTGGAAATTGGGCAAATGTAAACTTGAATAAGCTATTTAATGGTGCATATTATAATGCAACAGATGGAACAAGTTCAGGATATTGCTATGGATATGGTGCTACAGCAACTGGCAATTGCGATTATACTAAAAAAGGAATTCAAGATGAATATAGAAATATGATAGTAAATGCAATATGGTATTTAGGTGGTTACTCAAACGCAAGTGCCAATGCTGAAGCTTTTTATAAATATGAAAGAAAATCAACGACCACAATGGGATATATAGGCTTAATGTATGCAAGCGATTATGGATATAGCGTATTAGCAAGTGATTGTGCAAGAACAACAAATTTAGGGTCTTACGGCAGTGCAACATGTGCAGGACAAAGTTGGCTATATGGAAAAGGAAAAGAATGGACACTTACACCAGTTTCTTCCATTGCGACAATATTCTATTTAAGTGATGATGGTAGTCTTTACTTTGCATATAATGCATATGGCGGATATAATTCTCGTCCAGTCTTATACCTAGACAGTTCAGTGTTCTTGTATGATGGTGATGGAAGTCTAGAAAATCCTTATATTGTTGGGATGTGACATATGAATTGATAGAGTAATCTATCTTTTTATATTGCAATTTGTTATAAAAGTTTGTATACTTATATCGAGGTAGTTATGAGTAAGAAAAGTAGTAATAAAAAAGTTTTTAGTTTTAAAAAATATTTAGTTATATTTTTAGTAATATTAAGTATCTTGTTTAGTGGATTAATATATTTTATAAATGCATTACCTTTAGAATACTTTTGGGTATTTATTATTACTTTAGGTATAATAGATGTAATAGTGTCTTTGTTATTATTAAGTAATGGACATGTAAGAAATTTAGTTGGTGGTTTCTTTTCATTTATTTTAATAATAGGAATGATATTTGGAATAAATTATAGTTTAAATACAATGGATTTCTTTAAACAATTTGGTTTTAATGAATATAAGATAGAAAATTATAATATATTAGTTTTAAATACAAGTAATTATAAAAATATAAAAGATTTAAATAATCAAGTAATAGGGTATTTAGATAAAGATAAGTATGAAGGATTAAATAAAGCGATAGATAAGTTAAGTAAGAAAATTAGTTTTAAAAGTAATATAAGTAGTGATGTAAGTGATTTATTTACTAAATTAGAAGAAAATATTGTAAATGCAATTATTTTAGAAGATGCACAAATTAGTATATTAAAAGAGGAAGTAAGTAATTTTGATGAAATAATAAAGTCTATTGATGTAATAGAGGTTGAAATTAAAAATAAAGATATAGGTAAATCTGTTGATGTTGTAAATAATTCATTTAATATATATATTTCTGGTATAGATACTTATGGAAGTATTAATAAAGTATCTAGAAGTGATGTTAATATTATTATGAGTGTTAATCCCACTACAAAAGAAATATTACTTACAAATATTCCTAGAGATTATTATGTTAAATTACATACTTTTGGGGAATATGATAAATTAACTCATGCTGGTATTTATGGAGTTGATGAAAGTATTCATACTTTAGAAGATTTATTTGATACTAAAATTAATTATTATGTTAAAGTTAATTTTACCTCTTTAGTTGATATTGTTGATGCTTTAGGTGGGGTTACAGTTAATTCTAAATATAGTTTTGTTTCTCAGGATGGTTATTCATATAAAAAGGGAGAAAATGTTTTAGATGGTAAAAAAGCATTATCTTTTGCTAGAGAAAGAAAATCATTTAAAGAAGGAGATAGAGTAAGGGGAGAAAATCAACAACTTGTTCTTACTGCCTTAATTAATAAAGCTATGTCTCCGAAGATAATAACTAATTATGTAGATATTTTAAAAGCTTTAAAGGGTAAGTTTGTTACAAATATAAGTGATGATGAAATAACTAAACTTATAAAAATGCAATTAGAAGATGGTAGTAGTTGGAGTATTAAATCAATTAGTGTTAATGGTAGTGATGCTATGGATTATGTTTATAGCTATAAGAAAACTAAATTATATGTTATGAAACCAGATGAAGAAACTGTTTTAAATGCTAAGAATAATATGAAGAAAGTTTTGGAAAATAAATAATTTGTGATAATTACTTTAATTTAAAAAGTTGCGACTTACCGTGACATCTTTTCCTGCGGCTGCGTCCTTCAGAGTATCATACATCATATCATTGCAGATTATGTACGGTGTGTGAAGCTTGACGGAATCCTCCGCACTGTCTATAAGGC
>ENA-OPUE01001958-OPUE01001958.1-human-gut-metagenome-genome-assembly--contig:-NODE-1958-length-11057-cov-2.385839_pt1 | contig 11057 bp, 8 predicted proteins | sample MGYA00241466_ERZ501924 | MGnify/ENA primary metagenome ERZ501924 (study PRJEB25962, sample SAMEA2042223) | human gut metagenome | biome: human gut; feature: human-associated habitat; material: faeces...
GCGGAGATGATCGGCTCCACGTCGTTGTGGCAGCGATAGCAGGTGCCGACGTTGTGGGAGTAGGGCTCGGTCTTGATGAGGTAGCCCTGCTCTTCTAAATCCTTGACGATGGCCTTGCGGCACTCATAGCGGTCCATGCCGTTGTACTTGCCGCCGTTTTCGTTGATCGTACCGTCGTCGGCGATGACGCGGATGACCTCGAGGTTGTGGCGAAGGCCGACCTCAAAGTCGTTGGGGTCGTGTGCAGGGGTCATCTTAACAGCGCCCGTGCCGAAGCCGATCTCGCAGTATTCGTCGCCCACGATGGGAATTTCGCGGTTCATAATGGGCAGGATGCAGGTCTTGCCGATCAGGTGCTTGTAGCGCTCGTCGTTCGGGTTGACGGCAACGCCGGTATCGCGAAGTGCCGATAAGATCATGATGCGGATCGAGTCCGATATGACGGGCTCGCCGGACGGTGGCAATTTGTTTTCGTTTGCGGACCGTACCGGAGAGGGAGGAGACGGAAGAGGAATTGTTTCTTATTATAATATGAACAATGTCGTTTCCAGACCATCCAGTGCCTCCTTTGAGTGGAACGGAGAGACGAAGGAAACCTTAGGCAATACCTTCGTGCTGGGAAGATCGTTAGAGGTGTCCATGTATGCACCGGGTGATCAGGCAGCACAGATTTCCTATATTCCGGACAGCGACAAGATCCTTGACGGTGTCTCCGGCATTATCCGATCTTACAATAAGCTGGTGGACAGCACCAACAACTACAGCGGTCAGACCGGACAGAGTCCGAGACTGATCCGCGAGTATCAGAATCTGTTAAAGCCGTATCTGTCTGAGCTGGAATCCTGCGGCATCATGGCATATCCTCTGGAATATATGTCACCGAAAATCCCTGGACTTGGAGATGTGGACTGGGGAAAATATGTGTCAGCACTTACTGATATAGGATATGATGGCTGTACATGTATCGAAATAGAAGATAAAGCATTTGAGGATTCCAAGGAAAAGGTGGAGAAGTCTTTAATTCTCAGTAAAAGATATCTGGAGAAATATGTTATATAACACAGAAAAGTGCAAATAAGGAGGAAATACCATGAGAAAATTAAGAGCAGGAATCGTAGGCTGTGGAGGGATTGCTAACGGAAAACATCTCCCGGCTATGCAGAAAAGTGGTCTCTATGAGGTGGTGGCTTTTTGTGACATCATCATAGAGCGTGCGCAGGAGACAAAAGAAAAATTTGGCACAGAAGATGCAAAAGTATTTGAAGATTACCGTGAACTTCTAAAAGAAGATCTGGATGTTGTATATGTAACTACCCCAAACCGTTCCCATGCAGAAATCTCTATAGCAGCAATGGAGGTAGGAAGAGATGTCATGTGTGAGAAGCCAATGGCAAAAAATTATGCAGAAGCACAGAAGATGGTCGAAACTGCTGAAAGAACACACAGAGTTCTCAACATAGCATATCAGAACCGTTATCGTACAGATTCATTGTATCTGAAGGAAATGTGCAAAAGTGATGAATTGGGAGAAATCTATTTTGCCAAAGCACATGCACTCAGAAGAAGAGCTGTTCCGACCTGGGGTGTGTTCCTGAATGAAGAAGAACAGGGCGGCGGTCCTCTGATTGATATTGGTACACATGCACTGGATCTGACATTATGGATGATGGATAATTATGAAGTGCAGTCTGTTACGGGAGCTTCCTTCCACAAGCTGTCTGATCAGACAGACCAGGGAAATGCATTTGGTAACTGGGATCCGGATAAGTTCTGTGTAGAAGATTCTGCTTTTGGCTTTATCCGTATGAAAAATGGGGCAGTGATCGAACTGGAATCAGCCTGGGCACTGAACACACTGGAGGTTGATGAGGCAAAAACAAGCCTGTGTGGTACCAAAGCCGGAGCTGATATGAAAGATGGCCTTAGGATCAATTACATCCACCATAATGCACAGGTAGTAGAGAAACCGGAATTATCAAGCGGTGGAGTAGCATTTTTCTCAGGAAAAGAAAAGTCAGCAGCAGACTATGAACAGGAATTGTTTTACCACATCGTTGTTGATGGGGCAGAACAGGTTGTGAAGCCTGCACAGGCTGCAGTTGTCACACGTATTCTGGAAGCGGTGTACCGTTCAGCAGAGAGTGGAGAAACCATTTATTTTGATTGAGGGAAAAGAAGATTATGGAACAAAGAAAATTAAAAAAGTTGTTGTCTGAGATGTCATTGCGTGAAAAGATTGGGCAGATGATACAGCTGACTGGAATTTACTTTGATGATGATGCGGTACTTACCGGGGAGGTGGGGGAAGACCAGCCACCTCAGTGGGTGACTCAGTATGCTGGTTCTGTACTAGGTATGATCGGGGCAGAAAAGCTCAGGGGAATTCAGAAAAAATATGTGGAAGCGCATCCGCATCATATTCCATTGCTGTTTATGGCAGATGTCATACATGGGTGCAGGACCATAGCTCCGATTCCTTTGGGACAGGCTTGTTCGTTTCATCCGGAACTGGTTAGAAAGATGGCGGGACATGCCGCAGCAGAGTCTGCTTCTGAGGGGATCAGGGCTACGTTTTCTCCAATGATTGATGTATCCAGAGACCCGAGGTGGGGGCGGATAATGGAGTCTTTCGGAGAGGATCCTTTTCTGAACGGAGTTATGGGAACCGCAATGCTTAGAGGATATCAGGGCGAAGAAGGAAAAGACCCGGCAGGGAACAAAAAAATACCGGAGTCCGGTATCGCAGGCTGTTTAAAGCATTTTGCAGGTTATGGTGCAGTGAGTGCGGGAAGAGAATACAATGATGTGGAAATATCACAGAGAACCTTCCGGGAACAGTATCTCAAACCATTCCGTATGGCAATGCATGCAGATCCGGCAATGGTGATGACAGCGTTTAATGCTGTTGACCGCAGACCGGTCAGTGGAAACAAGGAACTGCTTGAAGGCACTCTCAGGGAAGAAATGGGTTTCAGTGGCACTGTGATTTCAGATTGGGGATCCATAGGGCAGTTGGAGGAACAGAATGTAGTGTCAAGCCAGAAAGAGGCCGCAGAGGCCGCAGTCCGTGCGGGAGTTGACATTGACATGATGAGTCCGGCATATATGTTCCATCTGGAAGAACTGGTTAAAGAAGGGAGTATTCCAACTTCGTTGATAGACAAAAGTGCATGGAATGTGCTGGTGATGAAGAATCGGCTTGGCTTGTTTGAAAATCCATTTGCAGGAATGCAGGGAGAAGAACCGTTGTCTGCTGAGGCAAAGAAAACCGCGCTTGCGCTGGCATGTGAGAGTTCGGTTCTTCTGAAAAATGATGATATGCTTCCTCTGAAACCGGAGAGGAAGGTATTTTGGGGCGGACCTTATGTGGAGTCAAGGGAATTGCTGAGCAGATGGGCAATTTTCGGCCGTTATGATGATGTGGAAACGATCAGAGAAGTCCTGAAAGCCCGGAAGATGCCGGTTCGTTTTCTGCCAGAATGTGAGATTCTGACAGAAGAGGAAAGGAGGCTGTGGCAGGCTGAAAACTGTAGAATTCAGGACAGCGGAGAACAGGATAAAGAGATACCTGAAATATGCGTGAATAGTGGAAAACAATATGCCACACTGGATGAAATTGAACCGGAGGATACCGTGGTACTTGTACTTGGAGAACATGAGGCACAGTCAGGTGAAGCCGCGAGCAGGGCATTTCTTGACCTGCCGGAAGGGCAGCAGAAGTTTTTTGATGCAGTAGCTGGCCGTACCTCCCATATTGTGACGGTCATTCTATCGGGCAGGCCGTTGGATATACGGAAAATAGCGGAGAAATCCCAGGCTGTCCTTTTTGTCTGGAGACCGGGAACAATGGGAGCTGAGGCTGTTGTTCGCTTGGTGTATGGAGAAGAGACCCCATCAGGAAAACTGTCTGTGAGCATACCATGGTGTGTGGGACAGGTGCCTGTCAGTTACTGGGATGTAAAGACCGGACACCGGATGGTAGAAACGAATCCGGAGAATCGCTTTACGAGCCGGTATATGGATATTCCGAATGAACCGCTTTATCCATTTGGATTCGGTCTCTCTTACACAGAGTTCACCATTACCCCACCCATATTTGAGAAACAGGAAAGAGAGGATAAGATTGACATATCCTGCAAGGTGAAGAATGTGGGAGAAGTGCCTGGGGCAGAAGTCGTGCAGTGTTATGTGGAGACACTTTGTGCTCCTGTTGTGCGACCGGATAGAGAACTTATCCGGTTTCGGAAAATTTTTCTGTTGCCGGGTGAAGAGCAGGAAGTAAAATTTACGGTTAATCGGAAGGAACTAGCTTTTTATGGAGAGAATATGGAACTCATAGATGGAGATGTCCAGTTTCGTTTTATTGTTGGAAACAGTAGTAGGTCAGAAGCGGGGAGTATCCTTTATGCCTTTTGAGTTGACATTTGATGAATGATTCTCCGGGCATTTTGAGAATCTCAAATGTCAGGAAGAACATAATTTAAAGCAGGGGACATTGTGATGGAAAGAATCACAATGTCCCCTGAAAGTTTTTCGGGATATACAAATCCCTACCCCAAAAATATGAAGAAAGTATTATGGACAGAAAGCATCAATGGACAGGAACCATTTGTAAAATCATGGATAGAATATCAGAAGGAATATAAGTGCAAAGACAGAATGTTTGTGGTATGCTAGAGACAGGAATCTGGTCGTAACGGTTTGTTGGTAAAATGGTGGATGGTTACGAATGACATTACGGAGGTGTTAGGCATGGGAAGTTATCTGAATCCGGGCTGCAAAGGCTTTGAGGAGAGCTTAAATTCCGCAATTTATGTAGATAAAACTGGGTTAATCGAAAAAGTTAATGCGGTTGTTGACACACGGCAGAAATATATTTGTGTCAGCCGTCCGCGGCGATTTGGAAAATCTATGGCGACGGATATGCTGGCAGCATATTACGATCAGAGCGTTGATACGGCGCGGTTGTTTGATACTCTGCAGATTGCAAAGGCAGAGACTTATCAGAAATACCGGAATCAATATGATGTGCTGAAAGTGAATATGCAGGAATTTTTAAGCATGACGCACAGTATGGATGAAATGCTTGCGGTTTTTCAAAAACGCATGATTGCAGATCTGAAAAGAGGATATCCTGATTATGTCATGGATGGAGAAGACAGTCTGGTGTTTGCGATGAAAGACGTATATGCACATACGAAGTGCCCGTTTATCATACTGATCGACGAATGGGACTGTCTGTTCCGCGAGTACAAGCAGGATAAAGAGGCGCAAAAAAAATATCTGGATTTCCTGCGGGTATGGATGAAAGATCAGGAATATGTGGCACTTGCCTACATGACCGGAATTTTACCGATAAAAAAATACGGTTCGCATTCGGCACTCAACATGTTTACGGAATATTCCATGACCAATCCACGCGAGATGGCGGAGTTTTTCGGTTTTACCGAAGAGGAAGTGCACGCATTGTGCGCAACATACAAGCGCAATTTTGAAGAAGCGCAGGCGTGGTATGATGGCTATGAACTTGTCGCAATGGACGGAGAAAACCCCAAAATCTATTCCATGTACAGCCCGAAATCAGTGGTCGATGCAATGTTAAGCGGTCTGTATGATAATTACTGGAATCAGACCGAAACATATGAGGCATTAAAAATTTATATCCAGATGAATTTTGACGGGTTAAAAGATGCCATTGTGCGGATGCTTGCCGGGGATCGTGTGGAAATCAATACAGGGACATTTTCCAATGATATGACAACATTCCAGAACCGGGATGATGTTCTGACACTCCTGGTTCATCTGGGTTATCTGAGTTATCACTGGATGGACAAAACGGTGTCGATTCCAAACAAAGAAGTGTCACAGGAATATGTAAATGCAATCAGTACCATGGACTGGCATGAGGTGATTGATTCTGTCGAAGCGTCGAAAAATCTGCTGGAAGCGTTATGGATGCAGGACGAAGAGGCAGTGGCAGCAGGCATTGATAAAGCGCATCGTGAGATTTCCATTTTGCAGTACAACAATGAAAATTCGCTGGCATGTACGATCAATCTGGCGTTTTATTTTGCACGGGAATACTACACGATCATAAGGGAATTTCCGACAGGAAAAGGGTTCGCGGATCTGTGTTTTATTCCAAGAAAAATGCATGCAGACAAACCGGCGGTTGTGATTGAACTGAAATGGGAAAAATCCGCACAGGGAGCCATTGCGCAGATCAAAGACCGGCACTATACAGATGCCTTAAAGGAGTATCGGGGAAATCTGCTCCTTGCCGGAATCAACTACAACAGAGAGACAAAAACACATACGTGTGTGATTGAGCAATTAACAAAAGAAGACTGACAGGAGGAAACCAAAATGAGCAACGTATTAGAAGAAATGAAAACCAGAAGAAGCATCCGTAAATTCAAACCGGATGCCATCCCACAGGAAATTTTAGACCAAATCATTGAAGCGGGAACCTATGCGGCAAACGGCAGAGGCGCACAGAATGTCATCATCATTCAGGTGACAAACAAAGAGAAGCGCGATGAAATCGCAAAGAAAAATGCAGAAATCATGGGAAGTGAGGGTGATCCGTTTTACGGCGCACCGGCAATGCTCATCGTTTTAGGAAAAAAAGACTGGCCGACACATGTTTATGACGGCAGTCTTGTGATGGGAAACCTGATGCTTGCAGCCCATGATCTGGGAATCGGCAGCTGCTGGATTCACCGCGCGAAAGAGGAATTTGAAAGCAGCTGGGGCAGGGAACTGCTTGCATCCCTTGGGATTGAGGATGAATATGAGGGAATCGGACACTGTGCGCTCGGCTATGTGGACGGGGATTATCCGGATGTTATTCCTAGAAAAGAAAACCGCGTCTTCTATTTGAAATAAAGATAAAAATTTGGAAAATAGGTGTTGTAACTGCACCTGTTTTCCAGCCACTTCCGAAAGTGGAAAATTTACAATTGTAAATATGAGTTGACGAGAACAGATAGATACGTTATTCTATATTTACAAAACTCACACCAATCAAATTCAGTCAAAAACAGGCTGGACAAATCGTTTAAAGCACAAGAAGTTCAGGTGCTTACAATACCACGAGTTTTAACAATTAAATATGGGATGGCATTTGGGAAAATGGCTTGTTTCTGCGGATGAATGATTGCTTAATTAATAGTGTATGTTATACTATAAAAAAGACTTTCATAACAATATCGATGCTCCCAGTGTCTTCTCTATTCACAAAAGGAAGAAGGAGAAGAATGATATGGCAAATGCAAAAAAGTATGATGACTTAACGTTTACAGATGATTTTATGTTCTGTAAAGTAATGACAACGAACCCGGAACTCTGTCACGAGTTGTTAGAACTTATTCTTGGAAAGAAAGTAGGTGCTTTCACCCGACTTGATCAACAGAAACCAATAGAAATGACGGCTGATGGAAAGGGCATACGATTTGATGTGTACAGCGAGGATGATTCCGGGATTGTGTATGATTGTGAAATGCAGACGAGCAAAAAAGATAATCTTCCGAAGCGTACGAGATATTATCAGGGAATGATAGATTTAAATTTACTTGAAAGGGGTGCGGATTATAAAGAACTGAAAAAGAGCTATGTGATCTTTATTTGTCCATTTGATCAATTTCAGGAGGGGTTACACAAGTACACATTTGAAAATCAATGTAAAGAGATACCAGAACTTGTATTGGGAGATGAGTCAACGAAAATATTCTTGTGTGCCGGTGGGCATGCAGATGATGTATCGGATGAAATGAAGGACTTTTTAAACTGGCTTACGACAGGACAGACAGGCAATAGCCAATTCGTGAATAAGCTTGAAAATGCTGTTCTGAAGGCAAAAAAACATGAGGAATGGAAGGTGGAATACATGACGTTACTTATGAGAGACAATGAAATGATGGAAAAGGGCCGTAATGATATGCTTTTTTCATTGGTGCAGGACGGAACACTGTCTCTTGAGATTGCAGCAACAAAGGCAGAGATGCCGGTGGAGAAGTTCGCAAAAGCCATGAAAGAAGCAGGATATTTTATCAGGGAGCTTCCATGAGAGAAGATTATCATATTTATTATGAAAATGAAGAAGAACTGTCCGTCTGGCAACCGGAAATAAAAATGTAATGGCAAATAGAAAGAAAAGGAGACAAAAAATATGCCTTGTACAACGATATTAGCAGGAAAAAATGCAACCTATGATGGTTCAACCATGATTGCGAGAAATGATGATGCGGGTGGAAACGATCACTTTACGCCAAAGAAAATGATCGTAGTGCAGCCAAAGGAGCAGCCACGTGTATACAAAGCGGTACTTTCTTCTGTAGAAATTCCGCTTCCAGAAAATCCGCTTCGCTATACGGCTATGCCAAATGCAGTGGAAGGGAAAGGAATCTGGGGTGCATGCGGAGTCAATGAAGCACGGACCGGAATGACGGCAACCGAGACAATCACATCCAATCCACGTGTACTCGGTGCAGATCCGCTGGTGGAAAACGGCATTGGAGAGGAAGATATTGTATCGTTAGTACTTCCTTATATCCACAATGCAAGAGAGGGTGTTCAGCGGCTGGGAGAACTTCTGGAAACCTATGGAACTTATGAAATGAATGGAATTGCCTTTTCCGATCAGAATGAAATCTGGTGGATGGAGACCATTGGCGGACATCACTGGATTGCACGCCGTGTGCCGGATGATGCGTATGTGGTTATGCCAAATCAGCTTGGAATTGATGCATTTGATCTGGATGATGCATTTACCATGCAGGAAAATCATATGTGTTCCGCAGATATGCGGGAGTTTATTTCGAACCATCACCTGAATCTTTCCATGGATGGCACTCTGAATCCGCGCGAAGCTTTTGGCAGCCATGACGATGCAGATCATGTGTACAATACACCGCGTGCGTGGTATATGCTGCGCTGCCTGAATCCACACACATACAACTGGGATGGACCGGATGCGGATTTTACACCGGAGTCCGATGATCTGCCATGGACACTGGTACCGGAGCGCAAGATTACGGTGGAAGATGTGAAATATGTGCTTTCTTCGCATTATCAGGGAACACCTTACGATCCATATGGAGCGTATGGAGATCCGGGGCAGCGCGGCATGTATCGTTCCATCGGTATCAACCGCAATGATTTTGTTGGTCTGGTACATATCCGCCCGGAGCATGGAGAGGATGCCAATGTACTGGAATGGGTTGCGTATGGTTCCAATGCCTTTAATGCCATGGTGCCGTTTTATGCACAGGTGGAGAAAACTCCGGAATATGTGGCAAATACGACAGCAGAAGTTTCTACGGATAATTTTTACTGGGTAAGCCGGATGATTGGTGCGATGGCAGATGCCTCTTATAAGAAATCGGTGTTCCATGTCGAGCGGTATCAGGAGAAAGTGCTGTCTAAAGGACATGAGATTATCAATCATTATGATAAACTGCTGGAAAAAGAAACCGACGCAGGAAAGCGCATGGCACTTAAGACAGAAGCAAACAATGCGGTGGCAGATATGGTAAAAAAAGAAGCCCGCCGATACACTCGATAAAGTTCTGTTTGAACTGTGTGGACAGATGAAGAATGCATTTGCCCGTTCCGATGCTTAACGCATCAGTTTCCGCCGCAGAAGCAGATATGCCGTGATCATAGCCGTACCGGTCAGTACCCAGGAGATCGGATAGATAATCATAACAACCCAGAATTCATGTACGGCACGGCAGACGGTGTTGATCCAGATGAGGCGCAACACGCAGGAGCCGACCACGGTGATCAGAGCCGGTGTCAGGGAATGGCCAAAGCCACGCATGGCACCGCCGCTGATCTCGTAAGTGGAGGTCAGAAGTTCCAGTGTGGTGACGATCAGAAGGCGCTGTACGGCAAAAGTCAGGACATTCGGATCGGTTGTGTACAGGCGAATGAAAAAGTCCCGGCCGAGTACAAAAACACTGGATAACAGGCCGCAGAATATCACGGAAAAAATCATGCAGAGACGGTATACTTTTTTGCACCGTTTAAAATCTCCGGCACCGTAATTCTGGCTCGTAAAAGTTACGGTAGTCTGGGCAAATGCGTTTACCATAAAATACGCAAAAAATTCAAAGTTCAGTGCAGCTGCAGATCCTGCGATAGCGTTTGATCCAAAACTGTTAATCATGCTCTGGATGCAGACGTTGGCAAGGGAAAAGACCATGCCCTGCAGACCGGCAGGAACACCAATGATCAGGATTTTTTTCAGTTCGCCCCAGTCAATGGACAAGCCAGAGAGGCTGACACGGATTGGTTCCTGTTCATGCAGTAAAATATAAAACAGAATACCGGAACTTACAATATTAGAAACAACGGTGGCAATTGCGACACCGGATACTCCCAGATGAAATACAATGACAAGAATCAGGTTCAGTCCGGTATTGATGATTCCGGCAGCAATCAGGGCATACAGTGGGCGGCGGCTGTCACCGATGCTGCGCAGGATTGAGGAACTAAAATCATAAAGCATGATAAATGGCATGCCGAGAAAATAGATCCGCAGATATAAAACTGCCAGATCGAGAACATCTTTTGGCGTTCCCATCAGTGTCAGTACCGGTCTGGCAATGAACTGCCCCAGTACAAGCACGAAAATGCCGCTGCATAAAGCGACAACGATGGCGGTGTGAATTGCCGCTTTTACATGTTCTTCGGTTTTCTGTCCGATGTAGCGGGAAATAATTACGTTGGAACCGAGCGAAATTCCGATGAACAGATTAATCATCAGTGCGATGAGCGAACTGTTGCTTCCCACGGCCGCTAATGCACGGCTGCTTGCAAAACGGCCGACCACTGCGGTATCCACAGAATTAAATAATTGCTGTAAGATGCTGCTGGCAGCCAGAGGCAGAGCAAAAATCAGTAATTTATTCCACAGTGTTCCGTGGGTCATATCAATTGTATTTTTCTGCTTTATTTTCATAGTTATAAAACCTTCTTTTTATCCTGTTTACTGGCAAACACGATTATAATCCCGGGCAAAAACAAAAGTCAATAGCCAGGCAGACGGGGTT